>Ga0308419_1002172_pt1 | contig 12732 bp, 16 predicted proteins | sample HotsprSampleMS50_FD_203674 | JGI IMG/M metagenome (GOLD analysis project Ga0308419, IMG submission 203674) | Hot spring phototrophic mat microbial communities from Mushroom Spring, Yellowstone National Park, Wyoming, United States - 20090730_MS50 ... | reverse complement strand
TAAAGGTGGATTTTGAGTTATATACTATCACTGAAAACAAAAACTATATTCGATTTCCACGAGAAGGAGGGATGGGAGCCGGATGAAAGCAACAGGTATCGTAAGGCGCATAGATGATCTGGGCAGAGTAGTGATACCTAAGGAAATAAGGCGAACCTTACGCATACGGGAAGGCGATCCCTTAGAGATCTTTGTAGACCGGGAAGGCGAAGTCATTCTCAAGAAATACTCACCTATAGGCGAATTAGGGGATTTTGCCCAGGAATACGCAGACTCCTTGCAAGAAACCATCGGGCAGATAGCCTTAATTGCGGACCGGGACAACGTCATCGCAGTGGCGGGGGCCCCCAAGAAGGAGTTCATAAACAAACCGATAGGTCCAGCGGTAGAGAGGACTCTGGAAGACCGCCGTGCCGTAGTTATGAATGCTATCGGAGATCACCCCTACTGCAAAGGCTGTCCGGTGTTAGAATCGGGAGATGGCAACTGCAAGATAACCGCCCAGGTTATCGCTCCTATAATTTCTCAAGGGGACCCGATCGGAGCGGTAATAATAATGTCGAAGGAATCAGGAGCGAAGATGGGGGATCTGGAACAAAAACTGGCCGAAACAGCGGCAGGATTCTTAGCCAAACAGATGGAGCAATAATTCCCGCGGCCTTCGATGAAGGCCGTTTTTTCTTTGGCCTGCTGACATTTCGCGGTTTTCTTTTTCGGAATCGAGGGATAAACTAGTAGCTGTAGGCCTCGAGAGTTTTGGGGAGGAGAATCGATGGTAAAGAAGCAGAATTTCTTGGTGGGGGCTTTTATCCTAGCAGTAGCCGGAGCAGTCAGTAAAGCTTTGGGGGCGATTTACCGTATACCCCTGGCCAGGCTTATCGGGGGGGAAGGGATGGGCCTGTACCAGATGGCTTATCCCATTTACACGACCATCTTGGCTCTAGCGACGGCCGGGGTTCCGGTAGCCATATCGGTTTTGGTGGCGAGAAAAGAGACCCAGGGCCTAAAGGGGGACAGCAACCGCATATTCAAGGTTTCACTAGTGGGACTGGCTGTAGTCGGGCTGGCTCTTTCCGTAGCGGTCTGGCAGGGGGCTGGGTTTCTCGCCCGCAACGTTTTGCACGAGCCCCGGGCCCAATTTCCCATCATGGCTATAGCTCCCGCTATTTTTTTTGCCGGTTTGATGTCGGTTTTTCGCGGTTACTTCCAAGGACACCAGTGGATGGTGCCCACGGCTGTTTCCCAAGTCGTAGAGCAGGTGTTTCGGGTTACTTTCGTGCTGGTTTTGGCCTACCTCCTTTTTCCGCGTGGGCTCGAATACGCAGCGGCTGGTGCTACTTTTGGGGCGGTAGTCGGCGGGATAGCGGGGCTGGCCTTGCTGCTTTATTTTTATGTCCGTTTCCGCAGCCGAACAGGGGCAGGTTCGGAAAGATTGGTTTGTTCGAGTGAGCCTTATTGTGCTCTGGGTTGGCAGGTAGTTAAACTAGCAGTCCCTATATCCTTCGGAGCGGTGGTCGTGCCTCTGGTGCAGATGCTGGACGCAGTCATCGTGCCGGTCCGGCTCATGGCTTCCGGTTATTCTACGAGCCAAGCCACCGCGCTCTACGGGCAGTTGTCGGGGATGGCCTCGGTTCTCATCAACCTTCCCACCATCTTTACCATAGCCATAGCTACCAGCCTGGTTCCGGCAGTATCCGAAGTCGCGGCCCGAAAGGAATGGGACCAGCTGCGGGCCCGCGTCAACAACGGGATACGGGCGGCGATGCTTATCGCCCTGCCTTCGACTGCCGGGCTGTACGTGCTGGCCCGGCAGATCACCGACCTGTTGTTCGCCAGTCCAGAAGCCGGCATACCGTTGGAGCCCCTGGCCTTTTCCGTAATAGTGCTGGCTGCCTTTCAAGTATCCAGTTCATCCCTGCAGGGGCTGGCAAGACCGGATATTCCGCTCCGTAATTTGATAATCGTGGGCGTGCTCAAGGTGTTTTTTAATTACTACCTAACTGGGACCTTCTTGGGGATAAGAGGGCCGGCTATCGGAACGGTTGTGGCTTTCTTCATCGGTTCGAGCTTAAATTTCTACGAGTTGAAGCGACTGAGCCGCGTCACTTTTGAATGGAACAGGATGGCAAGACTGGCCGCGGCAACCCTCCTCATGGCGGCAGGCGTTAAAGCGGCTTACCAGTGGCTGGTTGCCCAGGGGCTCTACTCCTATTATTCGACTGTCCTAGCCATAGGAATAGGGGTGTGCCTGTACGGAGGGATTTTATTAGTTGTTCGCGAACTTGATATTAGGACTATCCGGTCTTTGTTGAGAGTGTGATGGAAGCCGGCAATTATCGATGTGGAGGAAATTTCTATGAGCAAGTATCCTTTGGACCGCTTAGTAGAAATAATGGACAAGCTGCTTTCCCCGGACGGGTGCCCTTGGGACCGGGAACAGACTCACGCCTCGCTAACCAGGTACCTTATCGAGGAAGCGTACGAAGTGGTAGATGCCGTATGGGCCAACGACATGGAAAAGCTTAAGGAAGAGCTGGGGGACGTGCTTTTGCAGGTGGTCTTTCACTCGGCTTTGGCCAAAAGGGAGCAAGCGTTCGATATCAACGACGTGATAGAAGGCGTGTCCGAAAAGATGATACGCCGGCACCCTCATGTTTTCGGGTCTTTAGCCCTGTCCACCAGCAGCGAGGTACTGGACCGGTGGGAGGGGTTCAAGGAAAAAGAGGGCAAGAAGAGGGTTTTGGAGGGCATCCCCAAGAGCCTACCGGCATTGATGCGGGCGGAAAAGCTCCAGGCTAAAGCGGCGAGGGTCGGTTTCGACTGGCCTGATGTAGAAGGGGCTCTCGAGAAAGTCGCAGAAGAGATACGAGAACTGGCGGAAGCCAAGCGCCCGGAAAGCGTAGCATCCGAGATGGGGGACATTCTTTTTGCTGTGGTCAATGTTGCTAGGTTCTTAGGGGTAGATCCGGAGGAGGCCCTGCAGAAAACGAACGACAAGTTCGAGAAACGTTTCAACTACATAGAGGACCAGCTCAGGCGTCAGGGAAAGACCTGGGGAGAGATGAGCTTAGAAGAGCTCGACCAGCTTTGGGAAAAGGCCAAGCATCAGGTTTTTGAGGAAGAGGTGTAAAAAGTTTGCAGCCGAAGAAGGAAAGCGGGCTTCGGTAGCGAATAGGCACTATAGTCTACAGTAAAGGAGGGGATAGGCTTGAACAAAACGGATCTGGTTGCCCAAGTGGCGAGCAAAGCGAACATGACCAAGAAGGACGTGGAGAAGGTTCTCAACACTCTCTTTGCCACCATAGAAGAGGCCCTGAAGGATGGCAGCAAGGTTCAGTTAGTCGGGTTCGGCACCTTTGAAGTAAGGGAGAGGCAGGCTAGAAAGGGGCGGAATCCCCAGACCGGAGAGGAGATTGAGATCCCAGCTACCAGAATACCTGCTTTTAGGGCTGGTAAAGCGCTCAAGGACGCGATAGGATAAGTGAGACTGGACAAGTTCCTCAAGGTTTCGCGTCTCATCAAGCGCCGGACGGTGGCTAAAGATTTCGCCGACCACGAGAGGGTGCTGGTTAACGGGAGGGTAGCCAAGCCGGCTACCGAGGTACGCCCCGGAGACCTCATCACCATCCAATTCGGGGTTCGAAAAATGGTGGTCAAGGTGGTTGAGGTAAGAGAAACAGTCCGGGCTTCAGATGCAGCCCGGTTATACCAGATAATCGAGGATTCATGAAGTATTAAGGTACATAGTCTGGATCGCCCTCTGAAGGGGGCGGTTTTTTATTGATCAGCGCTGAGGCCGGGGTTCTACAGAGAAGAAAATACACATATATTGGTCATGAGTACAGGCCGAGGAGGGATAGGACGTGGCTGACCATTCTCTAACTCTGACCAACTGCCAGCACCTGAGTTTAACCGGAGTGACCAACGTGGACAGCTTTGACGATAACCAGATAGTGTTGAATACAGTGCAAGGTCCCTTGTTTTTGCGAGGGGAAGACCTGCACATCACCCAGCTCAATCTAGAGCAGGGCGTAGTCGCTGTCGAAGGGAGCAGGCTCACCAGTCTAGAGTATAAGCCGGTTCAGCAGAAGCTGAAGGACAAAAGCCGCCGGGTATTCGAGCGCCTTCTGAGATAGGACCCGAGTCGGGCGTGAGCGGCTTTGGGGAGGGGGGCCGGGCGTGAACATACTGGTAGCCCAGGCGACTGAATTTGCCTTGACAGCCGGGCTGGGGCTTCTGATGGGAATGTTCTTCCACGCGTATCATGTCATCATGAAAAGGACCGGGCTGACCCGTTTCCTGCTGTACTTTTTTGACTTGTTGATCTGGCTGTTAATGATAATACCTGTTTTCTTGGCCCTGCTCTTAATCAACCACGGAGAAATGCGAAGCCACGTACTGGTGGCTCTCGTTCTCGGTGCTTTAGTTTACCGAGTGTATCTGTGGAAACGAACGCAAAAGTTGATGTCGGCGGTAGCCGACGGGCTGGCTAGAGCGTGTTCCCGCGCCTTTCGAACCGTGTTCAGTCCCTGGGTTAGGGCTTGCCGATGGGCGAGGTCGTGGCCCCAAGCAGTTTTTCGTAGGAACAAGGGGCCGGACGATGATGAGGATAAATAGAAAAAACTTTTTCTCCTAGCAGGAGATAAGGAGCGGGTGAAGAAAACTGTAGTAGAACCGTAATAAGTTTATACACAGTCTGTGGAAAAAATGTGGACATCAGGTGGCAGCTTTAGATGAAGATAGAGATCAGAGGAGCCGAAAAACTCAGTTTCCGAGAGCGCCAGGTGGTGGTGCTAAAGGAGATGGGGAAGAGCACGGAAGCGATTGCCCGGACCCTGGGTATCAGCGCCAGTACGGTGGCGACCCTTTACAACCGGGCGAGAAGCAAAGGGTACGAGGTCGTGATTATCATTCCCGGTCACATTCTAGGCGTGGTGGGGACGGATGATGAAGACGAAACACCTGACAAAGGATAAAACCAGGCTTTCGAAAACAAAGAAAAAGAGGCGATGGCTGATATTCGTCTTGGTTCTTGGCTTTTTGGCTTTTTGGTTCGGCCCACAGGTGAAGACCTTGTGGGAAATGCACCAGGAAATTCAGGCATTACAAGAGCAAAAGGCCCAACTGCTGAAAAAGAAGGCGGAGCTTACCCGTCTGGAGCGACATCTTCATACGGACGAAGCTATCGAGAAATTGGCTAGGGAACAATTGGGAATGGTTAAACCAGGAGAAATGGTTATGGTCGAGGTAATACCTGAAGAAGGATCGACCGGCCTAGGATATTGACAGAGGCCCCTGTAGCCTAGTAAAATTAGACCATAAATAGAATTGGGGGGCCATATATCCGTATGCCTATTGAACAGCAAGAAGTTATTCCGGGCGCGATTGTGGAGGGAGTGGTGCAGGGAATCACCAGGTTTGGAGCCTTCGTGGAGCTTCCGGACGGCAGGGTTGGATTAGTGCACATATCCGAGATCGCCGACACTTACGTGAAGGACGTGAAGGATTTTCTGCAGGAAGGACAGAGGGTTAAGGTCAAGGTGCTGAACGTAGCTGATAACGGCAAGGTCGGGTTGTCCGTCCGGCAGGCCAAGGAAAGGGAAAGGCAGCATCGGGAAGCCGCAGCCATGAGCTTGGAGGACAAGATAAGCAAGTTTCTGAAAGAAAGCGACGAAAAGCTGGCGACCCTTAAGCTTAAGCGGGATACCAGAAGAAGGAACCGACACTCTTAGCAGATATGTCTACAGAACGACACTCGGCAGCGAGTGTCTTTTTATTTTTTGCCTCGAGGTGGTTTGTTGTGAGAATCGCAGCCGCCGACATCGGCACCAATTCCTGTAGGCTTCTCATAGCCGAAATAATAGACGGCAGGCTGGTCTCCGTTCTGAAAAAGGTAGTGTCTACCCGGTTGGGGGAAGGGCTTCTGGAGAGCGGGTGGCTTCATCCCAAGGCTATTAAAAGGACCGTAGACTGCTTGCTGAATTTCCGTGATATGATGCATGGATACCAGGTTTCTTCTTACAGGGTAGTAGCGACCAGCGCGGTTAGGGAAGCGGTGAACCGGGAAGACTTTTTGGCGGTAGCCGAAGAAGAAACCGGGCTATCGATACATGTTATAGACGGGGAAGAAGAAGCCTGGCTGGTATGGGAAGGGGTGGCTCGAAGCCTGAGTTTCCCTGAACTTCCTCTGGTCGCAGACCTGGGCGCCGGGAGCACCGAGTTCATATATGCAGGACAGGACCCGGTAATAAAAAGCGTCAAAGTGGGAGCGGTGAAGGCCACGGAAGGCAACTGGTCGAAAGAGGATATCCGGAACGAGCTCGTCGAAGTGCTGGAGCTGGCTCCCCGGTTTCGAAAGAATCCGTTGGTCTTGACCGGTGGAACTCCCACCACCCTGGTGGCTATAAAGAAGGGATTAACGCAGTACGATCCGGATCTGGTACACGGACAAAAACTGACCTACCGTGACGTTACCGACCTGTACCAGATGCTTGACGAAATGCCCCTCGACCGCCGCCGCCGGCTGCCGGGTTTGCAGCCGGCGCGGGCGGATATAGTGGTCAAGGGAGTGCTCATCGTCCTCGTCATCATGGAAGGGTTTGGCAAGGACGAGATAACCGTAAGCGAGAGCGACCTTCTTGAGGGCATTATTTGGGGGCTGGCCGGCGCTTCGCCCTGGTGCTTAAAAGTATAGATCCCGGGCCCCGGCTTCGATCATCTGCAGCCTTTCTATAGTTTTTTCCCTGACCTTGTCGCTCTTGATATAACCCAGGTGTTCTTGAATAGTCTTTTCTCCGACTTCTTTAGTTTCAGGAGAGGCGTAATCCTCCAGGTATTCCTTGAAAGTCAGTATAGCGTTAGGCTGACACACGTTGGAGATCTGTCCGGTTTTCGCTAGAGCCATGAAACGGTCTCCGGTGCGCCCGCTGCGGTAACAGGCCGTGCAGTAACTCGGGATGTAGCCGGACAGGCAGAGACTGCGGATGAGCTCGTCGGGGCTCCTTTCGTCTGCCACTTCGAACTGGGCTGTGTTGCAGACTGTACCCTCTTTCTCTTCCCGATAGCCGCCAACACCGGTGCAGGAGCCGGCACTGATTTGGGAGATGCCCAGCCCGAACAACTCGTCACGGTATCCAGGGGCTTCGCGGGTAGAGAGTATCATACCGGTGTAAGGAACCGCCAGCCGCATAACCGCGATGATCTTGCGGAAATCGTCGTCCGACACCAGGTAGGGGAAGTTGTCAAGGGAAACCCCTTCCGCCGGGCGCAGGCGCGGGAACGACAGGGTGTGAGGCCCTACGCCGAAGGTCTCATCCAGGTGCCGCGCGTGCATCAACATGCCCATTACTTCAAAGCGATAATCGAAGAGGCCGAACAAAACACCCAAGCCCACATCGTCACAGCCGCCCTGCATGGCCCGGTCCATAGCAGTCAGATGGAACAGGTAATCGGATTTGGGACCGCTGGGATGCATCTTGGCATACGTTTCATGGTGGTAGGTCTCCTGGAACAAAACGTAAGTGCCGATTCCGGCTTCTTTCAGCTTACGGTAGTTTTCCACTGTGGTAGCCGCGATGTTCACGTTGATCCTGCGTATATTCCCGTTAGCCTCCCGCACGCTGTAAATCGTCTGCATCGCCTCGACCACGTATTCGATGGGACACTCGACAGGGTGTTCCCCGGTTTCCAGGGCTATGCGCTTGTGCCCCATTTGCTCCAAGATACGGACCTCTTCCGCTATCTCATCCATGGTCAGCTTGCGCCGGGTCAGGTTCTTATTGGAGCGGCGGTATCCGCAGTAAACGCAGTCGTTTATGCAGTAGTTGCTGATGTAAAGCGGGGCAAAGAATACCATCCTCTTGCCGTAAATTTTTTCTTTGATCTCCCGGGCTGTGGCGTACATTTCTTCCAGCAGCTCGGGGTCCTCCACCTGGATAAGTGCTGCTACTTCGATGGGCTCTAGACCTTTAGCCTCGCGGGCTTTTTCTATGATCTTGCGAATATCTTCTTTGCTGAACTTTCTTCCCTGTTCCAGAAGCGACCAAATTTCTTCTTCATTAATGAAATCAACCGCCTGATATGCCATTTCTCCTCATCTCCTCACCTAGACATTTCAATTAACGAATTCTCAATTCTCAACTCTTAATTCCTAATTCCCATTATTTTCCGCCCTTCTCCGTATCCCGACTATACCCGCCTTCCCAGGTTGGTGACGAGTTCCACGGCTGCGGCTTTGAGGGAAACCGGGTCATCCTCAACTTCCGCTTTGGCGGGGTAGATCTCGTACAACCGGCGGTATTCGACCGGAGTCACGTTTAACATTAGCACGTTAGCGCCAGCCTGCAGTCCATCACGTCTCCCTTCCTTGTCTATCGAACCCAGAGCCGTAGTGGAAGGAAGATTAGCCCAAGGAAGCAGCAGCCGGGTTACGGCGAGAACCTTTAGAGTCATGAAAGCGGTTCCCGGTTCGGCTGAAGCCAGAGGTGTGGCGGGGTGCGGGATAAACGGTCCGATACCCGCCATGGCAAGCCGCAGTTTTCTCATGAGCAAGATATCGTGGGCTATGCTCGACAGTGTCTGGCCGGGAAGGCCTACCATTATGCCGGAGCCCACCTCGTACCCCAGTTCTTCAAGATGGCTGAGGCACTGCAACCTCCGCTCCAAAGAGCACCTGGGCCGCAGCCGCCGGTAAAGCTCAGGGTCGGAGGTTTCAAATTTCAACAGGTAGCGGTCAGCCCCCGCTTCCCTCCAAAGCCTGTAATCTTCCCGGTTTCTCTCTCCCAGACTCAGGGTGACGGCTACGTCCATTTTCTTGATATCTGATACCAGTTCGGCTATAGAGCTTGCCTCATAGTAAGGATCTTCGCCGGCCTGCAACACTATGGTCTTAAACCCCATTTCTGCCGCCTTTCGGGCTGCTTCCCTGATTTCGCCAGTAGTCATGCGGTAGCGGTGCAGGTTGCGGTTCAGCGAGCTGATGCCGCAGTACAGACAAGCCTGCGAGCAGTAGTTCGAAAACTCGATTATACCCCGGAGGTGAACCTCGTCGCCCACGGATTCCCTGCGCACCTCGTCGGCCAGTTCAAACAGAGGACGGGCTTCGCTGCTTTCCAGGCTCAATAGAAACACGATGTCCTCCTGGGCAAGGTCCCTGGTGTCGAGATATTTAGCTATGATACTGTCCAACCCCCGCATAAAATCCATCCCAATCTTTCAACGCTGCATAAGCGGTATAATCAGGGACTCGCCAGAAAATAAGCCACAGATGCACACAGATTTTTTATGATTAGACGCAGATTAACGCTGATTAAATTTAATATATTAACTTGTAAGTAGCGTATTGTGTTGCCTTTAATACAGCGGGCGTTCATAGAATTTTTATCCCTCTGTGGTATACTCGACCTCAGATACTGATTATTAGTCTGCGTCTTTCTGCGTCCAAAGATAGCCACGGATGCACACAGATGATCTCAGATGTACACAGATGTCTCTTAAATAGTGAATTTTGGCTTTACCGCCTGATAGACTAATTTTCGTCCTCTAGTGGTGACACCGTTAGGTGTCGTGGGGGTCTGCGTTAATCAGCGTCTAATACAATCCGTGGCTCTACTTGGTGGCCAGGGCGCTTTTCACTTTTACCCCTTTCAGCCTTCCCAGTTTGCCGGTCATAGCCCCGATTTCGTCGGTTGTCCCGTCCACAATTAGGGCAATGACGGATACCTCTCGTTCCCGGTAGGGCAGCCCCATCCGGCCTACGATGATGTCGGCGTAATCACTCAGGATCCGGTTCATGGACGGAACCGATTCCCTGTGCTCGACTATGATGCTCACCACTCCAAGCCTCTTGTCATTCAAAATTCTCACCCTGCTTCTTTTCCCCAAAAATTTAAAAGCCTACCCGGAATCGTTCCAAGCAGGCTTATAAGCACACACCATTCCCCACCTCCCCTTTAACTCAGACTGCTCCTCGTTAGCAGGAACCGTGTCGGCCAAGCCCCTTGGACTCAGATACATCCTCGTCTTCAGGGCGTATACAACCTTTGTTAAAAGTTTAACATGCGTCCAGATTTTTGCCAAGCCTAAAATAATTTTGTATGCAGTCACAAGCAGGAATTTAAGAAATGGTAGCGAAGTACAAATAGGCTTGAGTTGTAAGCTCGGCCTGTTTGCTCGCTGGTCTGCTTAATTAAGGTGGGCAAGCCGGAATCTGGTGTAGCGGGACCGGGGCGTAGGAATAGTTATTAGATATTAAGGCAATATCAGGTTTTAGGAAAGGAGGTGGACAGATGGTCGACTACAAAGCAATACTTGCCAAGTACAAGGATCTGCCCGGAGGTATCATCGAGGCATTCCACGCTATTCAGAAGGAGCAGAGCTATCTGCCAGAAGAAGTAATCATCGCTGCAGCTGAGGTATTCAATATCCCGGTCAAAGACGCGTACGGGGTAGCAACCTTCTATTCCATGTTCTCCGTGAAGCCCAGGGGTAAGAACGTCATCCGCATTTGTGAAAGTGCTCCCTGCCACATAGCTGGAGCAGCAGAAGTAGTCGCGGCCTTGGAGAAGGAACTGGGTATTAAGATGGGAGAGACCACTCCGGACGGGAAATTTACTCTGGAGTTCACCGAATGCGTAGGGCAGTGCCAAGCCACACCGGTAATTACCGTCAACGGAAAGCCTTACGGTGATGTCACTCCCGAAAAGATCCCGGCAATCCTCGCCGAGTACAAGTAAGTAGTTTCGAATTCAGAGAACTGGAAGGAGGGTAATTCCTGATGGCCGAGGAACTGCGCGTAGTGCTGCGCAACTACGGCAAGATTGACCCCCTCAACATCGATGATTACATCAATGCCGGGGGTTACAAGTCGCTGGAAAAGGCCCGCAGCATGAGCCAAATGGACGTAATCCAAGAAGTCAAGAAATCTGGCCTGAGGGGTCGCGGGGGCGCCGGGTTTAACGCCGGGCAGAAATGGCTGTTTGCCTACCAGGCTCAGGCCGACCAGAAGTACGTCATCTGCAACGCCGACGAAGGCGAACCTGGAACTTACAAAGACCGCATAATCATGGAAAGCGACCCCCACAGCGTTTTAGAAGGGATGGCTATCTGCGGATACGCCATCGGCGCGAACAAAGGTTACATCTACTGTCGGGGCGAGTATCCCTATGTGGTGGACATTCTCAACACCGCTATCTCCCAAGCCAAAGCCAAAGGCGTGCTGGGCGATTTCGATATCGAAGTACGCATGGGAGCAGGGGCCTATGTATGCGGGGAAGAAACGGCCCTCATCGAGTCCATAGAGGGTAACCGCGGAGAACCGCGCTACAAGCCACCGTTCCCGCCCGTAAGCGGTCTCTGGGGCAAGCCCACCATCGTCAACAACGTTGAGACTTTTGCCAATATAGCTATTATCTTAGAAAAAGGGGCAGACTGGTATGCCGGCATAGGAGCTCCCAGTTATCCCGGTACCAAGGTTCTGACTCTGACAGGCGACGTAGTGAACAAGAAATTCGTCGAGGTGCCGACGAACACCACCATTCGCGAGGTCATCTTCGGCTTCGGAGGCGGCATACCGGGTGGCAAGAAATTCAAGGCCGTGCAAATAGGCGGTACCTCCGGAGGATTTATACCTGAATCGTTACTCGATACTCCGATCGACTTCGATTCCATGGCGGCAATCGGTGCTACCCTGGGTTCGGGGGCGGTTCTGGTCATGGACGAGACTCGCGATATAGTCGACGTCGTCGAGAGGATCGCGAAGTTCTTCGAACACGAATCCTGTGGCAAGTGTGCTCCCTGCCGGGAAGGCACCATGCGTATGTACAAGCTTATGAGCAAGGTCAATAAGGGCCAGGGAACAGCAAGTGACATTGCTCTCATGGAAAGACTAGGCCGAGTTATGTCTGTAGCTTGCTTGTGCGGGCTGGGGCAAGCTGCTCCGACACCGGTCCTGACCACGATCAAGCACTTCAGAGCCGACTACGATGCGAAGTTACAATAGGGAAGATGAGCAGGAAGGAGTGAAAAGAAGTTATGGCTAACGTAACCATAGACGGTATCCAAGTATCCGTTCCTGACGGCTCAACCATATTGCAGGCAGCGCAAGTAGCCGGTGTTCGTATTCCCACCCTGTGCTATCATCCGGACCAGGCGGTCAAAGCCAACTGCCGGATATGCGTGTGCGAAGTGGAAGGACAAAGACTCTTGCAAGCTGCATGCTCTCAGCCGGTCTATGACGGAATGGTAATCAAGACCCACAGTCCCAAGGTACTCGAAGCCAGGAAAACCATACTGCAGCTCATCCTTGCCCACCACCCCCAGGACTGTTTAGGGTGCGTAAGGAATCAGAACTGCGAACTGCAGGCTATCGCTGAGGAATACGCTATCAGAGAGAACCCCTTCGAGCAGTTGGTACGGGGGCTCCCCATGGATACCTCGACCCCGTCCATCACCCGGGACCCCGACAAGTGCATACTCTGCCGCCGCTGTATTTCTGCGTGCAGCGTGACCCAGACGGTCAACGCGTTGGGCATCGAGAACCGGGGCAACCACGCCATGGTTGTGCCTTCGCTGGGTAAAGATCTCGCGGAAAGCCCCTGCGTAATGTGCGGCCAGTGTATCCACGCTTGCCCGGTCGGTGCCATCAGCGAAAATGAACAGATCGACGAGTTCTTGGCTGCCGTGGCTGATCCTGACAAGGTAGTAGTCACCCAGATCGCGCCCGCGGTAAGAACT
>Ga0308419_1002171_pt1 | contig 12738 bp, 10 predicted proteins | sample HotsprSampleMS50_FD_203674 | JGI IMG/M metagenome (GOLD analysis project Ga0308419, IMG submission 203674) | Hot spring phototrophic mat microbial communities from Mushroom Spring, Yellowstone National Park, Wyoming, United States - 20090730_MS50 ... | reverse complement strand
TCCGCATCTGGGGTACATGTCGCAACGCTTCACGCTGTACAACGACCTGACCGTCATCGAAAATCTGCGCTTCTTTGGGCGCGCGTATGGCTTGCGCGGGAAGCGGCTGGGCGAGCGCATCGACTTTGCCCTGCGCATGGCGGACCTGGCCGGCCGCGAACACCAGCGCGCCCAATCGCTGGCCGGCGGCTGGCGGCAGCGCCTGGCGCTGGGCGCGGCCATCCTGCACGAGCCGGCGCTGGTGTTTTTGGATGAACCGACCGCCGGCGTCGATCCTGTGTCGCGCCGCACGTTCTGGGAGCTGCTGTACCGGCTGGCCGAATCCGGCATGACCGTGTTCGTGACCACGCATTACATGGACGAAGCGGAACACTGCCACCGGCTGGCGTTCATTCACAATGGGCGCCTGATCGCGCAGGGCGCGCCCGGCGAGATCAAGGCGGGCATGATGCGCGGGCAGGTGCTGGAGCTTGCCCCACACAACGCCGGCCGCGCCGTGGCCGTGTTGCGCGCCGCGCAGCAAGCCGGACGCCTGCCCGTCGAAGAGGTCGCGCTATACGGCGCGGTCGTCCATCTGGTCGCCGAGAACGTCGCTGGCATGCAAGACGAGATTGTCGGCGCGCTGCGCGAGGCGGGCATCGAGCCGGGGCTGATGCGCCTCATCCCGCCGTCGCTCGAAGATGTGTTCATTGCCAACGTCAGGTAACACCATGTCGATTGCTCTTCCGGCCCACCCCATCGCGCAGGCCGCGCGGCGCGCAGCCCTGTCATTGCTCGTGGCTGCGATCGCCGTTGCGCCGCCTGCTGCGCCATCGGCGTCGCAACAGGACACGCTCATCGTGTCCGGCTTCATCGAGACCGACCAGATTCGCGTCAGTTCGGAACTGGGCGGCCGCATCGTCGCATTGCCGAAAGCCGAGGGCAGCCGCGTCACAGCCGGCGATGCGCTGGTTCAACTGGATGACAGCCTCGCGCAGGCCGAACTGGGCGTGGCCCGGGCGCGGCTGGCCGCCAGCCAGGCCGCCCTGCGCAAGGCGCAGGCCGGTCCGCGCCGCGAGACCGTGCAACAGGCCGAGGCAGCTTTGCAGGTCGCGCAGGCGGTGCGCGACGCTGCCCGCCAGAACTGGCTCGACGCGCAATCCCTCATCACCCGACAGCAGACGCTCGACCTGCAAATCACACAAGCGCGCTGGCGCGTGGAGGTGACGCGGCGCCAGCTCGACGCTGCCGTGGCTGCGCTCGAAGCGGTGAAGATCGCCACCGATCGTTTTGATCTGCCGTTCGAGGACTACCGATACTGGCAGGCGTGGATCAATGTCAACACCGCCGGCGCGGCCTACGACGGCGCGGTGGCCAGTCTGGCCAGGCTACAGACCGAGCGCGCCCTGCCGCTGGCCCAACGCGCCCGCGCCAATGCCGCCGAAGCCGCTTACGCCGCAGCCGAAGAGGCCGCGGCCCAGGCGCAGGCCCGGCTCGACGATCTGCTGGCCGGCCCGACACCCGAACAGATCGCCGTTGCGCAGGCCCAGGTCGGCGCCGCCGAAGCGGCTGTGAAAGCCGTTCAAGCGCGCATCAACAAGCTGACGGTGCGCGCGCCCACGAACGGCGTTGTGCTCGAGCATCATCTGCGCGCCGGCGAGATCGCCCCACCCTCGGCGCCGATCCTCACGCTGGCCGCGCTCGATGAAGCGCGACTGGTGGTGTACGTGCCGGCCAATCGCCTGGCGCAGGTGACGCTGGGCCAGACTGTGGCCGTGCGCGTCGAGGGGTATGCCGGGCGCGCGTTCGAAGGCGTCGTTACGCGCATCGCAGACAAGGCCGAGTTCATCCCGAACACGGCGCAATCGCCGGAAGATCGCGCCACACAGGTGTATGCGGTGACGGTTCGACTGGCGAATGCCGATGGCGCGTTGAAGCCGGGGCTGCCGGCCGATGCGCTGCTGGAGGCGCCGGCGCCATGAACGCGCTGCGCCGCACGCTGGCCATCCTGCGCAAAGAGATGCGCCACATTACGCGCGACAGCCGTGTGATGTTTCTGGTCACGCTTGCCCCGGCGTTGTTGTTGCTGTTGCTGTCCTATGTGTTCTCGTTCGATGTGGATCGCTTCACGCTGGCGGCGCTGGACCTCGATCACAGCGCCATCTCGCGCGATTACTTGAGCGCGATCACTTCGGACGGGGAGTTCGAGATCACGCGCTTTGTGAGCAGTTACGCCGAGATCGACGCGCTGCTGGCGCAGGGGACAGTCAACATGGCGCTGGTGATCCCGCGCGGGTTTGGCGACGCCGCGCTGGGCGGGCGCGGCGCAACCGCGCAGGCCGTGGTGGATGGTGTGAATGCAATCTCGGCCGGCCAGGGCATCGCGCAACTCACCGCCCGCAGCGCCGCCTATGGCGTGAGCCTGCGCGCAGGCGCCGCAAAGCCAGCCGATGTGACCCGGCGCGCCTGGCACAACACGGCGCTGAAATCGCTGCACAGCATGGCACCCGGCTTGCTGGCTGTGGTGTTGTTCATGCCGGCCATGGCCGTCACGCTGGCGCTGGCGCGCGAGAAAGAGACCGGTTCGTTCGAGGGCCTGATCGCCACGCCGGTGCGCGGCGTCGAGTATCTGGCCGGCAAGGTGTTGGCGTATCTGCTCACCGGCCTGGTCGGGGCCATCGCCGCCGTGCTGGTGGCCGTGGTGTGGTTCGGTGTGCCACTGCGCGGCAGCGTGTTCGCGCTGCTCGGCCTCACTGCGCTGTACTTTCTGGCCACCATGGGCATCGGCCTGCTGGTGGCGCATTTCGTCAGCAGCCAACAGACCGCCATGACCATCATCCTGCTGGCGTTCTTTGTGCCGAGCTTCTTCATCTCCGGGCTGATCACACCCATTGATGCGACCACACTCAGCGGACGACTGACAGCCTACAGCCTGCCGACCACCCATTTCATCACCATCACGCGCAGTGTGTTTCTGAAAGGGTCTGGGCTGGAGAGCCTGTGGCCGCAGGCTGCGCTGCTGATCGGCATGGCGGCGGTCATGATTGCGCTGAGTGTGGCGCTGTTCAAAAAGAAGCTGCGCTAACCGTCTGTCGCCGAGCCAGTCATGCTGTATCGACTCGCCACCCTCATCCAGAAGGAGATCGCGCAGATCAGCCGCGACCGGCTGTTGATTGCCGTGCTGATTCTGGGGCCGGCGCTGCAACTCTCACTGCTGGCGTGGAACACGGGCCGGGGCATCACCAATCTGCCCTTGCTGGTTGTCGATCAGGATAACAGCGCCACAAGCCGCAGCCTCGTCATGGCGCTGGACAACACGAAGGAGTTGTATCTGAGCGGCTATGCGGCGAGCATTGAAGAACTGACGCAGCGGGTGGATGCAAACGAAGCCGAGGTCGGCGTCATCATCCCGCCCGGCTTCGAGCGCGACTTGCTGGCCTACACGCGCATGCCGCAGGCGCACATCGTGGCATCCGGCGCGAACAACATCGCCGGGCGAGTCGGACTGGCGGCTGCCGAGCGCGCCATCGCCGCGTCCATCGCGCAGCAACTGGCGCTGGCGGCCAATGCGACACCCGTCATCGATCTGCGCCTGGACGTGCGCTATAACCCGGCGCTGAACTCGCGGCACTACACCATCCCGGCCATGATCGGGCTGATCGTGTTCGAGTTGTCGCTGGCGCTGGCCTCACTGGGCCTGACGCGCGAACGCGAGACGGGCACGCTGGAACAATTGCTGGTCATGCCGTTCCAGCGCATCGAGATCGCAGCCGGCAAAGCCGTCGCGCCGCTGGTCATCACGCTGGCCGACTTTGCGCTGATGCTGGTCATCGCAATGCAGGTGTTTGGCGTCCCGATGCGCGGCTCGTTCGCGCTGCTGTTCGGGCTGACGGCGCTGTTCATGCTGGCGGAGATTGGCTGGGGTCTGCTGATCTCGACTGTCGCGCGCACGCAACAGCAGGCCGTGTTGTTTGTGTTTGTGCAGGCCATCTTCGATATGACGTTTTCGGGGTTTCTCGTGCCGGCGGAAAATCTGCCGCCGGCGCTTGGCGCAGTGTCGAACTTCATTCCGCTGCGCCACTATCTGACGATCATTCGCGGCATCATGTTGAAGGGCGCCACGCTGGAGATGCTGGCGCCGGAGGTTCTGGCGCTGGCCGGCCTGACCATCGTCATCGGCGCCATGGCCATCGTCAATCTGGGCCGCAGAATCGACTGAGTGCGCCATGAAAAAAAACGCTCTACGCTGTCTTGTCGCGGCGCTGATGCTGAGCAGCGCCGGCTGTGCAGAGATCGAATCGCTGGTCGCGCCGACGACCGAAACCAGCCCACAACCGCTCACGGTCAGCGCGTCTGCTGTGCGCGTCTCTGGGACGCTGGAGGCCGATGACGCGCAACTGGCCGCCGAAGTCAGCGCGCCCATCGTGGAGATCGCGGTTCAAGAGGGAGAGGCCGTGCGCGCCGGCCAGGTTCTCATCCGCCTGGACGACACGTTGCTGCGCGCGCAACGGGCGCAGGCCGAGGCAGCCGTGACCACGGCGCAGGCGGCGCTGGCGCTGGCGCAAGCGGGGCCGCGCGCCAATGCGGTGCGGGCCGCGCAGGCCGAGGTGGCGCGCGCGCGGGCTGAACTGGCCGGCGCGCAGCAGGCGGTGAGCGACACGCGGCGGCTCGTCGCAAATCCGCCTGGCCTCGACGCGCAACTGGCGCAGGCCGATGCCCAGATCAAACTGGCCGAGCAGTCGGTCATTCGCGCCACCGCCGAACTGGAGGAACAGCGCGCCATCCGCGACAAGACGCCGTTCAACTCGGTGGAGCGCGGGATCAACGAGCGGAAAGCGGCTGCCGCTGAAGCATCGCTGGCGGCGGCGCAGGCTGAGCTGGCCGGGGCGCAGGCGTATCGCGCCGAACTGCAACGCATGCGGCGCGCGCCGGCTGAGTTGATTGTGAACGCCAATGCAGCCGCAGCCCAGGCGGTGGTTGCCGGGGCACAACTGAGGCTGGCCGAGGCGACGCTGGCGCTGACGCAGGCCGGGCCGGCAGATGAAGATGTCGCCATCGCGCAGGCTGACGTTGCAATAGCCGAGGCCAACCTGGCGCTGCTCGACGCGCAACTGGCGCGCTATACGCTGGTGGCGCCAATGGATGGCGTGGTGACGCAGAGGATCGCCCTGCCGGGGGAAGTGGCGCAGGCCGGGGCGACGTTGCTGGTGATCTCTGACCTGCGCACGATGAAGGTGAAGGTGTATGTGAACGTGGCCGACATGGGGCGGGTGGCGGTCGGGCAGGCCGTCGCGCTGAGCACACCCGCCTATGCGGGAGAAACGTTCACGGGAGAGGTCACGCAGATCGCCAGCGAAGCGGAATTCACGCCGAGCAACGTGCAAACGGCGGAAGGCCGGGCGGGGTTGGTGTTTGCTGTGACAATCCGCGTGCCGAATGGGGATGGGCGATTGAAGGCGGGGATGCCGGTGGAGGTGGTGATTGGGCCGGGGCCGGCTTGACAATCCTCATCATCGAAAACCCCAGGCGTCCCTACGTGCAGGAGTTGATCAGCTCCATTCCGGCGCCGAACCCGAAGATCAAGTGGGACACCAGCATCAAGCTGCCGTCGGAAGAGGAGATGCGCATGCAGAACCGGGTGGGCTGCCGGTTCTATCCGCGCTGCCCGAAGCGGATGAATGTGTGCGCGAACACGTTCCCGCCGATGTCACAGCGCCTCTGTACCCCACGACGCTGAGCGCGCACGAGGCCGAGGGCGCGAGCATGTCGCATCAGACCGGCAGCCAGAGCGGCGGGGCGTGGGTGTCGCCGGCCTCCGGCACAGCCGCCTATCTGACCCTGGGCGGCGGGCAGACGCCGGCGCTGCGCACCAGCATCTCCCATCACAGCCGCATCAATGTCATCGGGGGCCTGCTCATCAGTCCGCACCGCAGGCGCATTCGACTGCTTACCCGTTTGCACCGCCAGAACATCGCCAGCACGCACGTCATCGCGTTTCTGCGTGTCCTGTTGGGCAGTGTGCGCGGCCCGATTGTGCTGATGTGGGACAACCCCCCGATTCATCGGCACAAGCAGGTCGCCGCATTCATTGCGAAACATCCCCGTCTGCATGTCTATACATTTCCGCGTTATGCGCCAGAACTCAATCCGGCCGAGGGCATCTGGACGCAGAGCAGCGAATACATCGCCGGCTCAGCGCCCCGACATGTGGACGAACTGCGCTGCAACGTCCGTGGCAGCCTGCGGCGCACCGGACGGTCAGACGCTCGCTTGTGGGCATGCGTCCATATGTCTGACTTGCCATGCGAGCGATAAGGCGATGCAACATTGTTTAATCAAAGCTCAGTAACAGCCGTGGTCGGCGATGCGCCATTGGGGATGAAGAATCTCTTCTGCTACAGCCACGCCTTGCAGCAGGTCTGTGATGGCTACGTCAATCTCGACCGGCAGGCAGAAGAGGACGACTATGACGTGATCGCACTGGACGCTGCAGGCGAACTGCTCGCCGCTGCCGATCAATCGGGCAAGGTGATCATCTTTTCCTTTCACCCACCTGCATATCCGGAGCCGAAATCCATCGGGAATCACATCCTGGAGCCGGCCGGCGACATCGGCGCAACCCCGCTGGCGCTGGCCTTCGACCCGCGCCGGCGCTGGCTGGCCAGAGTGCGCGGCGCAGAAGTGATCGTATGGGATCTTCAGGCAGAAGGGTATCCGCGCCACTTGCAAGCATCCGTAGGGGACAAAGCCGGCAAGGTGGCAGTCATCAGCTTCAGTCCAGACGGCGAATTGATGGCGGTGGGCGCCGTGACTGGGTGGCAGATATGGGATGTGGCCGGCAGGCGCAAGCTGATGCAGGAGACAGACACGCCGGTGTATGCTGTGGCGTTCAGCCCGGATGGACGCGCGCTTGCCGTGGGAGACGCAAGTGGTGTCGTGCATCTGTGGGGCGTAGTGCAGTGACAAGCAATCGTGTGACACCTCCGTCTGTCGGCCTGGTGTGTCTGCGCAGCGACCACCCTTCAACAAGCTCTATGATTCTCCCAAGGGCGGCAATCCGGCGCTGAACAACCAGGACCTGGTCGATATCATCGCCTACCTGCGCACCTTGCGGAAGTAGGGAAGCAAGGTGCGGGGGCGTGAGAGGTGCACATCTTTGTCGGGGCATCTGCCTGGCCGGTAGGGGCGAGTCAGTGACTCGCCCCTACCAACGCGCGCGAATCGACATCCTGTCCCTGCCGGGAAATGCGCCTGTTGATCCTGTATCGCAACATCCTCCATTGCATGGCGCGCGCCACCTGACATCCGTCACCCTTTGCCCCGCGACTTCGTCTTGCGGGCATTGTTGCGCGCCCGCCCGGTCGCCGGCTTCGGTTTTGATTTTGCGCGGCGCGTCTTGCGCGCTGTCGCGCGGGCCGGCGCTTCGACAGGCTCAGCCGCCGGCGGCTGAACCGGCAGCCCGATATCCAGCAACGCGCGCCGGGTGGTCGGCAGGAGTTCAGCCGGCGCGCCAACATCCAGCGCCAACGCTTTGGGCAGCGCGCGGCTGGCCCGCAACTGGCGCATCGCATCCACCACCGGCCGCGCCCGCAGCGAGCCATTCGAGCGCACAAACCAGCCGTCAGCATCAAAGCGCGGGTCGAATGGCCCGCCGAATCCATCCGCCGAGAGGCACCACGGGCACATCGCCTGCAGGGGCGAGTGACGCTCCAGCCAGCGGAACATGCTCACCACCCGCTCGGCGTGCTCGGCTTCGGTGTTCAGCCGAATGTGGCCGGCCATCGACGTGGATTCGGGCGTGAACACGCCGCCCTCGGTGGACATGATCGGGATGTGATCCACGTCCAGCGCAGGCCCAAACGCATCGCGGAAGCACTTGATGACGATCTCATACCCGCGCAGCGTGATATCCCAGATCGTGCCATCGGGCCGGAAGGGGTCGAAGTCGTCGGGCTGCTCATAGGTGGCGGCGTGCACGGCGAACCAGCCGCCCCGGCGGAAAATGTCGATCGTTTGATCGCGCCGGCGCTCGGCGAGATACAGCGCGATCCGGCTGGTGAAATAAACTGACGAGAGCGTGGGATGCACGCCGCCCCGCCAGTCTGTTGGCCCCATGGCATAGAAGGCCGGGCGCACGCCGGCCTGCAACGCGCGTTGCGCATCGCGCACCCATCCCTCTGCCAGCAGCCGTATGACCTCCGGGTTGTTGAAATCCACGCGGCCCCACCAGCTTTGCTGCCACTCGTGGTCCAGATTCGGCTCGTTGCCGATCTCGGCCCACACAATGCCGGCGTCGGCATAGCGGCGCATCTTCTCGAAGTGCGCGTCCGGCAACGGATCGGGGAACTGGCAATCCTTGAAATAGCGGATGATCGGCTCGATGGATTCAGCTTTCAGCCGCTTGCACCATTCCAGGATATCGCGCCGGTTCAGGTCGCCGTCGTCGCACTGCTTGAACCACATCACGCCCATGTCATGCAGCGTGGTGATCCAGCGGTCCCAGTCAGCGCGCGGCGGACAGCCAACGCCGGGCGGCCCATGAATGCCGATGATCGCGCCGGGGAGAGGCTGATGAGGCCGGGGCAGTTGATTCTCCTGCTCGGCCCGTTGCACCACCTCGATGACTTTCTGCACCAGCTCGGCAGAGCTGAGCTTGAGCAGATCTGTGATCTGCCGGCGCAGATCGGGCGAGATCGGCCATCGGTCAATCGCCGGCCCTGTGTAGGGCAAGGGGCGCAGGTCGTTGTTGAATGCCGCCCAGAAGCCGGCGTCGTTCATCCAGGCGTTCCAGTCTGCGCGAATTGGCGTCGCCACGATCACCGTGGCGTTGATGACATCCTGCCAGGTGTATGACGCGGCAACAGCCGGCGTGGGCGACGGGGACGGGAGGTCCTGCACAGGCCGCACCAACCAGGCCGCCACGTAGCCGTCTCGTTCCACGCCGTCGATCGTGGTGCGCACGCGCAACCAGTGCTGGCCGCCGGCCATCTTGATGCGCGCCGCCGACGCCTTTTCCAGCACCGTCAGACGGTGGCCCTGCGGCAACAGACGGATGATCGTTGTGATGTCCTGCGTGCCGGGCGTCCGTCTGAAGTTGACCCCGCCACTGTCGAAGGGCGCCACGATCAGCGTTTCATCGTCTGCGCCGGGCGGATTGTCGATGCCGGCGAATTTGACAGCGACGCGCGCATTGCCATAGGGCTGAAAGGCGTTGGCGAACTCTTCGAGCGTGTGCAGCACGTTTTTGCCGCTGCCGGCGGCATACAGGGGATCATTCCACACGCTCATCCACTGGCCGTCGATCTGTTCGTTACCCAGCCACCACATCCAGTGCCACACGCCCGGGTTGGCGGCGGCCAGGTCCCAGTAGGCGGTGTTCTCGACACTCTCGCGCCGGAAGCCGGAATAGCGCACCAGCAAAATGGCCGGCGGCTCTGGCAACTGGGCAGCCGGCAGGTACAGCGCCGAAGCCGTGGCGCCATACGCTGCCGCCAGCGTCACCAAATCCTGCGCCGTTGTGCCATCGTCGGGCGGATCGGCCTCCGCCGCAAGCTGGTCGATGGTCACGCCCGGCGCGAGGCCGAGAAAGTCGAGCGCCATACGCACACAGGCCGGCCCGCAGTCGTTGCGGCGCTGCTGCGCGCCGGGCAACAGTTGCGAAGCGCCAGGCAGATCGATCACTTTCGCCACAGCCAGCGCCGGTGCGGTTCGCTCGGCTTCGGAACGAATGGGCAGATTGACTAGCCGGCTGCCAGGTCGCTCTCTACCAGAATTGCCAGACATGCGCACCTCCTTGCCCAATCTCATCAGGTCTCATCAGATGACGCCTGTGCGTTTACAGCCCATTATGCACGACACCAAACGGCGCCCCATGGCGATGCGGTATCCTTGTGTCCATTACAGTATCCGCCACCACTCAATTCGGAGACACACATGAGCACCAAACTCACCTGGTATGGCCATGCAGCCATCGGCATTGAAACCGGCGGGCGGCACCTGCTGGTCGATCCATTTTTCTCCGGCAATCCTGCGGCTGCCGCAGACGCCGGCTCGCTTGCCGCAGATTTCATCCTGGTCAGTCATGGCCATGGCGACCACGTGGGCGACGCTGTGGCTCTCGCCAAACGCTGCGGCGCGACCATCATCAGCAACTACGAAATCAGCCTGTGGTTCGATAAGCAGGGCGTCAAAACACACGCCCAACACATCGGTGGCGGGCATCATCACCCATTCGGGCATCTGAAGCTGACGCTGGCGCTGCATGGCTCGGCGCTGCCGGACGGTTCGTATGGCGGCAACCCGTGCGGCTTCCTGCTCAGCACAAAGGACAACCGCAAACTGTATCTGGCGTGCGACACCGGCCTGTTCGGCGACATGCGCCTGATCGGCGAGGAAGGCATCGACCTGGCTGTGCTGCCCATCGGCGACAACTTCACCATGGGGCCGGACGACGCTCTGCGCGCGGTCAGGCTGATCCAGCCCAGGCACGTCATCCCGGTGCACTACAACACCTTCGGTCTGATTGCGCAGGACGCCGACGCATGGGCGGCGCGGGTCAAAGCCGAGACGAGCGCCATCCCGCACGTGCTCAAGCCGGGCGAGAGTTTCACGCTTGGGTAAGCGCGCGCCTCAGATAAAGCCGGCAGGGCGGCGCCCCAGACTTCAAGGTGTCGGACTCCTCAGAGGAGTCCAACATCTGTGAGCCTGCCAGGATGGACGCTAAGCGCCAGGCGCGCCGGCAGCCATCAGTCGCGCCTTGCCGGCCGAGTAGTCCACACCCTCCACCTGATAGTCGGGCGACTGGTGGCGGAAGTAGGTCTGGTAGAGCGTGGCGTAGTACCCGCCCTGTGCGAGCAGGGCGTCGTGGCTGCCCTCTTCGATGATCCGGCCATGATCGAGCGCAATGATGCGATCGACGGCGCGCACAGTGAAGAGCCGGTGCGCAATCAGGATGGATGTGCTCTGCGCCAGGATCAGGCCGAGCGCGCGCTGAATCTGCGCTTCGGTAAAGGGATCGACGCTGGCGGTGGCCTCGTCGAGGATAAAAATGGGCGGCGCCTGCACCAGCACGCGCATCAGCGCAACGAGCTGGCGCTGCCCCATGGAGAGATGGTTCCCGCGCTCGCCGACCTCGGTTTGCAGGCGATCCGGCAGCGCATCCAGCCATTCGCCATCTCCGATGCGATTGGCAATGGACAGGATCTGAGCGTCGGTCACATCGGGCCGGGCATAGCGAATGTTGTCGGCCACAGTGCCGGCGAATAGAAACGGCGTTTGCGACACAATGCCCAGTTGCCGGCGGTAATCGGTCAGATCGAACGAGCGAATGTCATGCCCATCAATCAGGATGCGGCCATCCTGAAACTCGTAGAAACGGGCGATGAGTTTGGCGATGCTGCTCTTGCCGGCGCCGGTGTGGCCCACAAACGCCACGCTCTCGCCGGGCCGGATGTGAAGCGAGAAGTCCTGCAACACCTGCTGCTGCTCGTTATAACGGAAGTTGACCCGCTCGAAGCGAATATCGCCGCGCAGGCGGGGCGCCGGCCGCGCGTCGGTCTGCTTGACCGTGTGCTCGGCGTCGATCAGCGCGAACACACGCTCGCATGCCGATAGCCCGCTTTGAATCTGGCTGTAGAACGACGCAATGTTGGTCATGGGGAACCAGAATCGCTCGACGCTGAGGATGAACAGGTACCAGGCGCCGACGGTGATGGCGCCTTCGCCCACTGCCCGGCCTCCCAGATACAACAACAACGCCGTGCCAACGCCGGCCAGCGCGTTCAGGGTCGGGAACACATTCGCCAGCACAAAGCCGCGCAACAGGTTCACGCGGTACGACTGCTGGTTGACCGCGCGAAACGCGGCATAGATGGCGGACTCCTGGCGGAAATTCTTGGACACGCGAATGCCGGCCACCGCCTCCTGGATGGACTGATTGACCTCGGCGATGGCGCGAAAGCCCTTGCGCGTGACGCGGCGGGCCAGGTTGCGGAACGCTGCCCCAAACAGGGCCACGAACGGCGACATGACCAGCAGGGCAAGCGTCAGTTGCCATGACACGCCGAACAGAATAATCAGCAGCGCAATCAGTGTGGTGAACTGGCTGATCAGGTCCGTCACCAGCAACACCACCTGCGACAGCTCCTGAGTGTCGTTGGTGATGCGGCTGATGATCTTGCCGGACTGATACTTGTCAAAGAAAGACAGGTCGTGACGGATCGAGGCGCTGAAGGCTTCGCGCCGCATCTGGGAGATCACATCCGCCACCAGCCGCTCCATGTAGCGGCGGCGCGCCACGCCGGCGCCGAAGTTCGCCACCGCCGAAAACAGCAGATAGCCAAACAGCGCCAGCGCCAGCTCCAGCGAGGGATGCGCGCGAATCGCATCCAGCCCGCGCGACGCGATGAGCGGGTCGAGCAACCCGAACACCGTAATCGCAAAGATCAGGCCGGCCACAATCAACACCTGCCGGCGGTGCGCCAGGAAATATCCAGCCAGCCGGCGGACCAGTTGGCGGTCGCTATACGTTCGGTCGTAGGCCTCAGAGGCCAGTCCCATCATCATGGCAGTTTCCGATTTTCAATTTGGGATTTGGATGGGCCGGCTGGTCAATCCAAAATCCGCAATCCAAAGTCAAAAATCGTAACTGCCTAGCCGCCTGCAAGTAGGGAGACTGGCTGGCGGGCGAAGAGGTCGCGCAGCGTGGCGAAGACGTTGCGCCCCTGTTTGCGACAAGTAGAGATCACTGCCTGCAGGCGG
>Ga0308419_1002170_pt1 | contig 12743 bp, 10 predicted proteins | sample HotsprSampleMS50_FD_203674 | JGI IMG/M metagenome (GOLD analysis project Ga0308419, IMG submission 203674) | Hot spring phototrophic mat microbial communities from Mushroom Spring, Yellowstone National Park, Wyoming, United States - 20090730_MS50 ... | reverse complement strand
AACGCCAATACGCCGTTCACGCGGCGGTATCGGCAGGGCGAAGTGCTCCGCATCCCGATTGCGCACGGCGACGGGCGCTATGTGTGCGACGAGGCGACCCTGCAGCAGCTGCGGGCGAACGGGCAGATCATCTTCCGCTACTGCAGTCCGACGGGGGAGTTGGACGCGGCGTATAACCCGAACGGCTCGATGGAGCATATCGCGGGGGTGGCGAACGCGGGGTTCAATGTGCTGGGAATGATGCCCCACCCCGAGCGCGCCTGCGAACTGCTGCTGGGCAGCGACGACGGGCGCAGGTTGCTGGAGGTGGGGTAATCTCTACGGCTCCACCACCCGCACCGAGTGGAGTTCCAGTTGCCCTGTGTCGCGCTGGATGACCAGCGTCTCCGCGTCGCGCCAGTCGAAGCCCAAAAGCGACGCTAAGCCCATCTTTTGGAGCGCGCCCTGCTTGACAGTCTTCGGCGTGTAGGCGTTCAGCGTGTGGACGACGCCTGTGGCGATGTCCAGCACATAGAAGCCCTCATCGGTGTACCACGCCAGCCGTTGCCCATCGGGCGAGAAGCGGTAGAAGGTTTGGTCGGCTCTTGCGTTCGCTGGCAGCGTGTCGTTGGGAATGAGCGCGAGTCGTCGGGGCGCGCCGCCCTGCAACGGTCGCTCGAACACCGCGAGGAACTTCCCGTGTTCCACCCGCGCCCAGCGCATCACGACGCCCGACTTGTCCACCCAGAACGCCTGCACATCGCCTGTGGTCGTCAGCGGGATGAGTTGCGTCCCGCGCAGGAGATAGAGGTTGCCCAGACGCGCTGGTGGAGAGAGGACCCACCAGAGCAAATCACCAGAAATCTGACTGTCCACTGTGCCCAGATGAACGACAGCCATCGGCGGGTCAGACCGCAACCAGTGCGCCCAGTCCCACGCGACCACTTTGTCGTAATACTCTGTGGGAATGCGTATCTGCTGCGTGCAAACCCAAGTATCCGTGCGGTAGATGAGGATCGAAGGTTGTTCCTCGTCGCCGCCCAATCCCATCAGGGACTTGCCGTCTGCGCTCCAGCGGGGCGCTTGCACGCTAATCGGCAACTCCGTTAGGCGTCCCGAAGCGACCTCGTACAGCATGAGGCTATACTTGGCGTCCGAGGTCTGGGCAGTGTCCGCAGGGGTGGCGTCGCCGTTCTCGGATGGCGTCGCTTGGGTGTCTGTAGGCGCTTCAGCACGAAGCCAAGAGAAGCACACGGCGCGCGAGTCGGGCGTCCACTGGCAATTATTGACCCATCCCGCGTGGGGAGACCCCTCATCGAGGGAGAAGCGAACAATCGGGGTCGTTTGGCGACGGTCGATGTGATACAGCGCGAGTTCGGCGTCGTAGGAGTCGGCAGGGGCGTCGGGCGGTTTACGCACAATCGTCACATACTGTCCGTCGGGTGAGGTACGCACCCACCCTTGGTCGCCGCAGCCCGAAAACAGCACCGCAGCGACCAGCATGCATAAGGCGCCACTCATGCGTTTGAGGCGCATTCCAATCACCTCCGATTCGAGCATACCCCGCGCCTGCCGCCCAGCGGTAGGGACTTAAGTCCTAATTCGCGCGTTGGCAGCGCGACCAATCAGGCATACGGCAGCCAGCGGGTATAATCCCTTCAGCCTGCGCAGGGCAGGCGCGCACTTGACAGAGGAGGTTCTATGGCGATGACGCCGACGACTATGGAGCGAGCGAGTTTCCCGAAGTTAGACCTACTGCGCACGATGATGCTCTCCCGCGAGGGCGACCGCCGCGAAGGAATCCTGATGCGTCAGGGCAAGGGCTGGTTCCAAGTGCCTGGCATGGGGCACGAAGCGCTGGCGGCGATTGCATATCACTTGCGCCCTGACGACTACCTCTTCCCGACCTATCGCGACCGTGCGCTGATGTTGGCGCGGGGGATGACCACGCGCGAGATCGCGCTTGATTTTATGGCGCGGGCGGGTTCCAGTTCCGACGGGCGCAACATGCCTGCGCACTACTCGTCGCGTGCGCTGAATGTGTTCTCGGTGGCGACCCCGACAGGCGCGCAGTGCCTGCCTGCAGTGGGCGCGGCGTGGGGCGTCAAACTCGCAGGCGACGACCGCGTGGTGGTCTGCACCATCGGCGACGCCGCCACCCGACAGGGCGAATTCTACGAGGCAGTGTGCCACGCCATCCAGGAGAGCCTGCCCATCGTGTTCGTCGTGGAGGACAACCAGTACGGCATCAGCACGCCCACGCGCCACATGCTGCCCATGCGCCTGCATGTGTTCGACGAGCAGTGGGTGGTCTATGTCAACGGTCGCTATGCCGACGATGTGTACGAGAAGTCGGGCGAGGCGATACGCAAGGCGCGCACAGGCGGCGGACCGACCATCCTGTGGTGCGAGATTGACCGCCTGAGTTCGCACACCAGCGCGGACGACCACCGCGTGTACCGCCCTGCCGACGAAATCGAAGCGATGTTCGAGCGCGACCCCATCCGCCTACTCGCGGAGCAACTCATCGCCGAGGGCGCGCTCACCCAAGCGCAGTACGAGCAGATGCAAGCGGACATCACGCGCGAGGTAGACGCGATTTACCAAGAGGTGGAGCGCGTCCCGCTGCCTGACCCTGCGCATGTGCTGGATCACCTGTACGGCGAGCCGCCCGCGCACTACCAGCCCCTGCCGCTGGAAGCAGAGAGCGAGCCGACCACGATGGTCGCCGCGTTCAACCGCACCTTCCACGCCGCGATGGAGACCTTCGACACCATCGTCGTGTTCGGCGAGGACATCGAAGACCCCAAAGGCGGCGTGTTCGGCTTCACCAAGGGGCTGAGCAGCAAGTACCCTGAGCGCGTGCGCAACTCGCCGCTGGCGGAAGCGACGATTGTCGGCACGGCGGTCGGACTGGCGGCGATGGGCTACCGCCCCGTGTTCGAAATCCAGTTCATCGACTTCATCACGCCAGGCTTCCACCAACTGGTCTCGCAAATCGCCACCCTGCGCTGGCGCAGCAAGGGCGAGTGGAAGTGCCCGCTGGTGATTTACTCGCCATATGGGGCGTACCTGCCCGCAGGCGGGATGTGGCACAGCCAGAGCAACGACGGCTGGTGGGCGCACACGCCAGGCATCCGCGTCGCCATCCCCAGCACGCCCGAAGACATCGCAGGGCTGTTCTGGGCGGCGATTCAGGACGATGACCCGACGATGTTCCTCATCCCGAAGCACATCTTCCGCGTGCGCATGCCTGTGCAGGCGTATCGCGCCATCCCGTTCGGCAAGGCAGCCATCCGCCGCGAAGGGACGGATGTCACGGTCGTCGCGTGGGGCAACACGCTGGAGTTGGCGTTCCAAGCCGCCGAGCAGTTCGCGCAGCAGGGCGTCTCGCTGGAGATTATCGACCCGCGCACGCTGGCGCCGTTCGACTGGGAGACCGTCGAACAGTCGCTGGCGAAAACGGGCAGGCTGGTGGTGATCCACGAGGACAACCGCACCTGCGGCTTCGGGCAGGCGATAATCACGGAGATGACCAGCGTCCCTGAGCGGTTCAACCTGCTGTTGTCGCCGCCGCAGCTGGTCGCCCGCTACGATGTGCATATCCCGTTCTGCCCCGAGTTGGAGTATGCGGTGCTGCCCGACTTGGCGCGGGTGATGCGGGCGATTCAGACCACGCTGGAGTAGGGTCAGCCGACCTGCTTGAGCGCCTCGTCGAGGGCGTGCCAGGCGAGGGTGGCGCACTTGACGCGCACGGGGAAGTGGCGCACGCCCGCGAGCGCGGCGATGTCGCCCAGCGTGTCGAGGTCGCCCTCCGCCTCGCCCTTGACGAGCGCAAGCACCTGCGCAATCAGCGCGCGCGCCTCGTCCAGCGTCTTGCCCTGCACCGCTTCGGTGAGCATTGAGGCGGACGCTTGGCTAATCGAGCAGCCGCGCCCGCGAAAGCGGATGTCCTCGATGCGCCCGTCTCGAACGCGCAGGTCGAGGATGATCTCGTCGCCGCAGGAGGGGTTGAAGCCCTCCTGCGTGATTTTCGGTGGCTCCAGTTCGCCCCTGCCGCGCGGCTGGCGGTAGTGATCCAGAATAATCTCCTGATACAGTTCGTTGAGTGTGGTCATCGGTTGCCCCCGTTAGGCGCGTCCGAAGATGCGGCGCGCCTCGTGCAGCGCGTCGATCAGCGCGTCGATGTGCTGCGGGTCGTTGTAAATCGCGAGGCTGGCGCGTGCGGTTGATCCACCCAGCCGCTCGCCCAGCGGATGCGCACAGTGCAACCCTGCTCGGATCGCGATGTCGTGCGTGTCCAGCACGGTCGCGATGTCGTGCGGGTGAATCTCGCCCAGCGAGAAGGCGAAGATGCCCGCGCGGTCGGGGATGGGTCCGTGCAGACGCAGGTCGGGCACTTCCTGCAGGCGCGCGAGGGCGTACTCGGTCAGTTCATGCTCGTAGCGTTCGATGGCGTCGCGCCCGATGGCGTCGATAAAGTCCAGCGCGGCGTGCAGCCCAATCGCTTCGGCAATCGGAGGCGTGCCCGCTTCGAACTTGGCGGGCGGCTCCGCCCACACCAAGCGATCCCAGCGCACAATTTGCACCATGCCCCCACCGACATGGTAGGGCGGCGTCGCCTCCAGCAGCGCACGCTTGGCGTACAGCACACCAATCCCCGTCGGTCCGTAGGCTTTGTGCCCCGAAAAGGCGAGGAAGTCGCAGTCGATGGCTTGCACATCGAGGGGCATGTGGGCGACGCTCTGCGCGGCGTCCACCAGGCACAGTGCGCCCGCGGCGTGCGCCCGCTGGCAAATCGCGGCTACGGGGTTCACCGTGCCCAGCACATTCGAGATGTGCGACACCGCCACGAGGCGCGTGCGCTCGGTCAATAGCTGCTCCAAGTCGTCCAAGTTCAGCCTGCCGTCGTCGGTGATACGCCACACCTTGAGGTGTGCGCCCTGCTTCTCGGCGAGGCGCATCCACGGCAGGAGATTCGCGTGATGCTCCATCTCGGTGACGATGATCTCGTCGCCCGCCTTGACGAATGTCTCGCCCCAGCTGCTGGCGACGAGGTTGATGGCTTCGGTCGTGCCGCGCGTGAAGACGATTTCGGCGGCTTCGCGGGCGTTGAGGAACTGCGCCACGCGCGCCCGCGCCGCCTCGTACAGCTCGGACGCCTTTGCGCCCGCGCCGTGCCCCCCGCGATGCACATTCGCGTTGTGATGCGCCCAGAAGTTGCTCACCGCCTCAATCACGGCGTAGGGCTTCTGCGTGGTCGCCGCGTTGTCCAAGTAGACCACGCTCCGCATCTCAGGGTGCGGCTGGAAAAACGGGAACTGCCTGCGTATCTCGCGTGCATCAAGCGTAAATGTCGTTGTCATCGCAATCGCCTCCTACTCCAGATAGACCCACACAAAGCCGTCCTCCTCTTTGACCTTCAGGGCGCGGATGGGGCGCACGGCGGGCAGCCCCTTCGCCTGACCCGTGTAGGGGTCGAACTTCGCCCCGTGATGGGGGCACTCCAGCAGGTCACGGTGAATGCGCGCGGGCACACCGTCCGCCTCCGAGAGGGGCAGCTTCTGGTGCGAACACACATCCACCACCGCGAAATACCCCTTGGACGCGCGCCCAATCAGCACGCGCTGCCCATTCAACTCAACCGTGCGAAACTCGTTCTCCGATAGCTCCGTTGGAATGGCCTTCAGCCACATCGTCAGCCTCTGTATTTAGCGTGGCTAAATTATACCCGACCAACGCGGGTCAGCGCGACGCGATTCTTAACCTCCACATAATCACGATGGGGTATCCTTTCGTATGGGTGGTTAGGATGAAAGCGTGGCTTTGTGCTGGGCTAATGGCGCTGGGGGCGCTTGCCCACAGCCAAGCGATCTCCGAAGCATGGCGACAGGTCTATACCGGAGGCGTCATTTCAGTTGTCGACTCCCGCATTAGGCAACCGCTTCCCGATTCGTCGCAGAATATCTACCTCATCGCAGAGATGCAAAATCAGGGGAGTGTTCTGCTGGTCTACGGCGTGCTGTGTGTAGACGCGGCAGGGGACATCCGATGGATGCGCCGCTTCCCCGAACGGGTTTTCGAGATTCTGCTCGACCCACAGGGCAACCTGCAAGCGTTCGCCGATGACGGCATCTACACCTTCCGCCCCTCGGGGGAGCTGATTCGGAGAGAGCCGCTTCTCATGAGAGGGAGTTATCCTGGGATAAACGCGGCTGCCATCGACGCAGCGGGCAACCGCTATGTGCTGTTCGGCTGGCTATCAGCGACCTTGATCTGCCTGTCGCCCGACGGGCAGCTCGTGTGGCAGCAGGAGTACCCCGATCTCCATCCCCTCGATGTGTTCGTCGATGGGTCGGGAAACATCCTTGTGGCGCTGGGGATGCCCGACTCTTCGGGTCTCTTTTACTATCCCCAGCTACGATGCTTGACGCCTCAAGGGGCGCTTTTGTGGGTTTGGCAGTGTCCATACAGACACCTTTCGTACACCCGTATTCTGGGGCGCATGCCCGATGGGCGATTCTGCGTGGAAGCCGATGCTCGAGGGTACTACATTAGCCCTGACGGGACGCAGTGGAGCCATACGCCGCCGCACTTCCCACCCACACTGCTTCGCACAGGCGCCAGAAGCGCGCTGCTGCTTCCAGATGGCAGTTTGTGCACCTCGTCGCTGTGGAGAGACTCTCCGCGCTACTTTTTAGGCGTGGAGTTCTTTTCGCCTGCAGGGAATTTGGTGTGGTATCGGCTACAACTGACGGAGATTAGAAACCTTCTCAGCCCGACTTCAGACGCGCTTGCCACGAATAGTGCGCACTCCTTGTGGTACGCTGCCTTCAATGTGCCGAATGCAACGCCTGAAACTGTGCTGTACCGACTCGACAGTCGCACGGGTGCTGTTCAGTGGCGTCGTGTCGCGCAGTCGTTCCAAACCGATAGTCCGAGCCTTGTGGTGTACCCGAACGACGAGAGCGTATTGCTGGGGGGAAGCCCGCAGGGCGTGAGTGTCTTGCGCTACGATGGCGCAGGGAACCTCCTGCACCGCCGTGATAATCCGATTAGCATCCCGACACGGGATTCGGCGCGCGCGACCGCTGACGGGCAGGGCGGGGTCTATGCTCTCGTGGCGCAATCGGGCGCCAGTCGCTTAGTGCGCTACGCGCCGAACGGGCAAATCCTCTGGGAACAGCCCCTTTTGTATTTTGGAGAAGTCACCCGCATGGGACAAGACGCGGTGGTCGTTAGCCCGTATAGGGAGAATGTGCTGGTGCAGCGCTATCGCGCTGATGGGCGCCTGCTCTGGCAACGCACTCACTCCCAGCTTCTGAACACAGGCTCGTATTGGATCCTTGAGGAATCCGTGAGCGAGGCTGTTTACCTGGGGGAAAGCGCACGGCTCACAAAACTTGGCGCGGACGGCGAGGTGCAGTGGTCTTACAACTACCCATCGGGCTACTCGTCGGTGGGATGCGCCGTGCATCCCGAAGCCGTTGCTCTGGTGCTGCACAACTACAGCACGCGCCAGACGCGCTTGGTGCGGCTGAGCGCGAGCGGCGCGCCGCAGTGGGAGATTGAGTTGCCCGCCTCTTACGCGGCGTATATGGGGTTCGACAGCGCAGGCAACCTCTACATCGTGCATCAAATGGACAGAAGCCGCGCGCGCTTTGCTGTCTACACGCCAACAGGCGAGCTGCGCTGGGAGCGTGAGGAGCTAATGAACGCGCAGAGCCTGGCGGTTGTGCCGCGCGGACCCGTCTATATTGCTGCATTCGTGCAAGGAACTCTACGCCTGCGCGCCTACACCGTCGCGGGACAGCTTATGTGGGAGCGCGAAGTGCCCGAAGTCCTTGAGGGCGAATTCCCACGAGCCCAACTGCATGTGGACGCGCTTGGTCGGGTGTTTCTAAGCACGCGGACGACGCCTCAGCTGTCGATGCCGCGTCAAGCGCTTGTGATTGGCTACACCGCGGAGGGTCGCCCGCTGGGGCAACTGCTCTTCCCGAACCAAGCAGATGCCTACCTGATGTGGGTTTACTCCGCATCTTTAGACCCGCAGGGGCGTTTCCTGACTCTCGCGGGTCAACTCTGGACAGACACGGGCGATTATGACGGTTTCGTGGTGCATCATCGGCTTACCTCGCCCGATGTGGACGGCAACGGCTGCGTCGATGAGGCGGACTTACTCGCCGTGCTGTTCAACTTTGGCAGCGGCGACCCTGCGCCCGACCTGAACGGCGACGGCATCGTGGACGACGCCGACCTGCTGACCGTGCTGTTCAGCTTCGGTGAGGGGTGCTAACCTACGCTCGAAAACGGTATAATTCAAGCGTGGAGTCGTTCACCCCAGAGGAACTCGCGGCAATAGAACGCACGAGCGAGGCGGTGCGTCAGTATCCGCACCTGCGTCGCGCCTTCATTCGTGCGCTGCAGATGGAGGAGCTGTTTGCGATTCCCGAACAGCTGGAATCGCTGAAACAGGTCGTGCTTGAACTCGCCGCGCAATACAAGCAGCAGCAGGAGCAACTCAACCGCATCGAGCAGACGGCGAACCGCGCGCTTGAGGTCGCTGAACGCGCGCTGCAGGTTGCGGAACGCTCACAGCAGACCGCCGAACGCGCGAACGAAATCGCTGAACGCGCGCTGCAGGTTGCGGAACGCTCACAGCAGACCGCCGAACGCGCCCTGCAGGTTGCCGAACGCGCGCAGCAGACCGCTGAACGCGCGAACGAAATCGCCGAACGCGCGCAGCAAACATCCGAGCGCGCCGAGGGGACTGCTGAACACGCCTTGCAGGTCGCCCTCGAAACGCGCGACATCGTCAACGATATGCAAAAGCGACTGACTCGCGTCGAGGCAGATGTTGCCGACCTGAAGGGCATGAGTATGGAACTCATGGCGCGAAAACTCCTGCCGGGCGTGCTTGGGAAACTGGTGCGCAAACTCCGCGTCTACGAGCCTGATGAGTTCTACCGCGTGATGGAAGAGGCGGATCTGCTGTCTGCAGACGAGTTGGCGGAGGTCGCCTCCGCCGATGTCTTCGCGCACGGGCAGCTGCGCAGCAACGACACGCCCCGCTGGTTCGTGGTGGAGGCGTCGTGGGGGCTGGGCATGACGGATGTGGAGCGCGCTGCCCAACGCGCCGCCATCCTCACCCAGAACGGCGCGCCCGCTATCGGCACAGTGCTGGGCAGGCGCATCACCGCCGACGCCCGCAAACGCGCCCAGCAACTGGGGGTGCTGGTCGTCCTCAACGGCGCGCCGCGCAACCCTGAAGTTACTACTTAAGGTATCATAAACGGCGATGGCGGCGCGCTACACGCTCGAAACCGAAGTGCAGTATGTCAAGGGGGTCGGGACGAAACTCGCCCAGGTGCTGAGCAAGCTCAACCTCTACACGCTGGGCGACCTGCTGTTTCACCTGCCGCGCCGCTACGAAGACCGCCGCCAGTTCCGCAAAATCGCCCACGCCCGCCCTGGCGACGCCGTCACCGTGTCGGGCAAACTGGTCACGGTGGACAATGTGAAGGTGCGCAACCTGACCCTCACCAAAGCCTACCTCGACGACGGGTCGGGCGTGCTGGAGCTGGTCTGGTACAACCAGCCCTACATGAAGGACACCCTCAACAAGCTGCGCAACAGCCAGATTGTGGCGTATGGCATAATCAAGGAGTCGCCCTACGGGCTGCAGATGGAGACGCCCGAATGGGAAGACCTGCCCGACGGCGCAGACCCCGACAGCCTGCTGAGCGTGAACCGTATCGTGCCCATCTACCCGCTGACGGAGGGCATCCGCCAAAAGCGCATGCGCCAGATCATCTGGAACGCCGTGCAGTATGCCCACCTCGCGCCCGAAATCCTGCCCCGCAGCGTGCGCGAGCGACTGGGGCTGATGCCCATCCAACAGGCGATTGCGCAGATTCACTTCCCCGACAGCGAGCAGGCGATCGACCCCGCGCGGCAGCGATTGGTGTTCGAGGAGTTTTTCCTAATGCAATTAGGCGTCGGGATGCAACGCCAGCGCACGCGCCAAGAGCGCGGAATCGCCATGCGCATCGACGCCGACCGCCTCAACGAAATGCTGCACCGCATCGTGCCGTTCGAACTCACGAACGCCCAAAAGCGTGTGATTCGCGAAATCTGGAGCGACATGGCGCAACCCCACCCGATGAACCGCCTGCTGCAAGGCGATGTCGGGTCAGGCAAGACCATCGTCGCGGCGGCGGCGATCTTAGCAGCCGTCGACAACCAGTACCAAGCGGCGATGATGGCGCCCACCGAGATTCTGGCGGAACAGCACTACATCAACCTGCACCGCCTGTTCCAGCCACTGGGCATCTGCGTCGAACTGCTGGTGGGCAGGCTGAGCAATAAGCAGCGGCAGCAGGCGCGTGAGCGCATCGCCACAGGGCGCGGCATGGTCGCCGTCGGCACGCACGCGCTGATTCAGGAGGGCGTCGAGTTCGCGCGGCTGGGGCTTGCCATCATCGACGAGCAGCACCGCTTCGGCGTGCTGCAACGCGCCGCCCTGCGCGACAAGGGCGTCATGCCCCATGTGCTGGTGATGACCGCCACGCCCATCCCGCGCACGCTGACCCTCACCCTGTACGGCGAGCTGGATGTGTCGATTATCGACGAGCTGCCCCCCGGACGCAAGCCCGTGCGCACCCACTGGAAAACGCCCGAAGAGCGACTCAAGGTTTACGCAGGCGTGCGCAAGTTGATTGAAGAGGGGCGGCAGGCGTATGTGATTTGCCCGCTGATTGACGAATCGGACAAGCTGCAGGTGCGCGCCGCCGAGCAGATGGCGGAACACCTCCAGAAAGATGTGTTCCCTGACCTGCGCGTGGGGCTGCTGCACGGGCGCATGAAGCCCGCCGAGAAGGAAGCTGTGATGGACGCCTTCCGCGCGGGCGAGTTGCAGATACTCGTCTCCACGACCGTGATTGAGGTCGGCGTCGATGTGCCCAACGCGGCGGCGATTGTGATTGAAGACGCCGACCGATTCGGGCTGGCGCAGCTGCACCAGTTGCGCGGGCGCGTCGGACGCAGCGAACATCAATCCTACTGCGTGCTGATTGCCAACCCGAAGTCGGACGACGGGCAACGCCGCATGGACATCATGACGCGCACCAACAACGGCTTCCTCATCGCCGAGGAAGACCTGCGCATTCGCGGACCGGGCGAAATCTACGGCACGCGCCAGAGCGGGATGCCTTCGTTCCGCGTGGCGGACTTGGTCAAAGACATGCGCCTGCTGGAGGTCGCCCGCCAAGAGGCGTTCCACCTGCTGGAGTATGACCCCGACCTCAGCCGCCCAGAGCATGCCGCCCTGCGCGAAGCGGTGGAGCGGTTCCACCACCGATTCGCGATTGCGACGGTGAGCTGAACCTCAAGAATTCTCTGTAATTTTCCGACAATTCCCAGTGCGAGGCGATGGCGATGCCCGAATCGGTGCGTTCGTCCGAGCGTGTGGCGTCGGTTCCGCCTGTGGGCGCGCGCACGCCGCGCGAGGAGCGCGAGCAACACGCGCGTCGGGAGCGAAAGGCGTTGCAGGGCAAGCCCGAAAAGACGCCCCAATCGCCCGAACCGCTGCCCGACGAGACGCCGCACGCGCTGGATGTGGAGGTCTAAACGATGTCCGAACTGATGGTGCTGCTGCAAGCCCTGCTGCTCATGGCAGGCTGGCTGCTGTTTTTACGCGCCCAGACCGAGTTGCGCGCCCAAGCCGCGCGCCAATCGCTGACGGGCGAGCTGGAAGAGCTGCGCCAGACGATTGACGCCCTGCTGCAGAAACTCGCCGAAGACGCCGCGCGCGCCGAAGCGCGACTCGAGGCGCGCCTGCGTGAGCTGGAACGCTACGCTGCGCAGCCGACGGAACCCGCGCCGCTTGCCTGCGAACCCGCTGCCGCGCATGCCGACAAACCCGCTGCGGCGAACACCAACGCCTGCGAAGCGTCTCCCGCGCCCCGCACGCCCGCCGAAACTTTAACGCCCGATTCAGGGTATAACTCTACAGGTTCAGCGACTTCGCCCTATGGCGCGGTGCGTATGCTGGCGGAGCAAGGATTAACGATTGCAGAAATTGCGCGACAAACGGGCTACGCGCCTGGCGAAGTGGAACTTATCTTGAACCTAACACGACATCGGACGGAGGAAAACGGATGAAATTATCGAGTGTTGTTGGGATTGGGTTTGCAACGCTGCTGACGGCATCCCTTTTGAACGGGTGTGGCGGCGGAAACCGACAGAACATGGTCGCGAAAGTGGGCGACACGCCCATCGACAGAGAGATGTATATACGCCGCTTGGAACTGATGCCCACGCCTGTTCAAATCGGAGGCAACCAAGCGACCACCGCCCCCGTAGGCTACACGACCCTTGTGCAGATGATTCGCGAGCAGGTGCTGCTCGACATGGCGAAAGAGGAAGGCGTGCTGCCGACCGACCAGCAAGTCGAAGAGCGCGTGCAGCGCAACATGAAGAACAATCCGCAAATCAAGCAAGCCATCGCCGAGCAGCGCTTGACCCTCGACGACTATCGCCAGCAGGTGCGCGTGGCGCTGGCAGAGTTTAACCTGCGTACCAAGGGCGTCACGGTGACCGAGCAGGAGGTCAAGAAAATCTACGACGAGAACAAGCAGGCGTTTTATCGCCCCGCCAGCGCGCGCGTGCGCGGCATCCTTGTGCAGAACCCTGAGGTGCGCAAGCAAATCGACGACGACCTCAAGCGCGGGTTCAACTTCCAGAGCATCGTGAACAAGTACGCG
>Ga0308419_1002166_pt1 | contig 12778 bp, 9 predicted proteins | sample HotsprSampleMS50_FD_203674 | JGI IMG/M metagenome (GOLD analysis project Ga0308419, IMG submission 203674) | Hot spring phototrophic mat microbial communities from Mushroom Spring, Yellowstone National Park, Wyoming, United States - 20090730_MS50 ... | reverse complement strand
TAGGAGCTAAGGCATAAGTAGGTTGCTTATGGCCAGCTTATGCCCTACAATTAAACATAAGCTAAGCATGTAGAAAGCTATTTGGTTCCTTGTTTGGACCCGGGTTCGACTCCCGGCAGCTCCACCGAAACTTATTTAGTCGCCCCTTATTAACACAATAAACGATTGATTGTTAATAACTTAACAAGATTTTTCTAAAATAGCACCAAAGGAAAAAAATCAAAAACAGGGAAGTTTATTTTTCTCATTAATATTATGTTGGCTGCGGCTGCATTCAACTTCAAAAGAATGATGAATAAGTGGAAGAAAAAATTTTTTTACTTTTTTCAGACGCTATTTTTACAATTTCAGATGCAATTTTTTCATTTTCTTTTCTACTCTCTCTTTTCAAAAAAAAAATTAAAAATGACTTTTTAAGGGACGACTAATTAATGTATAAATTTCGAGATCGAACTCTAATTTTTTTGATAATAATTGAATATTGTTTTTTAAGATTTCTGTATTCCAGCCATTATCAACGTGTACTAATAAAGCTCTTAAATTACTTTGTTTTGCTAATAAAGCCAAATAACTGCTATCCATACCGCCACTTACACCAATTATACAATCATAAAGTTTATTTCTGCCACTTTTCTTAATTTTTTTTATATAATAATAAAAATCATCAGATGGTTTTTTATTGTTATTGATCCTATTACTTATGTGTTGAAAAAAATGATTACAATGATTGCAAAAGCCATTTTCGTCAAAACGAATATTCACATCACTATCGTCCATTACACAACGCTTACACTGCATAAGAAAAAATTTAACAAAGTTAATTTTTTTTTAAATAAAAACTACATCATATTTTGCTACCTTTGCAAAAATTTGTATATGGAAGTAATTTTTCAACATAAAACTATAAGAAAATATAAATCTGTTCCTATTGAAAATCATATTTTAGAAAAAGTATTACTTGCAGCAACACGTGCTTCAACTACTGGGAATATGCAAGTTTACAGTATAATTGTAACAACGCGTCCCGATTTAAAACAACAATTATGGGAAGCACATTTTAAACAAAACATGGTATTACAAGCCCCTGTTTTATTAACTTTTTGTGCCGATTTCAACCGTTTTAATTTATGGTGCAAACTTCGTAATGCTGAACCTGGATACGATAACTTTTTATCTTTTTTTACAGCTGCTATTGATGCTTTGCTTGCAGCTCAAAATGCCGCACTCGAAGCAGAATATCTCGGCTTAGGAATATGTTATCTTGGTACTACAATATATATGGCACAGCAAATAATCGATATTTTAAAGCTTCCAAAAGGAGTAGTTCCAGTAACAACATTAGTTGTTGGTTACCCCGACGAAAATCCACCTTTAACCGATAGGTTACCATTAAAAGCAGTTATTCACCACGAAACGTATAAAAATTATACCGATCAAGATATTAACGACATATATAGAGAAAAAGAAAACTTATCTTTTTATAAAGAATTAGTTCAGATAAATAAAACAGAAACGCTTGCCCAAATATTTACCGATAAACGTTATACCAAAAAAGACAATATTGCTTTTTCAAAAGCGTTATTAGAAGTATTACATAACCAAGGTTTTATGAATAACGAGTGAAATCACTTACAATTATATGTATTTTAGTTAATGTAAGTTTTCTTTACAGTCAGCAAGAAGCATCTGTTTTTTTATATATTCAAAACAAACTATACAATAAACCATACACAATTACCGACAGTGTCTCAAAGCAAGCAATTTTTGATAATTTTTACAGTAAATTTAAACCGTATATTGTTTTAGATTCTGTTAAGCAAAAAGATAACAATTTTTATTACTATCATTCTTTTTTGCCAAAAAAAATTAACATAATTATCACAGATAGTCAAAAAAATAATGTTTTAATAAAAAGAACTTCCCCGCATATTTTATCAAACGTGTTTTCCGATATTATTAATAAATACGAAAATATTGGTTATCCGTTTGCTTATGTAGAATTAGACAGTATTTATTTAACACAAAAAAACATAACTGCATGTTACATTATAAATCTATTCACCTATTTTACTTACGACAGCATAGATATTATAGGGAAACTGCTTGTAAAAAAATCGTTTATTCATTCATATTTAAACATAAAACCTGGTAAAGAATACAAAGAAAGAGATGTTAAACAAATAGATAAACACCTTGCTTTGTTGCCCTTTTATAAGATATCAAAAGCTAGTGAAATATATTTTATAAATAATAAAGCAAAACCAAGAATTTTTCTTGAAAAGAATAATGCTAATCAGTTTTACGGTTTGGTTGGTTTTGGTAGTTCGGAAAATCGCCAATTTGCTATAAACGGTGATTTGTATTTTAGTTTAAACAACATGCTAAAACAAGCAGATTCGTGGCAAATACAATGGAAAAAAACAGATGCTTTTTCGCAAAATTTACATTTGGAAGCTAATTTACCTTATATATTTTCAAATCCTATTGGCATATCGGGTTTGTTTAGTTTAAAAAAGCAAGATTCGAGTTTTTTAAATCTTCGTTACAGAATAGGATTAAATTTTTATATTAAAGGTTTTAACGGATTAATGTTATTTGCCGAAAAGCGTCAAACAAATATATTTAGAATTGTTTTGCAAGATATTGCTCCTGTAAGTGCAACATTTGCAGGCATTTCGTTTTCTTATAAACAATTAAATAATTTGATATTACCTACCAACGGCTATAGTACAGTTTTTTCGATAGCTTATGGTAAAAAGCAATTAAAAAGAACTAATCATCTACATCAATCTATTATAGAAAAGTTTCAAAATCAAAGCAGCACAATAACTGGAACAATTTATAGTTATGCATATTTACCAATAAAAAGATTTTTACTATTTAAATTTATTGTAGATGGCGGTTATATGAATGTAGCTCATTTTCAAAATGAACTATTTCGCAATGGCGGTAGTAAAAGTATTCGCGGTTTCGACGAAGAAAGTATATATTCAGTATCGTATATTATAAATACTATTGAACAACGCTTTGTTGTTGACAAAAACACACAAATATTTGCTTTTGTTGATAAGATGTATTACAAATTACTTAATGGAAAATATGACGATCCTTGGTCGTGGGGTGCTGGTGCAGAAATAAATACATCTGCTGGCTTATTTTTTGTTTCTTATGCTTTAGGAAGTCAGTTCAATCAACCTTTTAATTTTAAAACCGGTAAAATTCATTTTGGATATAGAAATAACTTTTAATATATATTTTTGTAATTTAGCATTATTTGAAATTTTATGATTTTTTTTAATAATAAGTGGATTACAACATTTAGTGCTTCTTTACTTATTATTTTATTTGGTTGGATTTTTTTAGAAAAACCTGCTCGTGATGTTCATCAACAAAATGCCAAAAAAATTGAAAAATACATTCAAAAACAAAAAACTATATTAAATCAATTTCTCAATAAATTAGTTCAAGATAGTGTAAACAAAAACATTTTAGACAAAGCAAAAAATATTAACAACGAACTAATTAAAAAACATTTGTACTTAGCAATTTATAGAAACGATACTGCTATATTTTGGAGTGATAATGAATTTATACCATATACTATTCAAAAAAATCAACTACAAAATAATATTATTTTTTTAAATAACACTTGGACTTATATTACAACAAAGCAAATAGAATCGTTTAAAATAGTTACTTTTATTCCTATAAAAAAAGAATATTCGTCCGAAAATAAGTATTTACAAAACTTTTATTATGGCTCTTTAGATCTAAATTACGAATATTCGTTTTCTATTTTACCAGAACCTACTTCATATTTTGTATTCGACGAGAATAATTCTTTTTTATTATCTATTTATCCTACTTTCCGAAAATATTCATATTTGCATACCATAATTTTTCTTTCTTTTCTTTTTTTAATATTCTTTTCATTACATGTTTATCTCTTAAATATTCATAATCGGTTTTACTTCATTAACTTTTTATTGTTTTTTGGAGCATTTTCGCTATTGCGTCTTATTATGCAATACTTTAAAGTGCCAGAGTTTATATATGCAATTAGCTTGTTCTCTATTGAAACATATACTTCGAATGCTTTTTTATTTTCGTTGGGCGATGTTTTTTTAAATAGCTGGTTATTACTAATTTTAACCGAATTCTATTTAATAAGATATAAAACTCAAATAGTAAAAAAGACACATTTACAATTACTAACTTATTTTATTTGGGGTATTTTTATATGTTTGTGGTTTTATGTATGGAATAGCTTAGTTTTTGAGTCAAAAATTTTATTCGATATTTACAAAAGTTCTTCTTTTTCTGTATTTTCAATAATAGCATACATAATAATAGGAATTTTTGCATGGATTTTTGTTCGTTATAGCACTTTCCTAATACAGCTTTTACAAAAATTTGGATTAAAAAAATATTTAATATACCTAATAGTTTTGTTTATTAGCATTGCTTTAATTTTAGCTTTTTATATAAAAATTTCTTTTCACTGGAGCTTTATTTTTATAGTTTTTAGTTTATTTATTGTTTGGTATAGAAAAAATAAGCATTTCTTATTTTATTTACTCGATATAATAATAATAACGTGCTTTATTATTTTTTATACTTTTCATATATACAATGAAAAAAAAGAAAATTTAAAACAGGTTGTGGCTTTTTCATTGGCTAATGAAAAAGATTATGTTGCCCAAATGTTATTGCTCGATATAGAAAAACGTATAAAAAGAGATAGAATATTACAGAGCTTATTAAACAAAGCTTACGACAATCGTTACGAAATTTATCAGTATTTAAAAGATAATTATTTTTATGGTTTTTGGAGTAAATACGACTTACAGGTTACTATATGCAATAATTTCGACAACTTACGGTTAATGCCATCGGGTCAAATTATTCGTTGTTTCGATTATTTTCATAAAATAATTTCATCTAAAAGTTCAAATTTTGGTAGCGAGCAATTTTATTCTGTTTTAACTGAATATGGCGAGATAAGTTTTCTTGGAAAATTTAGCTTCCCATATTTTATTGCAAGCGATACATCAGAAAAATCGATTTTTATTGAACTTTCAAGCAAACCGATAACTAATGCACCCGGTTACCCCGACTTGCTTATGGACAATAAAACTTTTCAAAGCCTGAATAAACAATGGCCTAATTATGCTAAATATCAAAATAATAAACTAATACAACAAAAAGGAGATTTTTTATATCCAAATATTTTTGCTTTTAAAAAGCCAGTTATTGCTAATTTTATATCTGATAATAAAGATGGATTTAAACATCTTATATATGCACCAAACAACAAAAACATTGTTGTTGTAAGTAGTGAAAATACATTATGGTTCAATTATCTTGTAGCTTTAATGTATTTATTCAACATTTATACAATCATTTTTGCAATATTTTATGGCATATACTACATTGCCAAAAACAGACAAAATTTTACTTATGGTTTTCGTTTTAAATATATAAGCACATTTATTGTTGTTCTTTTATCATCTTACATTTTAATAGCTTTATATACATTGATATTTTTTCAAGGTCGTTATCAAAAGAAGAATATAGATCAGCTTGTTTTAAAAAACCAAGTAATGCTTAATCATCTTCACGAACAAATAGGAAAATGGAATAATTTATTTAGTTTGCCAAAAAACGAAATAACACGTTTTCTTATAACTACATCTAATATTTTTTACAGCGATGTAAATATTTTTACTTCTAATGGAGAACTTTTTGCAACTTCGCGACCTGCTTTTTACGAAAAGGGATTAAAAAGTAAACTTATAGATTACGATGTAATTCAACAAATAGTAGAAAAAAATAAATCGCAGTTTATTAAAGAAGAATCGGTTGGCAATTTCGTTTATATTGCATCTTATACGGCCTTGATTGAAGACAACAAGTTGTTTGGCATATTGCAATTTCCACATTTTACTGAAAAAGAAAAAATGCAAAGTGAAATATTTTCAGTTTTAATAAATCTTACAAATATATTTTTGCTCTTTATTATCTTGTCGTTTAGCATAGTTTTGCTTATTTCTAACGGTATATTAAAGCCTATAACATATTTACAAACTTATTTTAAGAAAATACAAACAAGTAAATCCATTCAACCTATAGCTTACACCGAACGAGATGAAATTTTACCATTAGTTAACGAATACAATCGTATGCTTGAAGAACTTGCACGAAGCACAGAAAAATTACTACAAAACGAGAGAGAACTTACTTGGCGCGAAATTGCACGTCAAATAGCCCACGAGATAAAAAATCCATTAACACCTATGAAGCTTAATATTCAATACCTGCTTAAACAGAAAAAAGAAAAAGGGTATATCCCCGACGAAATGCTTAAAAATACTATGCGAATATTACTAGAACAAATTGATAGTTTATCATCTATTGCTTCGGCATTTTCTAACTTTGCAAAAATGCCATCACCACAATTAGAAGAAATCGAGTTACAACAAGAAATTGAGAAAGCTATACATCTTTTTACTAATAGCGAATTTGAAATTCAATTCAATTCAAACGGCATAAAGCAATGTTACATAATTGGAGATAAAGAATATATTCAGCGAATTTTAAATAATATATTGACAAATGCAATACAAGCAATACCGCTTGATAGAGAAAAAGAAATAAAAATCTCGACACAACAGTTCGAAAATAAAATCGTAATTTCCGTTAAAGATAATGGAATAGGTATTAGTAACGATGTTGCTCAAAATATTTTTAAACCTAGTTTTACTACAAAATCGTCAGGTATGGGAATGGGATTAGCTCTTGTAAAAAATATGGTTGAAACAATGAGTGGTAAAATTTATTTCGAATCGCAAATAAACATCGGAACAACTTTTTATATCGAATTTCCTTATCTAAAAATAAATTATATATGAGCGAAATTTATAAGATAGATAAAGCTGATTCATCTAACAACCTGGCAATGGAATTGATAAATAAAAAAAAGCCACCAGAATTTTCAATAATTTGGGTAATAAATCAAACAAAAGGAAAAGGACAAGGAAGCAATAGCTGGCATAGTATGCCTAATATGAATATTACTATTTCTATGATTGTTTATCCGATATTTCTAAAACCTGAAAATTTTTTCTATTTATCAAAACTAACAGCTTTAGTTACTCAAAAACTAGTTTGTAAATATGTTGAAAATACTTATATAAAGTGGCCAAACGATATATACGTAAATAATAAAAAAATTGCTGGGATCCTTATTGAAAACAAAATGTCTCAACAACAAATACAAGCAAGTGTTATAGGAGTTGGCATTAATGTTAATCAAACTACTTTTCCAACAAACATACCTAATCCTACATCATTATTTATCGAAACAAAAAAAACGTTTTCCATAGAACTTTTAATTCACCAATGGCAACAATTGTTTATCGAACATTATTCTTTGCTTATATCTCAAAACTTCGTTAATATTGATACAGAATATCACAAGCATTTATTTTTAAGAAATCAGATAGCAACTTTTCTGACAAAACAACAAAGAAAAATAAAAGGCACTATACTTAGAGTTAATAACGCAGGTGAATTAATTGTTTTAGTTGATAACAATGAAGAAAAATTCAGAATTGGCGAATTAGAATTTGTTTAAAAATATAAGCTGAACAACCTTGCGATTTTCTATGTGCTTGAATATAGGATTCTTAGCTTAATTTAATATATCAATTCAACATTTTTTTTGAAATTCATATAAAAAAATATTTTTGCAAAGGTCTCATTAATTTATTCAACAAGTAAATCTTTTGAAAAAAAACTTTATTTCGAATTGAGAAAAATTATTACTTAATTTGCAGTTTGAATTTTTAAGCAAACCCTAGTTAATAATAATGATTATGTTTTTTGATAAACTTCATGAAAGAAAACAATTGCTTGAAGAAAAGGAAAAAATAGCAATTCAGAAACAGCACCTTAAAGGTAAATTTAGTGCTCGAGAAAGATTACAAATTTTATTCGACGAAGGAACATTTTTCGAAATTGGTGCATTTGTTGAACCTGCTCAAGCCGAATTTTCAAGTAAACAAAGCAATTTTGGCGATGGTGTTATAACAGGTCGTGGTTTAATTCACGGTAAAAGTGTGTTTGCATTTGCACAAGATTTTACTGTTTTAGGAGGCTCGCTCGGTGAAGCTCATGGAATGAAAATAGCTCGAATTCAGGAAATGGCACTTCAACTCGGAGCTCCTATTATTGGGCTTATTGATTCAGGTGGAGCACGCATACAAGAGGGAATTAGAAGTCTTGCTGCTTATGCCCGAATTTTCCGCAACAACGTCCGTTCTTCAGGTATTATACCTCAAATTTCCGTTATTATGGGTCCAGCAGCCGGAGGAGCAGTATATTCACCTGTATTAACAGACTTTATCTTTATGGTTAACAAAACAAGTTATATGTTTCTCACTGGACCTGATGTAATCAAAGAAGTTTTGAACGAAGAAATTACCATGGAAGAACTTGGAGGCGGACACATTCATACAACAAAAAGTGGAGTTGCTCATTTTCTTTACGATGACGAAGAACACGCATTGTTAGGCGTTCGTAAACTTTTATCTTATTTACCACCTAATAATTTCGAGCCTCTTCCTATCAGTAAAACCGTAGAATATTATGAAAATCGACAAGAATTTCTTGATAAAATTATCCCCGATGACCCTAATAAAGGTTACGATGTCAAAGACATTATCAACATTATTATGGACAAAGACAGCTTTTTTGAAATACAACCAAACTATGCTCCAAATTTAGTTATTGGTTTTGCTCGTTTAAACGGAAAACCCATTGGTATCGTAGCTAACCAACCTAAAGTTTTGGCAGGTGTTCTTGATATTAAAGCTAGCCATAAAGGAGCACGTTTTGTTCGCTTCTGCGATGCGTTTAATATACCATTATTAATACTCGAAGACGTTCCCGGTTTTCTTCCTGGGGTAGACCAAGAATATAATGGAATAATCCGAGAAGGTGGAAAACTTTTATATGCTTTCTGCGAAGCAAGTGTACCTAAAGTTACAGTTATTCTCCGAAAATCATATGGAGGAGCCTATATTGTAATGAGTAGTAAAAATACAGGTGGAGATTTCAACTTTGCGTGGCCAACTGCTGAAATAGCTGTAATGGGACCTGAAGGTGCTGTGAAAATCGTGCATAAAAAAGAACTTGCCTCCGTCGAAAATCCCGAACAACTTAAAGCTCAACTCATTGAAAAATATAAACGAGAAATTGCTACTCCATTTAAAGGAGAAGCATTGGGATTAATTGATGAAGTTATTATACCTTCGGAAACTCGAAGGGTCTTAATTACAGCTTTTGAAATTCTTCAGAATAAACAAATAAGCTTACCAAAACGTAAGCACGGCAACATACCATTATAAAAGAAAATTATGGAAGCAAAAAGAATATTAATAGCTAATCGTGGAGAAATAGCCTTACGAATTATACGAACAGTAAAGAAACTAGGTCATATTGCAGTGGTTTTTCGTTCTAACCGCGATAAAGATGCACTTTACCTTGAAGCAGCAGATGAGATTATCGATGCCAACGAAGGTTTACAAGACAAAGTAATCTTCTTAGATGCAGAAAAAATAATTGAATTAGCTAAGACTCACCAAATCGATATGATTCATCCTGGATATGGCTTTCTTTCTGAAAACCCTGACTTTGCACGAAAATGCATAGAAGCAGGGCTAATATTTATAGGTCCACATCCCGACCATATATATAAAATGGGAATTAAAACCATAGCCAAGGAATTAGCTGAAAAAGTAGGATTACCACTAGTACCAGGAAGCGAAGATGTAGTAAAGACTGTTGATCAAGCTAAAAAGATTGCTCGTAAAATAGGCTATCCCATTTTACTTAAAGCAGCTGGCGGTGGTGGTGGACGCGGTATGCGTGTAGTAGAAAAAGCCGATCATCTCGAAAGATATTTTAACGCAGCAACACAAGAAGCCCTGAATGCTTTTGGCAATGGCGACCTATTTATCGAAAAATACATTGAAAACCCTAAACATATCGAAGTTCAAATTCTGGGGGACCAACACGGAAATGTTGTTCACCTCTGGGAAAGAGAATGCTCACTTCAACGAAAACATCAGAAACTACTTGAAGAAGCACCATCCCCATCTCTTACAGACAGAAAACGTTCAAGTTTAGGAAAATTGGCAGTTAAGTTTGCTAAAGCTATTGGCTACTACTCCACAGGAACTATTGAATTTATTATGGATAAAAAGAAAAACCTATATTTCATGGAAATGAACACACGTCTACAAGTTGAACATCCAGTAACTGAAGAAATTACAGGATTAGACCTCGTTGAATGGCAAATTAGAGTGGCTCTCGGAGAAAAACTACCTTTCAAACAAAAAGAAATTCCTCTCAACGGATGGGCTATAGAATGTCGTATTAACGCTGAAGATCCTCAAAACAGATTTAGTCCGGAGACTGGTTTTATCGAAAATATCCGTTTCCCTTACCATCCTCAACTCAGAATTGAAAGCGGAGTAAGCAAAGGAACCTACGTAACTACCAATTTCGACTCTATGCTTGCCAAACTTATTATTCATGAAAAAGACAGAAAAAAAGCTATCGAAAGTATGCTTAAAGTGCTTGAAGAAACAAAAATATTCGGCATAAAAACACTTGTTCCTTTTTTCAAGGTTGTCTTAACACATCACGATTTTATAAAAGGAACATACACAACATCGTGGGTCGAAAAAGTTTTTAATACAGATATGCTTATTAGCCAAGATGATGAGATTATAGCAGCTTTGGCTTCATCTATAGCTTATGCCATGGAATATTTGCCTATAGCTGGAGAAAAGATTGATATTCAACAAGATAATATTAATTTTTGGGTATTAAATAAAAGATTACGTTAATATGGCAACAAGGTATATTTATAAAAGAGATGCATCCAGGTTATTTATCGCTCTCTCGGAACAAGGGAAAAAATTTAAAATCTACTTACCGCAGGATGCTTATCCTATAATTAACGACGAAGAAAAAGAAATTACCATACTTGAAAGCAAATACGATAGTTTTAGCTTTTTATGGAATAATAAAAAATACTTTGCTCAGATAAAATCTAAAGAACAAAATAAATATCGAGTTATTGTTAATGGTGTTGAATACTTCTTTTCTATTGAATCCATTTCTTCGTATTTGCGTCGAAGAATGCTCGAAGATAGTTCCGATAGCAAAAAAACTGTTTTCATAAATGCTTCAATCCCTGGAAAAATAACCGATATTTTTGTTGTAGAAGGCGATCTTGTCAATGAAGGAGAACCTCTTTTTAGTCTGGAAGCCATGAAAATGCAAAATGAATTTACCTCACCTATAACAGGTATTGTAAAAAGTATTCACGTTAAGGTCGGAGATAATGTAGTTAAAGATCAGCTTATACTTGAACTATCCAATATTAACGAATAATACATATTGAATTACATAAAACATAGTAAATTAAGGTAATATGGGATAAAATTTTTATAAATTCCAAGTTTGACATTTATATTTTTAATTTATTGATAATAATTATTCAACCCTTAAAAGTTATTAATAATCAATTGTTTAGAATGTTAATAAGGGGCAACTAATTACAAGTTTTAAAAGTTAATATACTAATAATAAAGTAAAGTCTGCTTATTTATTGTGCACTCTTTTTTTAGGTTACACATAACGTTCAGCGGCTTTGCGTTCGTGCGGGATTTCAGGGCACAAAACTGTCAACCCAGCACTAAAGTTAAATTGAAAAACTACACTTGAATTTAGGCACTTCACCCCGCATGACGCAAAACCGCTGTTGGCAGCTGGCGTTCTTGTCCATCGTGTCTTAAAGTCTCTGTATGCTTGGGTTTTAGCTGTCAATGTCCGAGTGTTTACTTGTCTGTTTGTGTCGGATTGTGTGATGGGGTATTTCAATTTTTTTCTTAAAGCGGGTGAGAAAAAATTTTGAAATATTTCACCTAATTTATTCAATTGTATAAGGTGTTCACGAATGCTTCGCATTTCTTCTTGGGGTTGGGGCAGGCACACTCTTACCGCATTTTTGGTCTGTGCGTTGGCTTGTGCGAATGCAGTATGTGTGTGACTGCTGCATGGGCTAAAACGTTTCTCCTAATTGTCTGAACATTTCAATGGTGTTTACATACGAAACATTCAAAGCAATACAAGCATCCGGTATTTTCACTTTGTTCTGTCTGTTGGGTTCGCTTACTTCTTGTGTAACTACAAATCTGTTGGTATTGTCAGCAAGGCAATAAGCCACAAGGAAAGTTTCTGCTTTGTCTGCATCCAAAAATTCTTTTAAGGCATTTTGTAAGTAATGTCCACTTCTCGACATTGCCCAAGCTGTCACCTGTGCATAAGCAGCCATTACAACTGATGTGTCTTTGAAGAAGTCGTCGGGTAAATTGTTTCTGCACCATTCTTCAAGTGCATCGTTTTTGTCGTAAAGCTCTTTCTTTACCTTGTCAATACTGATAACTCTGCCTTCTTCTGCCAATTGCCGAACCTTATTCCAAAATCCCGCAGCAACATCAAGAGGATAATTTTTTCGATGTGCTTCAATAAAAAAGCTGTTATCTAAAACATATACAGGCATTCGGGCTACAAGTATTTAGAGAAGAATTTTTCGAACGTGTCGCCTTTTAAGCCAGTAAGTTTATAGGCATCACGATAAAGTAATTTACCGGATTTTACCGCATGATGAACATGACTGGCAAATGTGATACTAATACGCTTT
>Ga0308419_1002159_pt1 | contig 12784 bp, 6 predicted proteins | sample HotsprSampleMS50_FD_203674 | JGI IMG/M metagenome (GOLD analysis project Ga0308419, IMG submission 203674) | Hot spring phototrophic mat microbial communities from Mushroom Spring, Yellowstone National Park, Wyoming, United States - 20090730_MS50 ... | reverse complement strand
CACGCTCTGGGCCGCGCTCGACGATGCCAGCGCCGGCATGCGCCAGGCGACCACAAGCGCAACCAGGCCGATGCCCAGCCCGGCAACCATGAAACTGGCCCGCAATCCTCTGGCAAAGCGCACGCCTTCACTGCGCCACACTTCCTCCCGGTCGTCCAGGTGCGATTCCACCAGCAGCATCAGCGCGCACACCAGGTAGATGACCAGATACGAGGACATCGGCGCAACGCCGCCGTAGTAATACACGTTGGAGAACAGCGTGACGCCGGCCGGCAGAATCACATGCCAGATGCGCCGGTGGCGGAACGAATACCACGCAGCGGTGTAACCGAGCAGCCAGAACAATCCGCACAGGACGAGAATGAAGATCAGACTTTCGCGGCTGGCGTCATTGTTGACGGCGGCGCGCGCCCAGTTGATGATCTTCCCAATGATGACGAAGATGCGCTCGCGCCATTCATAGTTTTGGGGAACGCTGACGTGCGTGCCGCCGATGACGCCCAGCACGAACAGGCTGTAGATGAAACTGGTGATGTGCGCCGTCCAGCCGGGGAAGTTGCTGAACGCCAGCGCCGTGCCGGCCAGCAGACCCAATATCATCGGCCACACGGCCACACTCAGGCCGGGCGTCCATTCTGCCACCACGATGCTGTTGACGACGGCAAACAGCATCACGAACAAAACGAACAACGTAACGAGATCGGACCGTTTCATGCGCTTTCCCACGCCGGCGCTGCTGCGGCGCTGGTTTCACAAGCATAGCAGGTCAGAATGAAGCCCGCCTGTGAGCGCCGGTCTGCGCGCAATGCGCAATACGCAGTGCGCACGACGCACAGACCGGCCAAACGGGTTGTCCGCAGCCCTACACGCTGATCGGCGTCCCGTTCACGCCCAGCGCGGCTTCCATGACCACTTCGCTCAGGGTCGGGTGCGCGTGCACGGACTGCGCGATCTGGTCAGGGGTCAACTCCGCGTTTTTCGCCAGCACCAGCTCTGGCAGCAACTCGGTCACATCCGGCCCAATCAGGTGCGCGCCCAGGATCTCGCCATATTTGGCGTCCGCGATGATCTTGACAAATCCTTCATACGAGTTCAGCCCCAGCGCCTTTCCATTCGCGCGGAAGGGGAATTTGCTCACCTTCAACGAAAACCCTTTCTCTTTCGCCTGCGCCTCGGTCAGGCCCATGCTGGCGACTTGCGGGTGGGTGTATACACAGCGCGGCATGGCGTTGTAGTCCAGCTTTGCCACATGGCCGCTGTATTTGCCCATCTCGGCGGCGATTCTCTCGGCGGCGACGACGCCCTGAGCCGAAGCCACGTGGGCCAGTTGCAGTTTGCCCGTCACGTCGCCGATGGCGTAGATGTGCGGCGCGTAGGTGCGCATGGCATCGTCCACGGGGATCAGCCCGCGCGCGTCAGTGGTCACGCCGGCTTTGTCCAGCCCGATGTTCGCGGTGTTGGGCTGCACGCCGACCGACACCAGCACCCAATCGGCTTTGAGGGTCTGGCCGGCGGCATCGGCCGCGCCATAGGTCAGCGTCACGCCATCCGGCCCAACCTTCGAGCCTTCCACTTTTGCTCCGGCGATGGTCCTGATGCCGGCGCGTTTGAACGCCTTGTCCATCTCCGCGCTGATTTCCTCATCCTCCAGGGGCAGGATGCGCGGCAGGGCTTCGATCACCGTCACGTCGGCGCCATAAGCATGGAAGACATAGGCAAACTCCATGCCGATCGGCCCTGCGCCGATCACGACCATCGATTTGGGCGCCGACTTGACTTCGAGCAACTGGCGGTAGGTGAACACGCGGACGCCGTCCGGCTCCAGGCCGGGCAGGGTGCGCGGGCGCGCGCCGGTGGCGATGATGAAACGTGACGCTTCCACGGTGTGCTCTTCGTTGCGCGACTCTACCCGGATCGCTTTTGGCGAGACGAACTCGCCGTCACCCCGGAAGATGGTGATGTCGTTCTTCTTCATCAGGAACTCGACGCCTTTCACCAGCCGGCCCGACACGTCGCGGCTGCGCTTCTGCGCCACGGCATAGTCCACCTGTAGATTGTCGAAGGTGAAGCCGTAATCCTTGCCGCGATGCAGCAATTCGATGATCTCGGCATTGCGAAGCAGCGCCTTGGTGGGGATGCAGCCCCAGTTCAGACAGATGCCGCCCAGGTTGTCGCGTTCGATGATGGCCGTTTTCAGGCCGCATTGCGCGGCGCGAATGGCCGCCACGTAGCCGCCGGGGCCGGCGCCCAGCACGGCAACGTCGAAGGTGTTTGGATTGGATGCCATTTTTCAGCCTCTTTGATTGACAGTCACTGGTTGCGCATCATATCATCCTGCCATCCTGTACCTTCACATCACCGCTCCCCTGCTCCTCCGCCCCCTATAATCCCCGTCGTGAGCAGTGATCTGCGCGACCGACTCAAGCGATTGGGCGTACACAAAGGCGTGGCGCATCTCAAGCCGGCTGTTCAGCCGGCTTCCCAGTCTGCCGGGCTTGCCGGCGACGCGCCGGCTTTGCCCCTTTGGAACCTGGAGCTGCCCACGCCCTTTGGCCCGGCCTTCGTCCGACGCACGCGCTTTCCGTTGGACCATCGCCACGGCGATCGTCCGCTTGGTCTCGCGCTCACGCTGCCTCCCTCGGCCTTCCAGGATGTGCCCGGCTTCAACGCGCGCGACGCGCTGTTCCTCGACACCGAGACCACCGGCCTGTCTGGCGGCGCCGGCACGCTGGCGTTTTTGGTCGGGGCCGGCTACTTTGAAGCCGGGGACGGGCAGTCCCCCGATCCAACGTCGTTTGTCGTCGATCAGTTCTTCCTGCCCGATCCAGCCGGCGAGGCCGGCATGTTGTGCGCGCTGGATCGGCTGATCAACCAGCGGCAGACACTGGTGACCTTCAACGGACGGGGGTTCGATGCGCCATTGCTCGAAACGCGCTTTGCGCTGGCGCGCATTCCGCCGGCGCTGTCCGACAAGGCGCATTTGGATTTGCTGTTGCCCAGCCGGCGACTATGGCGCTATGCCCTTGCCTCGCGCAGCCTGGGGTCGATCGAATATCACATCCTCGATGTGCGCCGCGATCAGCAGGATATCGCCGGCTTTCTGATCCCGGAGTTGTACCGCGAGTATCTCAAAACCGGCCGCGCGGATGACATGGACCGCGTGATGTATCACAATCTGTTCGATGTGCTGTCGATGGTGACACTGGCGCCTCGCATCGCCGATGCCCTTGCCCGGCCGTCCACGCCCGGCGAACGCCTGTCTGTCGCTGTGGACTGCGAGCGCAAGGGCGACATGGCGCGGGCCGAAGCCGCCTATCGCGCCCTGTTGCAGGACGAGGCGTCTGGCGCGCAGCGCAGCATCGCGCTGCGCCGGCTGGCGCGCTGTATGAAGCGCCAGAAGCGCCGCACCGACGCGCTCTTGATGTGGCAGCAACTGGCCGAACAGATGGATGCGGGTGACATGCGCATCGAGGCGCTCATCGAGATGGCCAGGCATTATGAATGGCACGAGGGCGATCTGTCGGCGGCCCTGACGGCCTGCCGACGCGCCCTGGCCCTCTGCGATCAGCCGGCCCTGCGCGCCGAGATTGCCCATCGCGTCGCCCGCCTGGAGCGCAAATTGCGCCGGCGTGCCGCATCTGATAATTCCGGGGATAGCAGTGGTAGAGTAACCCCTGGAACGCCGGCTGGGTAGCCGGCGTCTAAACAGGTTGAGGTTTCCAGACCATGATGAAGCTTGCCCTGCGTCTGACTCACGGTGTGGCGGTCTGCGTGTTGCTGGTTGCATGCCAGCCGGCTGCGGTGCCCACTCTCACTCCCACTGCCCTGCCGATTGGCGAAGTGTCGCCATTCATCACCGTGGCGCCGTCTCAAGCCGCGCCCGGCCAATCGCTGACCATCAGCGGCGCGGCGTGGCGCGCGAGTGAAGAAATCTCGCTCGCGGTTCAGCCGGCCGATCCTGGGCTGGGCGTTGGGCTATCGGGCGGCGTGTTGCGCGCAGACGCAGCAGGCCGGTTCGAGCTGGCAGTGATGTTGCCCCAGGACATGCGCCCCGGCGTCTGGACCGTTGTCGCGCGCGGCGCAACGCCCGAACGCGCCGCCAGTGTGTCCTTTGCCGTGCTGGCATCGACGCGCGAACCGGGCGCATTGGCAACCTACACGCCAATGCCGTCGCCCACAGACACGCCGACGCCCGCGCCCACACACACGCCAACAGCGTTGCCCACGCAACCCGCGCCGCCCACGGCAACGCGCCTGCCACCCACACCTACCCGCACCCCGGCCCCGCCAACGCCCACCGCCACGCCGCCGGTCATCACTGACTGGCGCGGCGACTACTTCAACAATCCAACGCTGGCCGGCAACCCGGCCTTCACGCGCAACGATCCCAGCATCACATTCGACTGGGGCAATGGTTCGCCCGACCCACGCCTGAGCGCCGACGGGTTCTCGGCGCGCTGGACGCGCCGGCTATATTTCGACGCCGGCCTGTACCGCTTCACCGTGCGGGTTGACGACGGGGCGCGTGTGTTTGTCGACGGCGTCCTGGTGATCGATGAGTGGCGCGACGGCTCGGCGCGCGACGTGTCCACCGACCTGACGCTGAGCGCCGGCGACCACGATCTGCGGGTCGAGTACTACGAGCGCAGCGGCGCGGCGTCTATCCAGCTCAGTTACGCACGGCTTTTGCTGCCGCCGACGCCGACCCCCTCGCGCACGCCTGCGCCGGCCACGTCTACGGCCACCGCCTCACCGGCGCCGTCAGTGACGCCATCCCCGACGCCGTCGGTGACACCCATCCCATTGCCCACCCAGGCCCCGCCACCCACCAACACACCCCGGCCGACACCGATTCCTGTGCCTACCAGCACGCCCACACGTCAGCCGACGGCCACTCCGAGGGCGACTTCCACCACCAGGCCCACGGCAACGGCCACACCGATTCCAGCTCCAGCCACCGCGACAGTCACAGCCATACCAGAATACACTGCGACGCCAACGCGCACACCCAGCCCAACCGCAACCGACACGCCGCTCCCGCCCACGGCCACGCCAACCGAGTTACCGACCGAGACTCCCGTGCCGCCCACCGCCACGCCGACTGAACAGCCGACCGAGACTCCCGTGCCGCCCACCGCCACGCCGACTGAACAGCCGACCGAGACTCCCGTGCCGCCCACGGCCACGCCAACCGAGATGCCGAGCGAGACGCCGCTCCCGCCTACAGCCACGCCGACCCTGGCACCAGGCGAGCCGCCGACAGCGACCGTCACACTGTCAGACACCGTCTTGCTGATCCAGGGAGAAAACTGGCCGGCTGCTGCCCGCGTCACAGTGTCGTTGAGCGCCAGCGCCACGGGCGCGAACGCCAGACGAGCCGGCGAGGTGCGCGCCAACCGCAGAGGCGTTATCGCCGGCCGCGTGGTCCTGAGGCAGCCACTGGGCGACAAGCGTTACGTTGTCTTGAGCAGCGCAGACATCCGGCTGATTGTGCCTATCCTGGGCGTTGAGTCGCCGGCGTCCCAACCGGCTGACAGCTCAACGCCCGCATGGCGTAGAATCGCATGGCAACACGCAGCAACCCGAATGATCTGAATTCACCGATAGCTCCGCTCGACCACTCCAGGCCGGGCGGAGCGCTTATCTGCGCTCATCACTCGTCACTCGTCACTCCTCACTCGTCACTCTTAGCTCTTCACTCTCTCCTGACTCATGGCCACCATACGACCCTTTCGCGGTGTTCGCTATCGCCTGAGCGACGCCGGCTACTTGTCGCGCGTCATCACCCAGCCTTACGATCGCATCCACGACGCCGAGCAGGCCGCCTACTATGCGCTGCACCCGCACAACTTTGTGCGCATCGAGATGGGCCTGCGCGACCCCGACACGCCGGAGGACAACGTGTACACCCGCGCGCGCGACGTTGCCCGAGCGTGGCTCGATCAGGGCGTGTTGATGCGCGAGGAGAGGCCGGCGTTGTATGTGATCGAGCAGCAGTTCGAGGCGCCGGACGGCCGCGCGCTCACCCGGCGCGGCGTCACGGCTGCATTGCGCCTCAGCCGCTTCGACGAGGGAATCATCCTGCCCCACGAGCGCACACTGAGCGGCCCCAGGACCGACCGGCTCAATCTCACCCGCGCGACAGAAACAGCCTGGGGGCACATCTTCGTCCTGTATCCCGACGCGACCAACCAGGTCAATCAACTCTTGCAACCGTTTCTGGAGACGCACGCGCCCATTGTGGCGCGCGAGCAGGTCATCGAGCCGGCGGTCGAGCAGCGATTGTGGGTTGTGGATGATGCGGCCGTCATTGCGGCGGTTGTTGAGGAGATGGCCCCCATGCGCCGGCTCATCATCGCCGACGGACACCATCGCTATGAAACGGCGCTGACCTATCGCGACGAGATGCGCGCCCGGCAGCCGGATGCGCCGGCCAACGCCGCCTTCAACTTCGGCCTGGTCACGTTTGTCAGCATGAGTGATCCGGGGTTGACGATTCTGCCCACTCACCGGCTGATTCATTCGTATGCGCGCCTGAGCAGCCGCGAGCTGCTGCGGGCGCTGGCGCCCTGGTTCGACGCGCAGCCCATGCCGGACCGGGGTGCGTGGCTGCGGGCGCTGGCAGGCGCGGCGGCAGATCCGCCCTGCTTCGGTTTCTACGACGGGGCGCACACACTGCTCACCCTGCGCTCGCCTGACGTGATGGATCGGCTTGCGCCCGATCGACACACGGCCTGGCGCGCGCTCGATGTGGCCGCGCTGCACAAGATCGTTCTGGAACACGTGATGGGGCTGACGCAGGAGAGCATTGCCCGGCAGGAAAACATCCGCTATCTGCGCGACGCCGGCCCCGGCTATCAGGCAGTGGATCGTGGCGAGGCGAACTTCCTGTTTGCGCTGCGGCCCACACGCATCGAACAGGTGCGCGCCTGCGCGGAGGCCGGCGAGGTGATGCCTCAAAAGTCCACCGACTTCTACCCCAAGATCATCAGCGGATGGGTGGCGTTGCCGCTGACCGGACTGATCGAGTGACGCGCCGGCGGGGAAGCGCAATGCGTATTGCGTATTGCGTGGCGCGCGGCCGATTTCGTATATGAGGCAAGACATTCAAGGCATTGAGAGAACAAACATGAGCATGAACAAAGTGAAAACCGGCATCATCGGTTGCGGCAACATCAGCGGCGCGTACCTGCGCGCCAGCCGGACGTTCGAGATTCTCGACATCGTAGCCGTCGCCGACGCAATCCCGGAGCGCGCCCGGGCCAGAGCCAGCGAGTTCTCACAGGATGGGCGCATGCTGCGCGCGCTGACGGTGGCGGAACTGCTCGACGACCCTGAGATTCGGATCGTGGTCAACCTGACGACACCCAACGCGCACGCGGAAGTGGCGCTGGCTGCGCTCAATGCCGGCAAAAATGTGTACAACGAGAAGCCGCTGGCCATTACGCGCGAGGATGGGCAACGTATGTTGGCGCTGGCCAAATCCAAAGGTCTGCTGATCGGCGGCGCGCCCGACACTTTTCTGGGCGGCGGGCACCAGACCTGCCGCAAATTGATCGACGACGGTGCCATCGGCGAGCCGGTGGCCGCCGTGGCCTTCATGACCTGCCACGGTCACGAGAGCTGGCACCCCGACCCGGAGTTTTATTACAAGGCCGGCGGCGGCCCGATGTTCGATATGGGTCCGTACTACCTGACGGCCCTGATCAACATGATCGGGCCGGTGGCGCGCGTGACTGGCTCGGCGCGCATCACATTCCCGGAGCGCACCATCACCAGCCAGCCCAAATATGGCGCGCAGATTGTGGTTGATGTGCCCACCCATGTGGCCGGCGTGCTGGACTTCGCCAATGGGGCCATCGGCACGATCGTCACGAGCTTCGACGTGTGGTCGGCCAACCTGCCGCGCATCGAAGTGTACGGCAGCGAAGGATCGTTAAGCGTGCCCGATCCAAACGGCTTTGGCGGGCCGGTCAGGCTGCGGCGAGCGACAGACAAAGAATGGATTGATGTGCCGCTGACACATGGCTATGCGGAGAACCATCGCAGCATCGGCGTGGCGGACATGGCGTATGCGCTCTCGACCGGCCGGCCCCATCGCGCCAGCGGCGATTTGACGTACCACGTGCTCGACATCATGCACGCCTTTCACGATGCCTCGCGGGAAGGCCGGCATATCACGCTCACCAGCACGTGCCATCAGCCAGCCGTGTTGCCCACGGGCCTGGCGCCGGGCACACTGGACGAGTAGACGCTTTTCGGCGCAGTTGCTCTGCTTCTTCACCCAGCGGGGCGCGACTCCAATCGCGCCCCGCTGACATTTACATCTGCAATCAACCGGCCAATCGTCTGTCGATCATCATCCGTTCTGCGCCACATGGCGTACACTTCGAGGATGTATGCCCTTTCCGGGCCTGTTGTGTTGCAGAGCTGGTCGTCGCCGCGCAGCGCGACTGCGCGCCGGCTGGGCGGCCTGAACGTGTTGTGAGAAAGCCATGTCGGCAAGCGCGGGCACAGCCCCGTCTGTGGAGTTCAAGGTTTTCGGTTCGCCGCGCCTGATGGTCGGCCGGCGCGAGGCGCTCTTTCGCCGGCGCCAGCCGCTGGCCATTCTCTCGGCGCTGGCGCTCAGCGACCGTCCGCTCTCCCGCGACGAGTTGACCTACCTGTTGTGGCCGGATGTCTCGCAGGAAGTGGCCCGTCAGCGACTGCGGCGCTCGCTCTCCGAACTGCGCCAGGCGGTCGGCCCGCTGGCCGCAGAATTGCTGCCCGACGCCCACAACCTGTCCAGCGCCGTCTTGCGTTTTAACCATGAGATATGCCGGGTGGATGCGCGCGAGTTTGTGCAGCTCTCTGCGCGCGCCGGCGCATTGCCCGACCCCGACGGCCTGCGCGCCGCCGAACAGGCCGCCGAGATCTGCGCCGCGCCTCTGCTCAGCGGCCTCGATCTGGAGGATGCGCCGGAGTTTGAAAACTGGCTGCGTCAGCAGCGCGAGCGTTTCAACCGGTTGCGCCTGGATGTGCTGCGCCGTGTGGCGCGCGGCTACGTCTTTCTGCGCAATTACCCGCGCGCCATCGCCGCTGTCGAACAGGCCCTGACGCTCGACGCGTGGTCTGAGGATTTGCACCGCAAGGCGATGTGGCTGTATGCCGCCGCCGGACGCCGCAGCGACGCCATCCGGCAGTACGCCTGGTGCGCAGCCCTGCTGGAGCGCGAACTGGCCATTGAGCCGGATGGGCAAACCCGCGCACTGTATCAGGCCATTCTGGAAGACCGCTCCGCCAGTGCACAGGCGCTGGCCTTTCCGCCGGAGGCCGATGCCCGCTGGGCGGCGTTTGTCTCGCCGGCCGCGCCGAACCGCGCGCCGGCCCCGCTGCGTCTGGCGCGCGTGTTGCCCGCCGATGTGCGCGATGCTGTCAGCGCAGCAATTGTTCAGGTCTTGGACGGCGCGCCGCTGGTGGTGTGCGTACAGGGGCCGCCCGGCGCCGGCAAAAATGCACTGGTTCAGGCGGCGCTCGCCGAGGCGCAGCGCGCCCGCCCTGCCGCAGACGCCTGGGTGGTCAGCGCGCGGGCAGCCGGCGAAGACATCCCGTTTGGCTTATTGCGCATCTTACTGCAAACCGCACTGCGTGCGCGCTTGGAACGCGCCGGTGACCCTGCACCGCCGCAGGCGCCGCCCACCGACCCGTGGATGAACGAAGCCGTGCGCCTGCTGCCCGAATTGCGCGCCGCCTTTGCCGATTTGCAACCGCTCGACCCCGGCGCACCGCCGGCGGATGCTGCCTCACAAACCGTATTGCGCCGGCGCCTGTTGCAGGCCCTGCCGCGCGCCGTTCAGGCCCTGGCCGGCGGGCGCCCGGTGGTGATTGTGCTGAATGACCTGGACGCCGCCGACGACGCTTCCATCGAAGCCGTGGGATGGCTGGCGCGCGCGCTGGCCAGTTCGTCTCTGGCGCTGGCGCTGACCTGGCGTCAGCCGCCGGCGGCGCTGGAAAATGTCCTGGCCGATCTGCGCGCGCGCGACCGTCTGCGCGTCTGGCAACTGCCCCCGCTGTCTCGCCAGGCCGTCCTGGAGCTGTCCCGGCAGGGTGGCCTTTCGCCCGCGATGGCCGAAGCTATCTGGGCGCGTTCCGCCGGTGCGCCCGTCGCCGCGCTGGAGATGGCGCGCGCCGCCGTGACCCTGGCGCAATCCGGCCAGCCCGCAGCGCCGGCGTCCTGGCGCGAGGCGATCGAGATCAACCTGCGCGCGCTTGACCCGCTGGCCCGCCAGGTGCTGGAGGCTGCTGCTGTGCTGGGCGGCGACACCGCGCACTGGTTGCAGCATGTCAGCGGGCGCAGCCCGGATGAAGTCGAGCGCGCCTGCGAGACGCTGGTCGCCTGCGACTGGTTCGCGCTGCTGGGCGACCGCTATGTCATCGCCAGCCCGGAAGTGCGCGAGGCGACGCTGGCCGGCCTCAGCCCCGCCCGTCGCCAGCGCCTGCATCGCCAGGCAGCCGCGCTGTTGCGCCAGCACAACGCCGACCCGCATCACATTGCCCGTCATCTGGAGCTGGCCGGCCAGTCCGAGGAAGCGGCCGAGATGTGGCTGCAAGCGGCCCGGCGTGCACAGGCGGTCTATGCCACCGAGGCGGCTCTGGCTGCCATCCGGCATGGGCTGGCCCTGACCCAGGACAAGCGGCTGCAATTCGAGCTGCTGTGCCAGCAGGAGAACGTCCTGCACGACAGCGGGCGGCGCGAAGAGCAGGCAGCGACGCTGGTCGGCCTGGCGCAACTGGTCGAATCGTCGCCCGATCACGCTGAATGGCAGGCCGAACTGCACCGCCGGCGCGGGCGATATGCCCTGGCGCGCAATGAATGGGCCGAGGCAGTGGATGCCCTGCAGCGCGCCGCAGCCTGCACGCTGCACAACGACGGTGAGATGTTGCGTTTGCTGGCGCGCGCCCTGGGCCAAAGCCGACGCTGGGCCGAGGCCGAGGTCGCCGTGCAGCGCGCGCTGGCGCTGGCCCAGCGCCAGAACGACGCCGCCGAGCAGGCGCGCTGCTGGCTGTTGCAGGCCGAGCTGGAGCAATGGCGCGAGCGCCCCAACGCCGTGGAAACGGCGCTCAAGCAGGCCGTCGAAGTCGCCGGCTCAGGCTCGCTGCTGTTGCCGCAACTGATGCTGGCGCTGGGCAATCTGGCCTCGCAGCGCAATGACTTCGTCGGCGCGCTCACCTATGGCCAGGAGGCGCAGCGCATGTTTGCCCGGCGCGGTCTGCCCGACCAGGAGGCTGCCGCGCAGGTGCTGATTGCGCGCATGTGCACCCGTCTGGGCCGCGTGGACGAGGCGCTGGCCGCCTATCAGGCTGCCTACGCCGACTACGCCGCCATCGAACTGCGCCAGGGCATGGCCGCCAGCCGGGTCAATGCCAGCACGCTGCTCCTGCGCATGGGCGATCTGGCCGGCGGAATTGCGCTGGCCCGCGAGGCGCACGCTCTCTTCCAGGCCATTCAGGATTTGCGCGGCGTGTGCATCGCCGCCAGCAACACCGGTGTGGCGTTATTGTGGATGGGCGACGGCGCGCAGGCGCAGGACTGGCTGCGCCAGGCCTACGAATATGCCATTGCGCTTGACCTGCCGGCCCAAAAATCGTCGGCGATGGCCAACCTGGGCGCGGCCTGGCTGCACCTGGGCCGGCTGGATGAGGCGCGCCGGCTGATGGAAGAAGGGCTGGCGCTGCGCCAGGCGCAGGGGCAGATCGACATCAGCATCGACCGCGCGTTTCTGGCCATCGCCTGTCTGCGCCTGGGCGATCTGGAGGCCGCCGAAGCGCACAGCGCCCAGGCGGTGGCCGACCTGCAGCGCCTGCCGCAGGTGGAACATCCGCAGCAGGTCTGGTTCGCGCGGGCGCAGGTGTTGCGCGCGCGGGGGGATGAAGCCGGCACAGCGGCTGCCTTGCGCACAGCGCTCGATCTGCTGGCTCAAACTGAGGCCACCCTGCCGATGCCCTGGCGCGAGGCATACCGCGCCACCTTTGCGTTCAACGCTGCCATGCTGCGCGCACACCATAACAACCAGTGGCCTGACCCACCGGCCCTGGTGTAACTCCCCTGCTCCTCCGCTCCCCTGCTCCTCTCCGTGTGGACGCTATGTGGACGCTCTGCCTGTAACGTCGCGTCCAGGCTCGGCCAGGTGTCAGGTTGCTCAAGCAGACCGGCACGTGGCAGAGCAGATTCAGTCAAATGTGACCGGTTCAGCAAAAGTATTACGTGAAGGAGCGTCTTGAAATGCAACCATCTGAAGTGTTTGGAAGTGACGTGACGTTGAATGTTGTGCAAGCGCCACCGCCCCGGCGGGCCGGTTGGGCGCGCAGGCTGGCCGTTCTGGGCCTGCTGGCCTTTGCTGCCGCTGTCCTGAGCGGGTGTCTGACCATCCTGCCGCAGTGGCAGCCCGCCGACGAGATTCAACATCAGAACTCTTCTATAGCCCTGAACGATTCGAACCCGATCGTCGTGCAGTCCGGCCAGGAGCGCTTCATCCTGTTCATCGGCGATACGACCGACGGCGATGTGGACCTGTTTCTGCAGCGCATGAACGCCGCTGGCCAACTGGTCGGCAGCCCGACGCTACTGACAATAAACACTGGCGCAGACAGCCAACCCCAGCTTGCTGAGCAGGACGGCTGGCTGTATCTGGTCTGGCGCTACCGCCATACCCCCAGCGACCCTTACCAGGTCTGGTGGGCGCGGGTGAGCACAGCGACGCTCTTCTACGCGGCCGGGCCAGCGCAGGTGAACGGCAGTCTGACC
>Ga0308419_1002155_pt1 | contig 12797 bp, 10 predicted proteins | sample HotsprSampleMS50_FD_203674 | JGI IMG/M metagenome (GOLD analysis project Ga0308419, IMG submission 203674) | Hot spring phototrophic mat microbial communities from Mushroom Spring, Yellowstone National Park, Wyoming, United States - 20090730_MS50 ... | reverse complement strand
AATTTGAGGCTTGGTGCAATGGACAAACTGGCTACCCGATTGTAGATGCAGGTATGCGCGAACTGAATGCGACGGGTTTTATGCACAACCGCGTGCGCATGATTACGGCAAGTTTCCTTACCAAACATTTATTGATAGACTGGCGCTGGGGAGAAGCATATTTCGCCAAAAAATTGCTCGATTTTGACCTTTCTGCCAATAATGGCGGCTGGCAGTGGGCAGCGGGCAGCGGTTGCGATGCTGCGCCTTATTTTCGCATATTTAATCCTACATTGCAAACCCAGAAATTTGACCCTGAATTGCGTTATGTGCGTCAATGGGTGCCGGAATTTGGCAGTATGAACTACAAGCCGATTGTGCAGCATGAGTTTGCGCGCAATCGTGCATTGGAAGCCTACAAATTAGCCCTTAGTAGAGAGTAGCTCTATCTCACAATTAAAGCCCTACTGCGGCTTTAAATTGGCGCAACTGTTCTATATCTTTGATGCCCGGAGCTATTTCAAAACGACTGTTTACGTCAATCGCATGGAGCAAGGGAAGGTCTAAGTTGGCAATTTCCCTTGCTTGCACCATGCCAATGCCGCCACTCAAAAAAAATGGTTTGTGCGAAGGGTAGTTTTTCAGCAGTTCCCAATTGAAGGTAACACCGTTGCCGCCGTGATTTTTGCCTTGTGTATCAAAAATGAAATAACTAACCACCTTTTCGTATGGTGTCAGTTGTGAGAAATCAAAAGCATCGCCTACTGAAAAAGCCTTGATAACAGGTAGTCCGGTTTTTTCACCCACACAACGGCAGAATTCTGGCGATTCGCTGCCGTGCAATTGCAAAAGTTGTAAGCCGTAGTTAGCTGCTGCCTGACAAATTTCATCGGTTGTCTGATTAACAAAAACCCCAACTTTTCGGGTAGTGAAAGGAAAATTAGGCAGCTTTTCGGGTGGCACTTCGCCCATAAACCGCGTTGAACCTCGATAAAAAATTAGTCCGGCATAGTCGGGTTTTATCTCGGCAAGAATTGCCGCCATGTTGGTTGGGTCTTTCAACCCGCATATTTTCCACTGCATAGCCTACTATTTTTATTGCTCCGCATCAGCTACTAACTTGCGGATATATAGATAGCCAAAGATACAATGCTATTTGTTATGAAAAACTTTACTGTTCAAACCCGCTATAAAAAACTGTTCGCTGATACAGTTACGCCGGTGAGCATTTACTTTCGTCTGCGCGATAAGTTTGTCAATACGCTTCTGTTGGAAAGTTCTGATTATCATGGTAATGAAAATGCTTTTACTTACATCTGTTGCGAGCCTGTAGCGGCATTTAAAGTAGCCGACGGCACGATGCTCATCCAAATGCCCGACGGCAGCGTAGAAAATTATCCCGTTGATGCAGAACATTCGGTGGTAGATACCCTAAATCGCTTTACAAAGTCTTTTCAGCCTGTTTCGCCACTGCCCGAAAAGTTTATTAGCAATGGCATTTTTGGATACATGGCTTACGATGCCGTGCAATATTTTGAAGACATTAAACTTCCTGTCAAATCAAAGACAGGCTTCGAGGAGTGCATTCCGGACATTTATTATCAGGTTTTTCGCTATATCATCGCCATTAACCACTTCAACGAGGAGTTATATATTTTTGAACATCAATACGGCAATGAGGCACTCGCAGAAGATGGTATTGCACAAATTGAAGGTATCATTCGCAATAAAAATTTTGTTACTTATCAATTTGCGCCTGTTGGCAGCGAGCGCTCAAACTTTACCGATGAAGAGTTCTTGCAAATCATTGCTCAAGGCAAACAGCACTGCAAAGCAGGCGATGTGTTTCAGATAGTACTTTCGCGGCGCTTTGCACAAAATTTCCGGGGCGATGAGTTCAATGTGTATCGCGCCCTGCGGGCAATCAATCCTTCGCCGTATTTGTTTTATTTTGACTACGGCAGTTTTAAAATTTTCGGCTCATCGCCCGAGGCGCAACTGGTGATTAAAGGCGGTAAGGCGGTCATTCACCCCATTGCAGGTACGTTCCGCCGCACAGGCAACGACTTGCAGGATGCCGCCGCTGCACAGCAACTCATGGAAGACCCAAAGGAAAATGCCGAACATATTATGCTGGTAGATTTGGCACGCAATGACCTAAGCAAACATTGTGAGCAAGTAAGCGTAGCCAGTTTTAAGGAAGTGCAGTACTTCTCACATGTGATTCATTTAGTTTCTACTGTGGAAGGTAGGCTTACCAATCCTGAAAAAGCCATCCAAATTGTGGCAGATACTTTTCCTGCCGGAACACTCTCAGGTGCGCCCAAGTACCGCGCTATGCAACTTATCCATCAACATGAAAACATCAGCCGAGGTTATTACGGTGGCTGCATCGGTTTTATAGGCTTCAACGGTGACTTCAATCAGGCAATTATGATTCGTTCGTTTTTAAGTATCGGCAATACGCTATACTATCAGGCAGGGGCAGGTGTTGTGTTCAAATCGGACGACAGTAGCGAACTGGAAGAGGTGAACAATAAGCTGCGAGCGCTGCGCACAGCATTGCAATTAGCACAGCGTTTTGAAAATTAGTTGGCGCTAAATTGCTAATTTATCAAGTATTTGTTGAGTAACATCTGTTTGCAACCACCACATCACCCAGTCAAAAATCATGAGCCAGCCACCTTGAAGAATAATAGCCTTGCCAAAACCCTGCCAACGAAGGCTGTTGCGGTCGTTACGGCGGGCGCGTTCAATAAGGTAAAAGCCGCCAAGTATATAAGCAACATCTAGCGCAGCGTTGAACAAATAAATTTTTTCAATACCGTATTGCGCTGCAACTGATTCCTGCAAATTCATCAGGCTTATACTGGTCTGCAAGGCGTTCCAGTAGCCTCCGGCGGCAAGCGCAATATTGACAAAATTCCAATAAGCGTTCATTTGCCAGAAATAGCGGCTTGCGCCTTTGTTTTGACGAGCTTTCCAAAAGCCAATGACAATATTGAAAAATGCCCATGTACCCAACAGCATCATGCCTTGTTGGTTAAGGTTCAAGCGCGCCAGATTGAGGGTTACGAGTGAGTCGAGGAGCGGCATTTTAAAACTAATCCTTATCAGGAAACACTTCTTGCAGAGGAATGTTTAAGTCAGGAAAGATGACCGAGGTAACAACGTCATCGCTGGTGCAAATGGCGTGCAGATGATAGCGATTATCGCCGCTCAGAATGAATTGCTGCAAAAACTGCTCATAAGGCGCTACAATCCAATACTCGCGCACGCTGTTTTCTTCGTAAAGACTGAATTTGTGCTTCATTTCCTTGCGCGAGTTGCCTTTGGAAAGAATTTCTATAATCAAATCAGGAGCGCCCAAACAGCCCGCTTCGTCAATTTTCGTTGCATCGCAAATGATGGAAATATCGGGCTGAACAACAGTAAAGATATCGTGGTTGGCAGCGGCAGATTTGCTGCCGTCTAACAGCCGCACATCAAACGGAGCGGAAAAGACTTCACATGATTTCTGCCAAAAATAATTTGAAAGAAAGTGCATCATCTTGCCTGAAATGCGCTGATGAGTAGCGCCTGGCGCCGGCGACATGCGAAAAATTTTGCCTTTGATTAATTCAACGGCTTCTTCCAATCGCCACTGCAAGTAATCGGCATAGCTGTATGTGCCGTTGAGGTCTAATTGGGAGAGGCTTGTAATAATTGGCATACTAAAAAGGATGTTTTTCAGGAGGAAACACTTCTTGCAGAGGAATGTTTAAGTCAGGAAAGATGACCGAGGTAACAATGTCATCGCTGGTGCAAATGGCGTGTAGATGATACCGATTGTCGCTGCCCAAAATAAATTGCTGCAAAAACTGTTCGTAAGGGGCAACAATCCAATACTCGCGCACGCCGTTTTCTTCGTAAAGGCTGAATTTGTGCTTCATTTCTTTTCGCGAGTTGCCTTTGGAAAGAATTTCTATAATCAAATCAGGAGCGCCGAGACAGCCCGCTTCATCAATTTTTGCCTCATCGCAAATAATGGAAATATCGGGCTGAACAACAGTAAAGATATCGTGGTTGGCAGCGGCAGATTTGCTGCCGTCTAACAGCCGCACATCAAACGGAGCAGAGAAAGCCTGACAAGGTTTGTCTTTTAAGTAGTTGAATATGATGCCCGAAAGTCGCCAAGAAATGCGCTGATGGGTGGCGCCTGGCGCCGGCGACATGCGAAAAATTTTACCTTTGATTAACTCAACGGCTTCTTCCAATCGCCACTGCAAGTAATCGGCATAGCTGTATGTGCCGTTGAGGTCTAATTGGGAAAGGCTTGTAATGGTTCGCATGGTCAAATATACGAAAAACAAAGAAGCTATGCTTGCCCAAAACCACCGCCGCCGGGCGTGTGGATGCAGAGCAAATCATTGGGTAGTATTTCTGCGTGGTCAATGCCCTGTAAAGGCTCACGCATGCCATTGGCGCGCTCTATCCATTGCTTGCCGACTTTGCCCGGCTCGCCGCCTGCCATTCCGTAGGGCGCTTGTTGGCGGTGTTGGGAAATTAGACTAAGCGATACAGGCGCTAAGAAGCGGATATGGCGTTCAATGCCGTTGCCGCCATGCCACTTTCCACTTCCTCCCGAGTGAGGGCGAATAGCGAATCGTTCTACACGCACGGGATAGCGTTTTTCCATTACCTCCGCATCGGTAATGCGGGTGTTGGTCATATGGTGATGTACGGCATCCGTGCCGTTAAAGCCCATACCCGCACCTGTTCCCCCGCCAATGGTTTCATAATAGCCGAACCTATCGTTGCCAAAGATGAGATTATTCATCGTTCCCTGACTGCAGGCGATGAGTCCAAGTGCTTTTAGCAAAGTATCCGTCAACCGTTGGCTGACCTCAGTATTGCCACCCACTACTGCTGGGCAGTTTTCAGGTTGCACATCAAAATTGGGACGGAGGAGCGAATTTTGAGGTAAACGCACATGAACGGCTTGCATCAATCCTTCGTTGAGCGGAACATATTCATGCGGCAGTTGGGCAGCAATGAGCAACCGCAAAACGTAAATGACCACGCTATTGACAATAGCAGGAGTCGCGTTCAGATTGCCCGGATGCGTACCCGCCGTACCTGTAAAGTCAATTTCTACTTTGCCGTTTAACAGGCTGATACGTACGCAAAGCGGACTTCCATCGTCTAAATATTCTATTGCTTCAAACGACTGTGCGGGCAGTTGTCGCAAACTGCGTTGTAGGCAGTCGTGTGCGTATTGTTTCAGTGCTTGCATGTAGTACTGCACTTGCTCGATATGGTAGAGGTTGCAAAGTTTTTGCAGTCCTACTATGCCTGCCCGAATAGATGCCAGCCCTGCCTGTAAGTCAGCTAAATTTTCGTGTAAGGCACGGGTAGGATAGGGCGCATGGGTAAAAAGTCGCTTGATGGTTTCCCATTGCGGAACGCTGTTGCGCATCAAATAAGTAGGCGCAATAACGACTCCCTCCTCCGCCAGATTACGGGCATTAGGCGGCATCGAACCAGGACGAGTACCGCCTATTTCGGCATGGTGCGCTCGATTGGCTACATAACCAACCAACTCTTGACCCACAAAAACGGGCGCTATTAGCGTAACATCGGGCAAGTGAGAGCCGCCAAACGCCGGATGATTGGTTACTACAACATCTCCTGCTTGCATGGGCAGCGCTTTGCAAACTTCGCGCACACAAAAGCCTAAGCTCCCTAAATGTACAGGAACATGAGGTGCATTGACTACCAAGTATCCCTCTGCATCCAACAGGGCGCATGAAAAATCTAAACGCTCTTTTACGTTTACTGAAAAAGCGGTGCGCTGCAACAACGCACCCATTTCACTGGCAATTGCTTTAAACCGATTAGAGAACAGTTCCAGTGTCGCTGCTTCAGGTGCTGCTTGGTTGCGCTGCTTATTTTGAGACGGCTCGCCATATAGCGCTACGTCTCCGTTGGCAAGTACCTCCATCTGCCAGTGCGACGGCACAAAAATGGTGTGATGGTCGCTTAACAAAATTGCTGCTCCTTTTGCTGTAGAACCTGCTGCCAGTTCATTTAGATGAAAAATGGCTTTGCCGCAGTGGTGTTGCACGGGCTTTACCATTTGGCGATTCTCTGCCGGCAGCGGAGGCATCAGCAAGTGGTTTTGCGGAACAGCAACTGTCAGCCACAAAGCGACTACTTCTATCTGCGCATCTGAAGTTGAGTCGGGAAAATAGCCGTAAAGTTTGGTGTAAGCTTGCCGAAACTTTTCTGATGCTGTTATTTGTGTTTCATTTGCTTCAAAATCAACGGATAGTGTGCTTTCCTGCCCTTTGAGTCGCAACTCGGCGCTCAGTTGGCGGATAATGATTTGGCTATCAGAAAAACCTTGTGTTAGTAGAGGGGTAATAGCTGCTGCTTTGAATTGATGCCATGTTGCTTGCCAAAGACTGAAAAATTCGGGCAAAGGCTTCATAATTTGCTTTGCTTCCGTATGGGCAATATCTGCCTGCCCAATTCCATAGGCGCAGAACAATCCTGCATAACGCGGAATTAAAATGCGACGAATGCCCAGCAAGTCTGCCACATCGCATATGTGCTGTCCACCTGCACCACCAAAGGCTACTAAGGCATACTCGGTAGGATTTTCACCTTTGCGTGTGGTAATCAAGCGAATTGCTTCCGCCATTTTTTCGTTGGCTAATTGCAGCAAGGTTTCAAGCAGGGTTTCGCGCGCAGTTGGTTTGCCTGTAGCAGCGAACAGTTGATTTTGCAATGTTGCTAAGGCTTGTTCAGCCGCTGCTTCGCTAATGGGAATAGAAAAATTTTGCGGCATCAGCCTGCCCGATAGCAAATTTACATCTGTAATAGTCAGCGGTCCGCCGTTGCCATAGCAAGCCGGTCCGGGGAAAGCCCCTGCGCTGTGCGGTCCTACCGCCAGCCGATACCCATCAAAAAAACAAATAGAGCCGCCACCTGCAGCTACGGTTTCAATAGCTACGGCGCGACTCATTAGCGAAAGCCCGCCTACTTGAACTTGATTGTTCCAATCGGGAAAACCGTTTACACGGGCTACATCAGTACTTGTGCCGCCCATATCAAAGGTAATATGTTTGGCAAAGGAGGTATTTTGCGTATGCTTCCAAGCACCTATTACGCCTCCTGCCGGACCGCTCAACAGGCTGTCTTTGGGTTCAAATTTGGAATAGTTGGTCAAATTGCCGTTGCTGCTCATCAGGCGCAATTCATTTGCCTGCTTGCTAATGGGTTGAAGATATGACATCAGCACAGGCGCAAGTGCAGCATTGACAAGCGCAGTTTGCGTACGCCATTCGTATTTAATCAGCGGCAGCAGCGTCGCTCCGGAAGAGACATAAGAAAAACCCGCCGCCAGCAGTGCCTCTGTTAACATCCGCTCATGAATCGGATTTAGGTAACTGTGCATCAGCGAAACGGCTACCGACCGCACATTTGCTGCTTGCAAAGCTGCAATAATGCGTATTACTTCCTCTGAATCAAGGGCTTGGAGAATATTGCCTTGCGCATCTAAACGTTCGTTTACTTCTATGACTATATGAGGAGGTAGCTTAGGCTTTTGGATTTGTAAGGCAAAAATATCGGGGCGTTGTTGGCTACCAATTTTCAGCACATCGGCAAAGCCTTTGGTAACCAGCAGCGCGGCGGGCGGAGTTTTAGCTTCAAGCAAAGCGTTTGTTCCTTTGGTAGTTCCTACTCGAAAGGAAATAGGCGGCAAAGGAGCTTTCAACGGCGTATGGGTAAGCAATCGCGCGGCAAGCAGAGGCGCTTCCTCATGTGCTGTAATTTCAAAAAGAGCGCCGTTTAACACATCAGGAACAGGTTCTTGTAAGTATAACAAGCCCCTCGATAATTGGCTGCTGGCGAGCAGATATTCTTTACCGTTGGGCAAAAGACGGATGCGATAACCCTCAAAAATATCCTGATGAAAAGGGAAACGCACATGCCATACTGCACCTTGCGCATGGGTAATCGTGCCACGCAACACACCGCTGCTCAGTACTTTGCAGGTATGCCACTCTCCTGTGGGAGAAAGCGCTACACAATCGGTAAAAGTACCGCCTGTATCAGCCCATAAATGCCAACCGTGATTCATATCGGCAAGTTACAAACATCTAAGGCGTAAATCTAATTGGTAATCAACGCGCCATCTTTTAGCGTGAATCTTCTATCTATAATAGCATGTTGCTGCACTAACGGGTCATGCGAGGTAATAATGATGGTTTTTCCTTGTTTCTTTAAGGCAGCAAATGTCTCGAGAATAGCCGATGCAGTCAGGCTATCTAAATGTGCAGTGGGTTCATCGGCAAAAATAACAGTAGGATTAGCTGCTAAGGCGCGCGCAATTGCTACGCGTTGCTGTTCTCCGCCTGAAAGTTTTTCTACCAACGTCTCCAACTTGTGCGTGATGCCCGCATGGGCAGCGGCACTTTCAACAGCTACTTTCAGTTTGTTGTGCGAGAGACCGTAAGGAATTAGCGGAACAGCAATATTTGCGCGAACGGTCAGTCCCCTAATGAGGTGAAATTGCTGAAATACTATGCCAATATGTTGACGGCGAAAACGCGTCAGAAATTTCTCCGACCAACGCGATACCTGCTCGCCAAGGCAATAATAAGCACCTTCGGTTGGCTTGGCAAGGCATGCAAGCACAGAAATCAATGTGCTCTTACCTGAACCCGAAGGTCCTGATAAGAGCACACATTCACCTGCTTCAATGGTCAAACTGATGTTGGTCAGGGCTCTGACTTCGTTACTTTCGCCACTATTAAAAACCTTACTGATGCCAATAGTTTGCATGATAGGCATTGGGGCAGTTATTGCTTATTGGCGCTTTGAATTTTTTCTATGTCTTTGGATTCCAGTACATCTTTGATGTTCATGCGCTGATTGTCTTTATAGGCAACAATCCAAGCATCTTTCACACCCATTTTGCGCAAGTACTTTTTGAAGTTATCAGCTTCCCAGTAGTCACGGAAATGTCCTAAGGTATATTTGTAAGCCCCATCGGCATCTTGTTCAACGGCAAAGTTCTTGTTATTGTCTTTAAACATGGTAGCATCAATTTTGCTATAAACGCCTACTTGCACTCGAAACCATATGCCTTTAGAATATTCGGAATAAGAACCTTCTACTTCGTTTTCATCGCGGCTTACTTTGCCTGAGCCGTCGCTATCTTTGCGGGCTGCCGCAAGTTCGTTCCGCAGCGCTTCTATTTCAGCATCTTTATCGGCGATAATTTTACCCATGTTCACCAGTTGGCGTTTCATGCCTTCTACTTCACCTACAAGTTCAGCTTTGCTGTTGACCAAATCGCGGTAGGCTAGCGGGTCTAACTCATTCTTCTTTTTCTTCCACTTTTTGATTTCTTCCTTATTTTTCTTCTCATCGCTTTTTTTCTGCGCTACAACAGGAAGCACTGCCGCCGAGCTTACAAAAGTGAACAGAAAAAAGATATAAACTGGTTTCATAGTTTTACTTCAAGCTTTGGTCGTGTGGATTAATATTTCAACGCTAAATAGATAGCATATATTAAGCCAAAAGCAAAATTTATTTGAGGCTGCCTACCATGTCGCTTGGTACTACCCATTGGTCGTACTGTTCGTTGGTAAGCAAGCCCAGTGAAATAGCTGCCTCACGCAATGAAGTACCTTCTTTGTGTGCTTTTTTGGCAATCTTAGCTGCATTGTCATAACCAATGTGCGGATTGAGGGCTGTTACTAGCATCAGTGAGTTTTCCATGTGGCGGGTAATGGTTTCATAGTTAGGCTCAATACCGTCGGCACATTTTTCGGCAAACGATACGCAGGCATCTCCCAACAGGCGGGCAGATTGTAATACGTTAGCCGCTATCATTGGTTTGAATACGTTGAGTTCAAAGTGTCCCATAGAACCGCCTACGGCAACAGCGACATCGTTGCCCATAACCTGTGCGCAAACCATTGTCAGTGCTTCGGGTTGTGTTGGGTTTACTTTGCCAGGCATAATAGACGAACCCGGTTCGTTATCAGGAATAATGATTTCACCGATGCCGCAACGAGGACCTGATGACAGCATCCGTATATCATTGGCAACTTTCATCAGTGCCACTGCCGTCCGCTTCAATGCACTGCTTAGTTCTACCATTGCATCGTGAGCTGCCAGCGCTTCAAACTTATTGGGAGCTGATACAAAAGGATAGCCAGTAAGTTCGGCAATTTTTTGGGCAACCAGTACATCGTAACCTTTGGGGGCGTTCAATCCTGTACCTACGGCAGTGCCGCCCAGCGCCAATTCGCGAACCGCTTCTAAGGCATTTTTGATGGCGCGCATACTCATGTTTATTTGCTGCACATAGCCACTGAACTCTTGCCCTAGCGTAAGCGGTGTGGCATCCATAAAATGTGTGCGACCAATTTTTACAATTGGCATAAAAGCTTGCGATTTGGCTGCTAAGCTGTCGTGCAGGCGTTGCAAACCGGGCAAGGTAATTTCCATTACCTGCTTGTAGGCGGCAATGTGCATAGCCGTTGGGAAGGTATCGTTAGATGATTGGGATTTGTTTACATCATCATTGGGATGCAATATTTTTTTCTCATCTGTAAGTTTGCCTCCACTAATAACATGCGCACGATAGGCAATCACTTCATTCACATTCATGTTGCTTTGCGTGCCCGAGCCGGTTTGCCAGATGACCAATGGGAATTGGTCGTCTAACTCGCCGTTCAAAATTTCGTCGCATACCTTGCCAATTAAGTCGCATTTTTCTTTGGAAAGCACGCCCAATTCAAAGTTGGCAAGCGCAGCGGCTTTTTTCAGATATGCAAAGGCATAAATCACCTCTTTGGGCATACTGCCTTCTGGTCCAATTTTGAAATTGTTGCGCGAGCGCTCGGTTTGCGCGCCCCAATACTTATCGGCAGGTACTTGTACCTCACCCATCGTATCGCGTTCTATGCGGTAATTCATTGATGAAATGGTTTTTAATTCATTCCGACAAATTTAATGGAAGAAATTGGGATACGTACAGGTAATGGGCGGATAAACAAAAAGCTGAATTTTATACCATGATTTGAGTGATTTTAATATTTGCCCGATTGATTATCCTGATTTTCAGGGATTCATATATTCAAAAAATGCAAAAATCACTTTTAAGTATGGTTGTTTATGCGCCTGAAAGGCTGCCCCTTGCATCATCCCAGCATTTCATCAGTGGGTAGGTAAGTACAGCAAAAAGGATAATTGCCGCGCCGATGTAAAAACCAACGGTCAATTGTTCATATTCGTTGAAAAATACCGCTGCTAGCAAAATGCCATAAACAGGTTCAAGATTAACTGTCAGATTGACGGCAAAAGCTGTCAGTCGTTTCATCAGCTCTACGGCTGCCGCATAAGCATATACTGTACAAGCCCATGCCAATAAGATTATCCAAAGCCAGTCAGCTGCTTGCGGAATCAATTGCAACGGTTTGCCATGGTTCGAAAAGTGTCGATATATCGGCAGACTGATAATTGAAACTATGCATGCCCCTATCATTTCGTAAAAAGTAATGGTTTGGTGGTGGTATTTTTTGGTAAAGTAGCTGTTAATTACTGTAAAAACAGAGGCAAGAAACGCCGAAGCCAATGCTAGTGCCAGCCCCAATACCTGATTGAACTCAAAGCGAAAAATGACATACAGCCCTGCCATAATGACTAATCCGCTGACCACTTCATACCACTTGACAGCTTTTTTCTTCACAAAAGGCTCTAACACGGAAGTCCAGAGCGAACAGGTTGCCATGCCTGCCAGACAGATGGAGGCATTGGCAACTCTTGCCGAGGCGAAAAACAGCACCCAGTGCATCCCGACAATTGCACCGGTGAGCATCAGGCGAACAGTTGCAGCACTGTTCAACTGCACCGAATGTTTGCGAATAAAGAATATTGCGCTCAGCCCTGCAATTGCCAGCAGCGTGCGGTAAAATACCAGTTCCAATGCAGGAATGCTAATGAGCAGCCCCAAAATAGCCGTGAAGCCCCACAGCAATACAATGAAATGCAGTTGCAAGTAGTCTTTGAGCATAGCGAAAAGCAACTTTAACGCGGAACAGTTTTATACATAACAATTGCCAGCACACCAAAAAGCAGCGGTGGCGCCCATGCCGCTACAAAAGGCGAAACAGAACCTGCTTGCCCCAGACTCATAAACATACGTGCCAGAATGATAAACAGAAAGGCAATCAGAAAGCCGATAGCGATTTGCACACCCGAACCCTGCCGCGACTTACGAGCTGACACAATTACGCCCATAAAAGTTAGGATAATAATAGCAAAGGGATAGGCAAAAGCCATGTTTTTTTGCACCAAAAAAATGCCCAGCGAAGTGTTGCCGCGCATTCTTTGCTCTTCTATGTAGGTATTTAATTCAGGAATAGTCAGCTCTTCGTGCAACAGGTGAGTGCTCTCAAAATCTTTGGGTAAAAGTCGCAGCAGCGTATCTAATTTTTGTCCGTAGATGAGTTGTTCGCGTTCGCCACTGAATCGATGCAAGCGGTAATTTTCAATAGACCACTTACCACTTGTACTGTCCCAACGGATACGCTCCGCACTGAGCTTTTCCAATAACTGATTGCCTACGATGCGTTCAAGTGTAAACAGATAACCTGTTTGTGTGAAGTTGTTGTAATTCTGCATATAGGCATAAACATCGGGGGCTATCCGAAAATGCACGTTGGTAGCATCATAGAAATAGCGCTCTTTAATAAATGCTCGCTCAAATGCCACGCGCGACTTGTTGGTAATCGGTACGAGGTAGGTCGTTCCGG
>Ga0308419_1002154_pt1 | contig 12798 bp, 6 predicted proteins | sample HotsprSampleMS50_FD_203674 | JGI IMG/M metagenome (GOLD analysis project Ga0308419, IMG submission 203674) | Hot spring phototrophic mat microbial communities from Mushroom Spring, Yellowstone National Park, Wyoming, United States - 20090730_MS50 ... | reverse complement strand
AAGTTTCTGTCCCCACAGCAGACTCTCCTGTTGACCGGGGAAGTAGCCGGCGTTTGGCGAACAACCCGGCGAGCGTCCCAATGGTCAGAGCGTAGAGTTCTCCCAGGCGCATGATCCAGAGCTGCGCCAGCGTGATCTTATGCTCGCGCCACAACTGCCCGTAGTCCATCCAATGGCCATGCACCAGGTGGAGGCAACGCAACACAATGTTGCCCACGGCGTCACCAGCGCTCAGACCGTTCTTGATAGCAAAATAGACCCCTGAGCGGGTCTGCAGCCACCATTTTCCGTAGTAGCTGAACATCCTCCGGTAGCGGCTGGAAGCGGGAACGTGATATACCGGCGCCTCCAGCACCGGATGGATCACGTGACCGGCGCGCACCATCCGCAGGGCCAGGTCGGTCTCCTCGCCAATATAGAAGAAGAATTCGTCGAAGCCGCCGACCTCCAACAGGGCCTGTCGGCGGAAGGCCATATTCGTGCCCATCATACGCGCGGTCCACTGGCATCCCATCCCTGGCGGTGTGAGATGCTCCAGCCAGGAAGTGCGCACATCCTTATATTCAAACAGTGACGACATGATCCCGATGCGGTGCTGCACCCGCGATTCCTGCGGATATATCATGTACACCACTCCGCCGGTCCCGGCAAGGTACGGGTCTTCAAAAAGATATGCCAGTTGCTCCAGCCAGCGCTGGCAGGGCACCGCGTCGTCGTCAATGTAGGCTACGATGTCGCCGCGCGCCGCCAGCAAACCGATATTGCGCGACCGGCTGAGGTTGGCAGCAGGGCAGTGCAGGACCTGCACCCGCCCTTCGTACAGAGACAGGACTTTAAGTGTATCATCGCGCGTGGGGCCGACAACGACGATTACCTCGAAGTGGGGGTAGGACTGGTGCTCCAGGGCATGCAGGAGCGTCTGCAACGGTCCGGCACGATCGGTGGTGTTCACCACCACCGAGAACGTCAGAGGTGTGGCTCTTCCTTCGATGGTAACCATCATGTGTTGCTTACCGTTGCACCAGCGGGAGGTAAACCTGCCTGCCGTTGATGATGATTGCGGACATGAATGTACCGCTGCCCGATCCTTCGGACTCGTCGGTATAATTGTAGCTGCCGTTGAAGATCAGCGCGGTGGTTTGAGCGTAATCGGTGGGCACGTTGACGGTCAGCCCGTAGCTGATGGTCACCTCGCCGCCGGCCGGTACATTGCCAGACCACGTCACCCGCCGCGTACCGGCATTGTAATTGCAGGTCCCGCTGCTACATGTCGGCCCGCTGGAGAGTGAGAGGCCAAGTGGTGCGGATGGCGTGGGGAGCTGGTCGGTCAGGCTGACCGTCGTGGCCGCCCCGGCGCCGGTATTGGTGATCCTTATCTGGCGCGTGACCGCGTGGGATACACTGCCGCCGGCCTTGATGTTGCCCGGCGTGACCAGAGTGGATACCGAGAGATGTGCCGGCTGCAACTGGTACTCATCCGCCCCAACATCAGCAGCCGCGCCGGCCGGCCGGTTCTCCCCATCAATGTCCACTGCGACCGTGCTGCCAGTAGCCCGGTCGCGAGCGGCTGAAGTCCTGCCGATATGATAATCATAGGAGGGAGCGCCAGGGCTGACGAAGGCCGGGTTGCCGGAAGGGACTTCATGGGTATTGCTCACGCTACCCCCGCCGCCGTAGTTGGAGTTATTGTTGTTATAGAACAGCGTATAGTCCAGCACCAGCGTATCCCCGCTGCTCTGGGCCATCACCGCCGGCGACCATGAAAAGGCGCCGGTGTGGTTGGCAACGATGGAGTAGTAAAGCCGCGCAGTGCTCCACCCAATGCCGGAGCCGGGGTAGTTCAGCGAGATCAACCCCGGCGCCGTCATCGTATCCAGGATGGTGTTGCCGGCGAGGGTGACGTGTGAGAAAGTCAGGTCGGTGTTTTGGCTGAAAACTCCCCCGCCGCCGCCCCAGCGGTTGGCGCCGGCGCCGGCCTCGGCTCTGTTGTCGGCGATGATCAGGTTAATGCCGGTCACTGTGCTGGATGCACCCCATGGATCCGGCACCCGCGTAAAGTACAATCCACCGCCGCCTGCATCGCCGCCATCTGCTCCTGCACCGCCGGTGCTGGTGTTATGGATGATGTACAGGCGCTCCAGCCAAAGCCTGCTATCTGTGGACATGATCGCGCCACCACTGGCCACTCCACCCGCGTTGCCAGAAGCTCCGCCAGTAGCACTGTTGCCGCGCAGCACTCCGTTGGCGATGACAACCTGATCCGTGTTTTTCTCGAAGAACAGAGCGCCGCCCGCGGCTGTGCCGCCTTTTGCAGAACCGCTGCCGCCAAGCGCCCGATTGCCGTTTGCAAAGACCCAGTAGAGTGCCACTTTGTTCAACTGCATCGCTGCACCGCCGCCTAGGCCATCGGCCGTATCCCAGTCGCTGCTGCCGGTGCCATCGCCGCCGGAGCCGGCCTGGGCCAGGTTGTTGTTTAGATACAGCCCTGTGGCCGTCACATCACTGCCGGTGGTGGCGAAGAATCCGCCGCCCAGCGCGTGCGCCCCGCGTGTCCCCGCGTTGGGCGCGTCCCCGCCGATGGCCTGATTGTTCTCGAAGGTAACGTTCTCCATCGTGGTCCGACAATTCTGGTAGAATCCGGCTCCGCCGCCACCGACGGCGCCGTTTCCGGAGCCTTGCACCCGGTTGTTTTTGAAGACCACGTTCGAGAGCGAAAGGTTAATATACCCGCTGGCACTTCCGGTGCGGCAGAGCAACCCTCCGCCAATGAATTCGCCTCCGCTCAGCGGCGTGTTATTGAAGCCGTTCTGGATGGTCAGCCCACGAATCGCCACCGTGACCGCGACGTCGCTCAGCAGAATCCCGCGCCGCGCGTTCTGCCCGTCAATGACGGTGAGGGAGGGATCGGAACTCGGGTTCTCCCAATCGGATACGCTGTAGCCGCCGATAATCGTCAGGTTTTTATTGAGGGTCACCACGGCGGAGCCGGAGCCGGTATATGTGCCCTGGGCGAGCTTGATGGTATCACCGGAGCTGGCAATGGTCACAGCATATTGGATCGTCCGGCATGGACTGGCCGCCGAACCACACCCGCTTACGTCGCTGCCGGTAGGGGCGACACGGATCACACCGCTGCCGGCCTGTGCCAGGGCCTGGGCATGGAAAGAAAGCAAGATGATACCCGGTATGCATACCGCACATCCGATCATACGCACAAGGGTTGTAAACAAACTGGTTTTCATGACTTTCTCCTGTTCGTGTAAGCAGCCTGATTGGGTACGTCCTGTGCCGAAGCGCTCCGTCGGATCGCGCTCTCACTGCTTATGGCTGTATCACTTGTATCAGCCACATCCCACCCCAAAAGAGAGGGGACGAGGATGAGGTCTCCTGAGACATTTCGCGTGTCAGAATGCCGCAATCCACGAGTCTGGTGGTATGACGCGCGCTAAAGGCACGGATACCCCGGGCCACGTCGGGGAAGAATCCATCGTGGAAGAGCAGGTAAGCGCCCTCGGAGACGAATGGGAGCACACCCTCAGCATCTCGTTCAACACCTTTAGCGGTGTGGTCGCCGTCAATGAACACAAAGTCGAACGGGCCGCCGGCGGCCTCGTAAGCGCGCGGCAGAATGTGGGGGGAGAATCCCTGTAACAGTGTGGTGCGGGCCGCGATGCGCGCCCAGTGATCTTCGGAAATCTGGGGCCGTGGCTCGACGCAGAACAGTTTCCCATCATTGGCTGAAGCTTCCATCGCTGCAGCAGCGATCAACGCTGAGCCGCCCTTGAAGGTTCCGATCTCCAGATAACGCTCCGGGCGCAGGCAATAGACCAGCGTGTACAGCAGAAGCCGTTCGGCAGGCGACAGCCAGGCCGGTGCCTGATTGATCACGTCTATGGCTGCCGGGTTTATCCCCGACGGATACGAGGTCACCCCTCGTGGCGGCAGGTCAGAGACTGAACGGCCGGAATCTGTCCGAAGTCGCTCCAGCCCGGTGACAATGCGCAGTTTGCTGAGTATGTTCATGCTCGTTTCCCATCAGAGTGTGTAGCCAGGCTGCAAAAGCTTCCCGCGCCCGATCGGGATGCCACACCTGAGCGCGGGCAAGCTGCCCGGCGATAATCTGTTCACGGTATGTGCGGTCAGTGCACAGGATATGCGCGATCTGAGCGACCAGCACCGGGTCTTTGTCCTCCACCAAGACGCCGGCATCGCCCATCGTGTAAGGGATGCCCGCGGCGCGGTAGGCGATGACAGGAATTTGATGCACCATCGCCTCGACCAGCGGGACGCAGAACCCCTCGTGCTCGCTCATACACACATACAGGCTGGCGAGTTTATAGAACCCGGCCAACGCCTCGTCGCTGACCCGGCCGGTGAATATGACAGCCTGTTGCAGGCCCAGGCGGTTCACCCACTCGCAGAGCGGTTGAGTGTATGCTTCCATATCCCGCCCCGATCCCACGAGAAAGAGGCGAGAGTTCGGGTTAATGTGCCGGTGGTAGATGTAAAATGCGCGGATGATGTCCTCGATGCGTTTGGATGGCACCAGCCGGCCGACGTGCAGCCAGTTGACCACGCCGTCTGCATGGTATCGTTCGACTATCTCCAGTGCCTCGGGCGTGTGCGTGGCTTCCTGCAATGCATCGAAATCAATGATCAGCGGAATGATCCGCACGTCACGGAAGCCGGCCCTCAGCATTTCGATCTGATTATACCTGGAAACCGCCAGGCCGCCCAGATGAGATAACCCGGCCAGGGTGTCGCGTCCGCGATAAAGCGCTTCGACCCACGGGAACCCGATGCGCTCGAAAAAATGAGGTGGGGTGACGTTATGGGAGTAAACGTAGACGCGGCCGGGCTGCCGCACCACCCAATCTTCATAATGTCGTCGCCCCCCGTAGTGCAATACAATCACATCACCAGAGCGCGGCGTATACTCGTCATAGAGTTGTTTGGGAACGGAGTTATCGTCGCCGTGGCCAAACTCAAACAGGGCTGCCTCAAGGCCGGCTGCTCTGGCTTCCAGGTGCATGGCGATAGCCTGCCTGCTCATCGCGTCGCCCCGATTCACAGCCGGCGCGAACTGGCACAGGCGCAACGGTTCTGACATCACCACCCTGCCACACAGGTATCCATCCGGGCGATAAGTTGCCGCATCATGGTGTGGAACTCATGTGCCCTGGCGATCTGCGTACCGAGCCGCGCGAGTTCCTGCCGGAACGCGGGCACAAACTCCCGGCGCTCCCGCCCCCGCCATTCCGTGACCCGCTCACAGGTCGTGCTCAGCACTCTCACCAGGGCCTGATTGAACGCTGCCTGCCGCTCCATAGCCGGCACAATGTAAGGCGTGTCAAGGTGAGCAGTGAGTTTCCGGCGCACCCAGGCGACGAGCGGACCGATGAGCGGCAATGCAGAGTGCACGCGATATGCCTGTGGCACGGCGGCTGCCGCAGCACGCAGTTGCTCCAGTGCAGCCGGATTCAACGCATCAGGGGCGCGCAGGACGGATTGCACTAACCGGTTGAAGGTGACCTGTCGTTCCATCACCGGGTCAATGTATCCCTCGCGCAGGTGCGCGGTCACGGTGCGACGAACCCACGCGATAAGCGGGCCGACAAGTCGTTGGGGAGAGCAAACGCGGTACTCCCTGAGCACCGTATCCGGGTGGAGAGAATCGGCATAAAAACGGGCGATCCAGAACCAGCGCGCTTCCAGTCGCCTGGCCATCCCATACACATGCTCGTAAAGGTCGAGGTTGGCCAGCTTTTCCGCTCCGTCAGCCGCTGCCATGCTCGCCAGTGCGGCGGCGTAGAGCGCCTTATAGAATTCCCGTCCCAGACATTCCCCGTATTCCGGCAATGGGCCGGCCAGCAGCTCAGCATTGCACAGGAGGGCGCGTCGTGTCGCCAGCCTGGCTTCCACCACAAGCTGCTGTCCCAGACCGGGGCTTTCCTTTTCAACAACAGGGGCAGCCTGGAGGTCTTTCAGGCGCTGCCAGGCAGCGCAGACCGCTTCGGCCGCTCTCCGGTTGAACGCTACCTGTCGCTCCATCAAAGGATCGAAGTATGCCTCGCGCAGATGGGTGGTCAGATTTAAACGCAGGGCCGCGATCAGAGGACCTATGATCGGGATACGCGACTTCACCGCGTAACCCCGGTCGAGGACATCGGCCATACGCAACAGGTTTGATATAACGCTGGTTTCCTCTTCAGTCCAGGCATTCTCTACCTGAACAACGCCGGGTTCTGATCCACCCAGTCCCATAGCTTCTCGATTCCCTCTGCCACAGACACATGCGGCCGCCAGCCCAACTCCCGTTCCGCCTTGCGGATGTCGCTGATGTACACGAGCTGGTCGCCAGGACGCCAGCCAGCATAGGTCACCGGGATCGGGTGTCCGGCCAGCGTTTCCAGCAGCGGCCCGAACTCGGCCCAGATGGACATCGTGTTCTCAGGCCCGCCGCCGATATTATAAATCTGCCCTGCGGCGACGTCAATGTGCGCGGCCGCCGCCTGGTACGCAGCGATCAGGTCGTCTATCCACAGCACATCGCGCACCTGCTTGCCATCGCCGTAGATGGTGATCGGCCGTCCCAGCCGCGCTGCGATGCAGAAATGCGCCACCCACCCCTGATCCTCTACGCCAAACTGGCGCGTGCCGAAGATACATGATTGTCGGAACACCACCGTCCGCATCCCGTAGATGCGGGCGTAATCGCGCACGTACTGGTCGCCGCACCCCTTGGAACACCCGTAGGGAGAGTGGAAATCCAGTGGCTGGCTCTCCGGAATACCCAGCGGGAAGTCTCGATAGCGGTAGCGCGTCGCTTCCTCGACAATGGCGATCTCCTCCATCCCACCGTAGACCTTGTTTGTTGAAGCGTAAAAGAAAACGGCCTGTGGCGCTACGGCCCGCACTGCCTCCAGCACATTGAATGTGCCCAGTGCGTTGCACTCGAAGTCCTCGCGGGGGTTGGCAACCGAGGTGGTGACCGCCACCTGGCCGGCCATGTGATAGACCCGGGCTGTATCGGGGGGAATGGCCGCGCGCAGCGCATCGAAATCGCGGATGTCGCCGCGCACGAAGACGAGCCGGTCACCGTGGCGTTCGCACAGCCAGGCCAGGTTCATCTCAGTACCTTTGCGGGACAGATTGTCAAAAATGATGACCCGATCCCCGTGCTTAAGGTGATAGTCGGCCAGATTGCAGCCGATGAAACCGGCTCCGCCGGTGATGAATATCTTCATAGTCATTCTCCTGCTACATAGATCACCGTATTGGCTGTGTTACTTCGCGCATAACGAGAGGCAGGTACATTTTAGCCAGATTGACAACAAGTGTTGCGGGTACCACGAGCACTGCATTATCGGGATCGCTGCTCCGGATAATAAGAGCGCTCTTGTGCGAACCGACCGGCATTCCGCGCGAGTCAAATGTCACAATGATCTGCACTGTGCCATTGGGTGCGACCTCGCCGAACACGGGGGTCGCGCTGAGCCAGCCGGCCCGGGCGCAGTCAACCTCGCCTCGCACGGTCATGCTCACGGTATCGAAATGGATGGTCACCGCCGGGTCCCCTGTCCAGAAAGCGACCTGCGCGTGCAGGCCCTCTACAATGGGTACAGGCGATGAACGGCTGCGTTTAACTATGTAATAGTAAGGATAAACCGAGAGGGTACCAGTCCTGAAGTTGCGTTGGACACGGAATGCGTATGATCTCGGATCTTCTCTACTGCCTATGACCAGGGCAAAGTGTACAGGCGCGCCGGAATCGGCTGAAGGGTCCCTCTGGGAGTCCCACAATTGTCCTTCTGGCAGGGGGATATCAGAGTTGCTGAGATGCGCTTCCCAGTCCCATGCAACCCGGTTTGCCAGGTTCACACCGTTGCTCTGGAGTTCAATCTCATCCACTTGCGCAACACACCCGGCGGGTAGTGCTTTGACCTGCTCAGGAGCGTAGTAGTAATCCAGGAGCGTCTGGCCCGAGCGGGTTTCTGCATCTATCAGGAGGCTGTCTTTCCATAAGTAGTCCGACTCGAAAGCATAGGTCGGCACCAGTGTGTACAGCAATATTGATCCACCGCTGTTGGTCACTGTCAGTACTCCGGTGACTCGCTGGCCGGCGACCTGGACACTGGAGAGGGACGAGGGTGAGACGGCGATACGCGGAGGCTGAGCCACAACGGTGATCAGGCCGGTCCGGGCTGTGTGCCCGCGTCCATCATCGGCCACGATCTGTCCCAGCCCTTCTGCCCTGGTCGGGACAAAAACGAAGCGCTCGCCGGTGCCCGACCGTTGTTCCAGTGTGCCGGAGGTGCTCCAGTTCACCGATACAGGGCCAAGATAATTGGGTGAGGGGCAATCATCAAACGCGAGAGCGTACAGCGTCAGGGATTCGCCCACTCGCAGCACACGGTCAGTGACTGCGCTGCCAGGTGCATCCCTGATGGCGATCGAGGATATTTCACCTGAGGTGGTATGTGCAACATGTTTGTGTTCCCATGTGACGATTTTGGCGCGCGGGGCGAGTTCGCTCTGAATCAGCACGGTGTTCACGATTTCGGCACAGTAGAGGGCAGTCTGTGGTGGCACAGTGACGGCGAAGCTGAGGCGTGCTGTCTGGCGTGCGGCCACTGTTCCTTTCCAGGTAAGGTAGGGGAGAACCAGTGTGCCGGAGACAGGGGGAGTGATTGTGCCGACAGATGCTCTTGCCGAGCCAGGAACGTATGCTGCGTAAAGGGGCAGGGTATCAGTGACCCAGAAACTGAGGTTCTGGGAACCGGTATTGGTCAATGTCACCGTGTAGTTTATTAGATCGCCAATGCGTGCCAGGTTTCTATCAGCTTTGAGTGCTGTCTCAATCGGCCGGACTTCATCCATGCCGATGTCCACATGTGAGCGCATAGGTCTGGGATCGCCATCAATATCTGTGGAAGGAGCGGGTCCCAGCGGCCACACACCGCGGGGGTGGGCAGTGTCAACGGCTGGTGACCTGGGGGGGAGATGATAATCGAGTTGCTGTGGGTTGATGAACATGGGGTCAACACTCATATTGCCTGTGCCCGGCTGGCTGCCCCTGGCGATCGAATAATTCACCACGCAGTCGCCCAAACATCGCAAGTCGTCATCACCATTTCCCCAGAGGATAGTGTTGACTATGGTAGAGCTTTGGGGCTGGGCGGGCCAGGTGTACAGGCCGTTTCCGCTGCCGGGGGCAGAGTTGTCGGCCAGCGTGCTGTTGACGACGGAGAGCGTGGCCTCCGGCCGGGCATACAGCCCACCGCCGAGCACTCCGGCTGTATTGCGCGCGACCAGTGTGTTGGTGAGCCACGCCTGTGCACCGTTGCCCACGAACATCCCCCCACCAACATCCGCGGTGTTGCTGAGTACCCGGCTGTTGATGAGCAACGCCTGTCCACCATCGGTGATAAATACACCACCTCCGTGGTCCCTGGCGTGATTATCGGAGGCCACAGAATTGGAGAAGACGAGGGTGGCCCCCTGCACGTAAATACCCCCGCCGGATGGGGAAGCGGCGTCCGCATTGCCGCCGGTAACGATGATGCTATCCAACACAACGCGCGGAAGGGGATAGCAGGGATCGGGCAGCACACGGACGACCAGGCCGCTGCCGCTGCCGCGCAGGATGGTGGGGTGGGCGTCTGCGTCGCGCGTCCAGGTGGCCGGGTCGTAGCCGCCGACCAGGGTGGCGCTGCGCGTCAGGGTGAAGGTGCCCGTGTAGACGCCGCCGGCTAAGTGGAGCGTGGCGCCGTCAGCGGCAGCGATGAGCGCCTCTGTGAGCGTGCGGAAAGGCCGCGCGGAGGAGCCATCGGCCGGGCCGGAGTAGGCCGGGTTCACGTAGAGCGTGGGGAAGGCGCGCCAGGCGTGGAATTGAGCGGCCAGGCGAGCGGTCTGCAGCAGATAATCGTAGCCATACATCACGCCGGGTTCGATGTGGGTGTTTTCGAACCACTCGTTGAAGCTGGTCTGGACAAGCCAATCCGGCTCCGATTGAAGAGCGACCGCGAATGTCTCGGAGTAGGTTCGGCCGTTGTTGCGCGGGATAACCAGGTGATAAGGGTCACGCCAGTAGAGTTTAGAGTCGTCGAATCCAGGATAGAAGTTCGCTGCCCAGAGTTTGCCCGCCCTGTGAGCCTGGCATGAAACATCTTTGTAAACGGCAGGGCTCTGGAGTGCGAAATAAGTGTGCAGACCATCGAACAAATTCAGATAGGTGGTATTGGTGGAATCAGCAATCAGAAATGGGTTATACCCCTCAGCACGCAGCGCATTCACGACGGTTTGCCACTTGCTATATGGCGTGCCGGGGTAATTGGGAGCGACGCTGTCCACCGAGTACAGAAAAATAACCGGACGCCCCTCCCACTTGAGAAAATGCGGATGGTTGCTGTAGCGGTCCAGAACATATTTAAGTTCGGCCACGATCTTGGCAGGTGAATCGAAGTGGGGGTTGCTCCATGTCTCAAAGTAAATTGTTGCACGTAAGGGGGTGCCATCCAGGGAATCCAAAAGCCGGTAAAAATTTCCGTCTATGAAGGTATTTTCCCATCCCCACCACGAGGCGATGAATCCATCCAGCCCTGCCTCTCTTGCCCAGGTAATATGACGGGAGATAGCAGCAGGGTCATCAGAGGTGTAAGGGAAGATAGGGCGGTCGGCTAAAAAGGGGGCGGACCAGAAGGAGAGTGACTCGTACCAGGGGTAATAGAATGATAACACCAGTCTCTCATTCTCTGAGACGGGTGTGTAGTGGTACTCGTCCGCTCCCAGATCGTAACCTGCGCCGGTGGGTCTTGCTTCCCCATCTATGTCTATGTTGACGTTGCTCTCTATCCCTGCATCTATCGCCGGGCTGTAATAGTGGATACGGTAAGGGGCAGGACACGAGGGGTTGGCACATATAAAAGCGGGGTCACCGTAGTAATTGTGTGTGCCCGTGATGATACGGCCCATGCCTCCCCAATCGGCCTGGTTGGCCAATCCTCCCCTGCCCCAGAGCGTGGCCTCCAGCGTGGCCGTATTCCGGGCTGTTACGAAGATGCCAACATTCTGACCGGCGATGATCGTGTCAGTCAGAGCGACCGTGCTTGCAAAAAAGCCGAACCAGTCCGCCTCCTCGGTCACGTATATCCCGCTGCCATCACCGCCCTGGTTGCGGGCAACGGTGGTATGCTGCATACGTGCTGAGGAGGCCTGCACAAATAACCCGCTCCCGCCAGCGGTGGCCTGATTATCGGCCACGATATTGTTGATCAGTTCGGTTTCGCTATAGAACAAAGAGAGGCCGCCGCCACTACGCCCGGCCCGATTGTTCACAAAGGTATTCTCCCGGAGCACAGAATCGCTTCCGCTCAGGCATGCTCCTCCGCCGTCCCATGTTGCATAATTGGAACGAAGGTCATTGCCCCTGAGAACAGCATCACTGGCCGCCAGATGCACCCCGCCACCGTAGCGGGCTGAGTTGTCCGAGAACTGGTTGCCACTGACTGTAGTTGTGCTGAGGTGCATGTAAATGCCCCCGCCGCCGTCGGAGGCCACATTGAGGGAAAATGTGTTCCCACTCAGCACACTGTGATCCGTCATCAGATATGCGCCGCCACCGTAGCCGCCCGTATTGCTTATGACAGCATTGCCCTCCAGGGTCGCCCTGCACTCGTTCAGGAGTATGCCCCCTCCCTGGTAGGTCGCAATGTTGGATGTGAAAGCGTTATTCCTGATTATAGCCGCGCTACTGCCTGCGTAGAGACCACCACCAACGCTGGCCCGATTACCGAGTATGGAATTGTCCTGGAGCGTGACCGTTGCTGTAACGGCGTAAACGCCGCCCCCTGCGTCAAAGATCTCGAGCCCTCCCATATAACCTTCAGCGGTATGGCCGCCCAATCCCTTCGCGTTGCCCCCGGTTACGTACAGGCCTGTGATCGTCGGGCTGATAGCGCCCGTAATATATAATACGCGCCCCCGGCCCCCGGCATCGAGTGTGGTAGGGTGTGCTTTTGGATCCGGGGTGGTCCAATTTGAGGTCGTGTAGCCGCCCTGTATGACCAGGGTTTTGCTGAGGTAGATCACCTGGGTGACCCCGGCACGGGCGTGAATATCTGTGTAGACGCCGGCAGCAATTTTGATCACCTCTCCGGGTGCATCGGCTGCATCTACGGCGGCCTGCACCGTTCCGTAACAGGGGACCACCCCACTGCCACAGTTGCCTCCTGGCGCGACATAGTAGACCGTGTAGGTGTCAGTGCCCATAGCGCGGGTTGTGTACACGCCTGGGAGCCACAGCAGCGCAACGGCACCACAGATTGATAGAGCGGTCATCCATGCCAGGCACAACAATTTTCCTTTCACCATAATTTCCTCCTGGCAGGCTATGAGTGTATCAAACGTCTGGCTGCTGCTTACCCTGGTTAAGCATGCGGAGGTAGATAGAGGTGCGCCGGGACTGCCGGTTATACGCCGCAACCAGTTGGTTAAGGTAATATACGACCAGGCCGTGTATGGGACGCCGCAGCGCGCGCCACAGCGAACCCACCACGGGGAGGCGGGTCAACGGTGAGTCGGCCTGGCTGATCTCCAGAGGTGAGAGGATGAGCGGTGAGAAACTGGCTGGTCGAATTGCAAGGAGGAACCCAACCACACCACCCACTTCTTCTGTAGGCTGGATCATCACGGCAAAACCCTGGCCGGCGATGAGCGAGTGAAGCTGTGCTATAGAGTAGCCTCCAAAGAGATGGTACTCCATCACAATCGCCTGAATGCGCTGCCAGAACGGCTGAC
>Ga0308419_1002152_pt1 | contig 12801 bp, 10 predicted proteins | sample HotsprSampleMS50_FD_203674 | JGI IMG/M metagenome (GOLD analysis project Ga0308419, IMG submission 203674) | Hot spring phototrophic mat microbial communities from Mushroom Spring, Yellowstone National Park, Wyoming, United States - 20090730_MS50 ... | reverse complement strand
TTTTATATGTTTAGTTACGTTAATAATTTCAGAAATAGCTGGATTATCTTTAGCTATAGGGGCTTTTATTGCTGGTTTAATTATATCAGAAACAGAATACAATAACGAAACACTTGGATTTGTAGAGCCGTTAAGAGATGTTTTTGGAAGTATATTTTTTATTTCTATTGGAATGATATTCGATCCAAAGATTTTCTTTGATAATTTTAATTTTATTATTCTAACATCAATATTAATTATTCTGATAAAATTTCTTGGAGCTTCAATTAGCGTTGCTATTTTAAAATATCCACTAAGGATAATATTTAGTGTTGCTATAATATTGTCTCAATTAGGAGAATTTTCGTTTGTTATTGCTCAGCTCGGTGTTAAAAATAATATCATCAATGTTGAAACATTTAATTTACTGATAGCAATTGCAATTATTACAATGTTATCATCACCTCTTTTATTTAAACTGGTAGATTATTTTCATAAAATTTTCACAAGTTCAAGTATTAAAGCTGATTATTTCGAAGAAATTAATGAAAATATTCAATTAAAAAATCATATTATTATTATAGGTTTTGGAATTAATGGCAGAAACCTAGCTCTTGCAGCAAAATTTGCAAATTTAAAATACATAATACTAGAATTAAATCCTATTACAGTAAAAATAGAAAAGAATAATGGAGAGCCAATATTTTATGGCGATGCTACTAAAGAATCTATTTTAGAAAAAATGTCTATTAGACAGGCTAAAGTTTGTGTTATAGCTATCAGCGACCCAGCTGCTACTAGGTCTATTGCTTCAATAGCGAAGAAATTAAATCCTAATATCTTTCTAATTGCTCGTACTAGATTTATTCAAGAAGTAGAGCCATTAAAAAATCTAAATGTAGATTACGTCGTACCTGAAGAATTCGAAACCTCAATTCATATTTTTTCTAAAGTGTTATTTAAATATGGTATACCTACAAATGATATTAATGAATTTATTAACCACATTCGTAGCTCTAATTACAACATTTTTAGAAATAAAAATATTGGTATTCCATTTAATGAATTAAAATCAATAGTTGAAGAATATGATATCTTCAAAATTAAAGTAAATAATCAAGATTTAATAAATAAAACTCTTGCAGAGATTAATTTTAGAAATAAATATGACCTGACTTTGTTAGCAATAGAAAGAAATAACGATATTATACCTAATCCTAAAGCTGATGATAAAATTTTAAAAGACGATATTTTAATTTTATGGGGAAATAAATCAAAAATTGATTCTTTGATTCAATAGATGTAACTTTTTAGATTTTAATGTTTTTATATTTTTTAGAAAGATTAAAAAAAATTTAATATAATGTTTAAATTATTTGAAATAATCATAAAAAAAATGTAAATTAGAATATTATTGTTAGTGTCAAAACTAAATTATGTTTAATATTGTGAGGTATATTATGTATAAAAAATTTTCATATTTACTAATTATAAGTTTTTTATTTATAATTAGTTTAAATAAATCTTATACTCAGGAAGATCCACCTCCTGGATGTGATATTTATGATGGTTATGGATGGGGTGCTGAAATTTTAGAAGAATTCAATTTCAATAACAAATCTATCTACTACTATTGTAATTATAATAATTGTGGTGGAAGATCTTATATTGATTCAAGACTTTCAGCAGACGTAAAAGCAGGAACTAAATATGATTTTTCAGGTATTACAGGTAATTGGTATGGGTGGTATTATTCTCATGCAATGAGAATTTTCGTTGATTGGAACAAAGATGGTAAATTTACCGGTACAAACGAGTTAATGTGGACAACTGGTTTTAGTTATGTTTATAAAAATTTTTCAGGAAGTATGACGATACCTTCTTCAGTACAACCTGGGAAATATTTGATGAGAATAGTAACAGGCGAAGATCCATACGGTGAAGCATTTTCATCTGGTTGTGGCGATATGAGCTATTATTCACAAGCAGTTGATTTTAGATTAAATGTTTTAACAGGTTTAGATGCAGGAGCAACAGACGTTACTAATCCTGTAAGCCCATTTGCGGTGGGACCATATTCAGTTGTAGCAAAATTCAAAAATTTTGGTACTGTAACTCTTACAACTGTAACTTTGAATTGGAGTGTAAATGGAGTAAATCAAACTCCTGTAATATGGACTGGTTCATTAGCTCCAAATGGAGAAACATCTGTAACATTAGGTGTTTATAATTTTGTTTATCCACCAAATGGACCATTTAATCCATTTGATGTTAGAGTTTGGACTTCTAATTTAAATAATACTCCTTGGGATGATAATCCAGGAAATAATGAAACTAAAAAACTTTTAACTCCATTCTTAAATGATGCCGGAGTAATTGGTTTCTTTGGTCCACCCGAAGGTTTTGGTCCTGGTGTTACTCAAGTAAGAGCTCGCGTAAGAAATTATGCCCCAAAACCACTTACATCAGTTAGAGTTCAATGGAAAATTGACGGTGTATTACAAACACCTGCAACAATTACTGGACTAAATATTCCTAATGGTCAATTCCAAGATGTAGTTGTTGGTACTTATAATTTTTATAATAAAACACCTTTGGGACCATTTACTGTAGAAGCTTGGACAGAACTACCAAATGGAGTAACTGATGAAGATCAAACAAATGATAAATATATTGGTGGTATCGGACCTTCTTTAGTATCCGGAACTTATACAGTTGGAGGCTCTAATCCACATTTCAATGATTTAACTACCGCAATTTCTTACTTAAATTCGAGTGGTGTCTTTGGTCCTGGACCAGTAACATTTGAGGTAAGACCTGGTACATATACTGGTCAAATTGTTTTAAATAACCCGCCTGCAAATGGTAATCCAGTAATAATTCGTTCTTCTACTGGCAAAGCATTCGATGTAACTATTAGGGCTAATGCTACAAATCAAGATAATTATATATTTTTAGTAGATGGCTTTAATAAACTACAATTACAAAATATATCTGTACAAAATCCTAATACTAATTTCAGCTTGGCTGGTACAGTTTTGAAAATTTCTAATTCTAAGGATGTAGTTCTGAATAATGTAATATTGAATGGCGTAGCTAATTCTCCTAAAGATAATAATTATACTGTAGTTCAATTAGCAAATTCATCAGTAGATTTTACAAATTCTACAATTGTTGGTGGTTCTATCGGTGTTAATTTAGTTAATACTGGTACAACTGGTGCTGTAAACTTTAATAAAAACAACTTTACAAACTTCTCTTGGGCTGGTATCAAAGTAGATGATGCTAATATTGGATTTAATTTACAAATTAGTGAAAATGAATTTAAGTGGGAATCAGGTCCGGTACCTAATTATGGTGTTTGGGTAAATGGAAAAGCTAATATAATGAATAATAATTTCACTGGTATGAGTGGTACTGGTAATGCAACCGAAGGTGTTATAAAACTAGAAAATACTTTTGGAAATCAGTCAGTATCAATGGTAGAAGGTAATATAATTAATGCTTCTAATATAAATGGTATTAGATTAGATAATGTTGCAGTATTTATAAATAGAAATTATATTAATTTAACTCAAACTGCTTCTAATATGAATTCATTAATATTTGCTAATATGGCAAATGGATGGATTGGTAATAATATGTTAATAGGTAATAATGTTTATGGTATTCATATACATAATAACAATTCTTTGAATGTATTGTATAATTCTATTAGGTTGAATGGTAACAATCGTTCAGTTTTCCATACTATAAATGGAAAATTCGAAATTATGAGAAATGTTATTATGAATTATACTCCTGGATATAATTATGAATTAACTGGATCTAATACAGCAAAAATGTATGATAACGTTCATTATAAAGCTGGTAGTAGCTTGGCTATTATTGGAACAAAGATTTATGCAAATATAAATGCATTAAAAACAGATGGATATGAAAATAATTCATCAGAAGCAATGGTTACTACTAAATCATCTAATGATTTACATATTGATTTATACATCCCACAATTATTATTCTTAAAACCATTGTATACTGATATCAATTATTATGGTAATTTAATTGAAAGTAAAGATTATGATTTAGAAAAGAGAGAATCATATTATGCTGGTGCAGATGAAATTTTCTTAGAAATAGTTCTTAATCGTCAAAGTGATGGATTTATTGATTGCGAAAATTCTACAAAAAATCAATTAACTGTTAGTGCTCAAATCAATTATGGCGCTATTATGACTTATCAATGGGAAAAAGATGGTTTACCAATACAAGGTCAAACTCAACCTGTTCTTTACTTCCCTAGCCTAAAATTCAATCAATCCGGTGTCTACAGATGTAAAATAATGGGTCCTGGAACTACAAAAACTGTTTACTCTAAACCAGTTGCAGTTTATGTAGCTACTCCTACATTAGTTACAGAACAACCAACTAATCAATTGGTTAATCTAGGAGGAGTTGCTACTCTAACATTTGATGCTCATGTTAATGGAAAAAGAATTGCTGACGCAATTCGTGATTATGAAGTAAAAGTTCAATGGTATAAATTAGTAAACGAAACTCAATCTACTCCTTTGACTGACCTAATGCCTCGAATTGCAGGTTCAAAATCTAATTACTTAACAATTAACAAAGTAACATCTGCAGATTTTGGTAAATACTTTGCAGAAATTGAAGGTTTATGTGGCAAAGTAAAAACAAATGTTGTAGAAATTAATGAAGAGATTCTTGAAATTAATTTTACACAACAACCTCAATCGAATTCTTTATGTGCAGGTGGAGAAATAATCTTTAATGTAGATGCTACAACTCAAAGCACTAAAGAAATTACTTATAATTGGTATAAAGATGGTGTAATGCTTAAGAACACTCCAGGTAAATATGATGGAGTAAATAGCAAACATTTAATTATTTATAATGTTGCTAAATCTGATGCTGGTGAATATTGGGTTGTTGCTAAATTAAAAGGAACTGCTGTAGAAAAGAATTCATCAAAAGCTAAATTAACAGTTAAAACTTTACCAGAAATTATAGTAAATACTTCTGATGTAACTGTAAAGACTGATGAACAATTATCATTAGAGGTATTAGTTGCTGAACCAGAAGAAATTGGATTAAAATATCAATGGTACAAAGATGGCAAACCTATTAATGGTGCTGATGAGCCAATTTATTTAGTTGAAAAAGCTTCACCTACTGATGCTGGTGAATATTGGTGCGAAATTACTAATAACTGTGGCAAAGTAACATCAAATAAAGCTAAAGTTACTGTAACTACAGGCGGTACAACAGATGTAACTGAAGTAAATGTTTTAGGTTATACTTTATCTTCAGCTAATCCAAATCCAGTAAATTCTATCTCTTATGTTAAATTATATGCAGTAAATTCAGGAAATTCAAAAATTACACTGAACGGTATTGCTGGCGAAGAATTAGCAATAATTTATAACCAATATGTAAATACTGGTGATAACTACATAACTATTGATGCTAACAAACTAAATCTATCGACTGGTACTTACTTCGTAAAAGTTGAAATAAATGGTATTATTTTAGTCAATAAATTAATTGTTGTTAAATAGATTAATTAACAAATAAAAATAACAAAAAACGGTTGTCAATAAAGACAACCGTTTTTTTTAAAATAAAAAATGGGGAGTATTTCCCCATTTTTTATTAATTTTAAATTAGTTTTGATTTAGCTAACTTTAGTTACAATTGCTTTAAAGACTTCAGGTTTATTCATTGCAAAGTCAGCAAGTACTTTTCTATTTATAATAATGTTGTTCTTCTTTAAAGCATTGATTAGACGGGAATAGGTAGTACCATTTTCTCTTGCTGCTGCATTAATTCGAACTATCCATAAACTTCTATAACTACGTTTTTTTAGCTTCCTACCAACATAAGCGTGTAACAAACCTTTTTCGATGTGATTTTTAGCAACAGTCCAAACATTTTTTCTTCTACCCCAATAGCCTTTGGCAAGTTTGAGAATTTTTTTTCTTTTTTCTCTCGAGGCTACTTTATTGACTGATCTTGGCATAATTAATTCTCCTAATAAAATTAAACATAATTGCTTAGGGAGAGCCCTATTACCCCTTTCGCAAAAAATTTTATGATAACGCTAATAATCTTTTTACTGCTTTAATATCAACTGCTGATACTACAGTTGATTGTCTTAAAGAGCGTTTTCTCTTTGCTGATTTTTTAGTTAAAATATGGCTTTTGTAAGCTTTTTTTCTTTTGATTGTTCCGCTAGAAGCAATTTTAAATCTCTTTTTTGCAGAACCATTAGTTTTCATCTTCGGCATTTTATTCTCTGATTATCTTATACATAAATAAGTTTAAATAGAACTACAAAAATAAGAATATTAAATAAAATAAAAAAATAATAGATGTTAAAATTTAAAAATTGTAAAAAAATATTTAAAAGAAATAAATATTTAAAAAGTTAAAATTTAAAATAATATTTAAATTTATTCATTAATTATGCTTAAACTATAAAATTATTTTAATTAATTAATATGAACAAACAGTTTATCAAAAATTATGATAAAAATGACTTAGTAAAATTTTGTGAAAATAATAAAATAGAAAAATATCGTTCTCATCAAATTTTCCAAGAATTATATTACCATAAAAGAAAAAAATTTAATGAATTTAAATCTTTACCAATTGAATTAAGAAGTTTATTAAATGAAAAATTTGACTTATATTCATTAAAAATAAAAAAACTTAGAAAATCTAAAGATGGCTCGATTAAATTTCTTTTCGAACTAAATGATGGTAAATTAGTAGAATCAGTATATATGCCTTGGTATTCTGATGATTTTAACGAAATAGAAAGAATAACTCTCTGTGTTTCTACTATGGCAGGATGTCCTGTGGAATGTGCTTTTTGTGCTACGGGAACATTAGGATTTCAGAGAAACCTAACGGTTGCAGAAATAATTGATCAAGTGATTATTGTAGAGAATGAAGTAGGTTCAAAGATTTCGAACATTGTATTTATGGGAATGGGAGAACCATTGTTAAATTATAATAATGTAAAAAAAGCAATTTCTATATTTACCCACTCTGATTCAAATTTTTTCAGTAGAAAAAAAATTACTTTATCAACAGTTGGAATAACTGAAAAAATTAAGCAATTAGCAGACGAAGACAATCCACCAAAGTTAGCATTATCTTTACACGCTACTACTAATGGTTTTCGCCAAAAAATTATACCACTTTCTAAAAAAACTACTTTAAAGTCTATTATGGATGCTATTGAATATTATTATCGTAAAACTGGTATGCCCATTACATATGAATATATACCATTCGATGGCTTAAATGATACTGATAACGACGCCAAAAGACTTGCAAGAATATTAAAAAGAGTTCCATCGAAAGTTAATTTAATTCCTTTCAATGATATTTCTTTTGCTTTACCAAATATTGTTGGTCAAAATTTAAAACCAACACCTAAAGACAAAATTTTAGTCTTTGGCAATAAAATTAAAGAATATGGAGGAAAGGTTACTATTAGAGATACATTTGGAACTGATATCGAAGCAGCTTGTGGTCAGTTAGCTTTATATGATAAATCTTAATAATTAGAAAAATGAGTGAAACGTCTTATATACTATATATCTAAATTTAAAAATTAAAAAAGAATTTGGAGTTTAAATGCTTAGAAAAATTATTTTTTTGTTTATTTTGTATCATTTTGGATTAACTAATTTAGAATCACAACAAGTATCAATTTTATTACAAGGAAATTTAATTGATTATGAAACTTGTAATCCAATAGAAGTTGAATTAAGACTAAAAGACAAAAATGGAAATATTATTACAGGATATTCTAATTCAATTGATGGTAAATATCAAGTTGTTCTAAAATCTGGAAATGAATATGAAATCAATTTTATTGGATATATATCTTTAGAAAATAATTTAATTAAAGTTCCTGAATTTAAAAAATATGAAGAGATAACCAAAAACTTTGAGTTGATAAAACTAAAACCAGGAATATCATTAAAAAAAATAAACATCTTCGAAAAAAACTCTGCTAAATTAAATAACCAAACAAAAGAAATAATAAACTTTATCAAATCACTTAATGAATCACAAAAAAGTATAATTACTTATGATTTTATTTTATCAGCTGATGATTCTGAATTTAAGGTAAAAAATGAAAAAATTAAATATGAAGAAAAAGGAAAGATTAAAGTAAAAAATGTAAAATTAACTGAAAATGAACAAGCTGAAAAACTTATAGATTTAAGAAAAGCAGAATTACAAAAGATATTTGAAGAGAATAAGTTACCAATTAGGTATATAAATTTTCAATCTAAACCATATACAAAATTAACTAAGAAACAAACTGCTAAAAAAACAAAAGATAATATTCATAGTGAAATTTATACTTTAGAAATAAAATTAAATAAAATAACTAGATTATAAATTATCTTTCTTCCCAAGGTTTGTTCTTTCTTTTAAAAACTAAAGATATTGGAGTTCCTTTAAAGTCAAAGTTTCTTCTTATTGCTCGTTCTATGTATCTTTTATATGAATCTGGTATCAGATTAGGATGATTAGAGAATAAAGCAAAAAGTGGTGGTTCGGTACCTATTTGAGTTAGATAATTAATACGAAGATCATAGCCTCTAATTGATGGTGGTGGAGTTTTTTCGAGTTCTTTAATTATTACTTCATTTAGTTCTGATGTTTTTATTCTTTTTTGTCTTAAAGTTTTTATTTCTTTAGCTAATTCAATTATTTTAATAATTCTTTGTTTAGTTTTTGCAGAAATAAATAAAATAGGAATATAATCATAAGTTTTAAGTTCATTCCTAATTTGACTGGTAAAATCTTCAGCTTTTTTATTATCTTTTTCTACGAGGTCCCATTTATTAATTGCAATAATAATTCCTTTTCGTTCATTATCTACTTGATTTATTATCTTTTTATCCTGATCTTCTAATCCTCTGGTAGCGTCAATCAATACTACAGCTACATCGCACCTTTCAATAGCAATACCTGTCCTAATTACTGAATACATTTCAATATTTTCTTTTATTTGACTTTTTTTTCGGATACCTGCAGTATCAATCAAAATAATTTCTTCTCCGTAGTATTTCAGAATGCTATCTGTAGCATCTCTAGTAGTACCTGGAATATCTGTTACTATTGCTCTATCAGTTCCCAAAAGTGCATTTGTTAAACTAGATTTTCCTGAATTAGGTCTTCCTACTATAGCAATTTTAAGTCTATCATCATAAGTTTCATTAATAAATTTAGATAATTTACTTACAACGCTATCTAATAAATCGCCTGTACCATAACCGCTTAAGGCAGATATGGCAAACGGTTCACCAAAACCAAGACGATGAAATTCAAATGAATATGTTTCAAATTTAGAATTATCACATTTATTAATTGCTAAAATTACTGGCTTAGATGAAGATCTTAAAATAGTTGATATATCAATGTCAAATGGTGTTATACCTTCTCTTCCATCGCATACTAGAATAATACAATCTGCTTCTTCGATTGCATACATTGCTTGTTCTCGAATAGCTTTTTCCATTTCGTTTTCAGTTCCGGGTATAAATCCACCTGTATCTACCAACCTAAATTTTACACCATTCCATTCAGTTATTCCATAAATTCTATCACGAGTAACTCCTGGTGTATTCTCTACTATGGCACTTTTCTTTCCTATCAATCTGTTAAATAATGAGGATTTACCAACATTTGGTCTGCCAACAATTGCAACTAAGCTCATTTTTTTTCAAAAATTATTTGAGCAAAAGTAATTATTTTTAATTGATATTTAATATCATTAATTTTGAATTATGGAAAATATACTAAATAATAAAACAATTCTATTAGGAGTTACAGGCTCAGTAGCTGCTTATAAAAGTCCACTTTTAGTAAGAGAATTGATTAAATTAGGTGCAAATGTGAAAGTAGTAATGACAGAATCTGCAAAAGAATTTGTAAGTGAGCTAATTTTAAGTAACTTAAGTAGAAATGACGTAATCTCTGATATGTTTGATAAAAAAGTTCAAACATCTGGAGCTTGGCATATCAAATATGCACACGAATGCGATTTGATGATAATTGCTCCTTGTTCTGTAAATACATTAAGTAAAATAGCAAATAGTATTTGCGATAATTCTTTAGTAACTTTAGTTATTGCATTAGAGCCAACTATACCATTATTAATCGCTCCTGCAATGGATACTACTATGTGGTTAAATCCTGCTACTCAACGAAATATAAATTTATTAATACAAGATGGTGCCATAATTATTCCACCCGAAGAGGGAGAACTATCTAGTGGTCTTATCGGTCCTGGTAGATTACCCGAAATAAATGTTTTGATTGAAGAAATTATAAAAGCTCTAAATCAACCAAAAAAGAATAGATTTGAAATTAAAAATTATAAACAACCAATCAGTAATTCTAATGATAAAGAAAAATTAAATAAAAATCTTCAAGATTTAATAGATTCTCCAATAGAACCAATAGAAAAATCTATCGAAAAAGATAAATTTAATGCGGAACTCAATTTTGAAAAATTAAAAAAGAAATTATCGTAATGCAAAAAATATTAATTACTACTGGACCTACTATTGAAAAGATTGATGATGTAAGATTTATTTCAAATTTCTCGTCAGGTAAGATGGGATATGCTATTGCTGAAGAAGCGTTTCGATTAGGATTTGAAGTATATTTGGTATCTGGTCCAGTTTGTTTAAAATTAGATAATGATAAGATTAAACTTTATAATGTAGAAAGTGCTGACGAAATGTATAAGAAAGTGATGGATTTAAAAGATGGGGTGGATGTAATTATTATGAGTGCTGCTGTATCGGATTATAAACCAAAAAATTATTATCAAGGAAAATTAAAAAAAGAAGATTTAGATAATAATTTAAGTATAGAATTACAGAAAAATGTTGATATACTATTTGAACTTGGAAAAGTTAAATTAAAAAATCAAATTCTTGTTGGTTTTGCTTTAGAAAGTGAAAATGGAATAGAAAATGCAAAGAAAAAATTAATATCGAAAAATTGCGATTTAATTGTTTTAAATTTATCAAATAAATTATTATCTGGATTTAAAGGTGATTTTAATACTATTACTTTAATTGATAAAAAAAATCAAATTATAGAATTTCCACCAATGACAAAACACGATTGCAGCAAAATTATTATGAATTGGATACTAAATGAAATAAAAATGTTTAAAGAATTTTGAAATTAATTATTATATTTACTTTTTAAAAAAATTAATTGAATGATATGGAATTAAACTTAGCCGAAGAATTGCTTTTATTAGCATTAGATACAGATACAGGAGAATTAATATTACCTGTTACAACTTCTATTCCTTATGGTATATCAGGTGCAATTTTATTAGAATTATTTAATAGAAATAAAATTACTTTAGAAGATAATTTAATAAAAGTTAAAAATTCAGATGAATTAGATGATAAGATTTTAAATGAAGTATTAAAATTAATAAGTAAAGAAAAAGAAAATAAAGACTTAAAATTTTGGGTAAAAAAAATTATTATTGAGTTTCCAGACTTAATAGAAAAAGTAATAAATAATTTGGTTGATAAAAGTATTCTTAAAAAAGAAGAAAAGAAAATTCTTTGGCTAATACCCGTAGAAACTTATCCCATAAAAGACCCTTTACCAACAGTCAATACCAGACTTCGAATTAGACAAATAGTATTAGAAGATTTGCAACCTAATGGTAAAGATTTGGCTTTATTGAGTTTAATTAAAGCTACTAATTTAGTAGATGAATTATTCCTTAAAGATGAAAGAAAGCAAGCAGAAAATATAATTGATGATTTAATTAAAAATGAACAAATTGGCAAAGTAATAAAAGATATAAATATAGAAATAACATCTGTAATTGCATCTACTGTAGCTGGATCGGTTGCTGCTGCAAGTGTTGTAGGTAATTATTAAAATGAATATGAATCTTAGCTCCGAAAAAAGTTATTCAGAAAATAGTTTTTTTAGTAAAATTAAGATTTATTACAAAAAAATTGGTTCTAATTTATTATTTAAAGCATTAATTTTATTCTTTGTAGCAAAAGATAAATCCACACCTATATGGACAAAATCCATTATTTATGGTGCATTAGGTTACCTAATATTACCTACAGATCTAATACCTGATATTGCACCGATATTTGGTTTCTCTGATGATTTTTCAGCTATTGTTACGGCAATATCTTTAATAGTTAATAGCATTAAAGATTATCACATAGAATCTGCTAAAAACTTTATTAATAAATTTTTTTAAAATTATTTAACTTTACCTTGGTTTGCTACGCTTTCTATTGCAGCTTTTAATTTTTCTTCATCTGCCAAAAAGTATCTATTAATAGGTTTTAAATGTTTATCTAATTCATATATAAGCGGAATTCCTGTTGGAACATTAAATTTTAATATTTCATCTTCACTCATATTGTCTAAGTGCTTAATTAAAGCTCTAAGACTATTACCATGTGCAACTATAATAATTTTTTTGCCCGATAATATATCTTCTGAAATTTTATTTTCCCAAAGAGGTAAAAAACGTTCCACTGTATCTTTTAAGCATTCACCTTTTGGCAACTCAGATTTAGGTACATCTTTATATTTTTTATCATTACCTGGATAAAGTGGATGACTCTCATCTAACAATGGTGGTGGTGTAGAATAGCTCCTTCTCCAAATTAGTACTTGTTCTTCTCCATATTTTATAGCCATATCCGTTTTATTTAAACCTTGAAGCTCTCCATAATGCCTTTCGTTTAGTCTCCAATT
>Ga0308419_1002151_pt1 | contig 12804 bp, 7 predicted proteins | sample HotsprSampleMS50_FD_203674 | JGI IMG/M metagenome (GOLD analysis project Ga0308419, IMG submission 203674) | Hot spring phototrophic mat microbial communities from Mushroom Spring, Yellowstone National Park, Wyoming, United States - 20090730_MS50 ... | reverse complement strand
CTGAAACTGATATAATTATAAAAATACCGAATGATGAATCGTTATTAGGTAAGAAATTTCATGTATCAATATCGCCTACAACATCTGCACCAAAGGGTGACAATCGTGCATGGCTTGCTTTTGGAGTAGGTCTTGTATGCAAACTTTATTTATCAATAGCGCCAAAACCACCTACTACAGAAGAAATCAGAGAATTACAAAAAAAACGTTTATCTGGTTATTTAGATGTTGCTGTTTCACCGAACAGAATTTTTCTTTATGATTTAGAACCAAACAAAAAATATGATATCACAAAACAGTTCGCTGAAGTTATTAAAGTTGTAAACACTACCCCATTAGACGTTTTTGTTGATATAGAATCAATCCCGCCGACAACAAGAGGTATCTTTCTTACTGAAGGACAAGAAGAATTGCCTAATCCAAAACTTTTGTATACAAAACCTAATAAAGACAAAGTAAAACCTGATTCAATAAAAAGTTTTAGGTTGTTTCTTGATACAAAAGGGTTAGAATTAGGTAAAAAATATCTTGCAGCAGTCAAAGTGTCTTTAAGAAACAAACGGCTCGAAGTTGACCATTATGTCAAAGTATATATTGAAATGAAAAAATGAATATAATACAACTTATAAAAGTAGTGGTAGCTGCACTATTTATCCAGCCACAGCAGGATTTATGGTGCGAAGTGAGAAATGGTTCAGAGCTATCCCGCAATTTGCGGGATTAGTTCAGGGTTAAGAGTTATGAGTAGAGTAGTCAATCTCGTTGTTAATAGATTGCCACGCCCTGACGGGCTCGCAATGACAGCTTTATTGAGTCATTGCGAGAAGCGCAGAGACAAAGCAATCTCGCAAGTTGCGGGATTGCCACGGGTTGACTTTGTCAACCCTCGCAATGACAAAAACATGTAGGCACTGTCTTTGACCGTGTTTTAGTACTTATGTTCTTGTGCATTTGTGCAACTTGTGCTATTGTGTTCTTATTCTCTTATGCACTTCTGCTCTTATACCATTGTGCACTTACGCTCTTATGTTCTTGTGCTCTTGTGTTCCTTCTATTCTTATGCTCTGCTCTCTTTTTTCTTGATGGGGGATATGTTTTTTTAAAAAATATTTACAAAAAATATAGTGAAAAAATATCAGATTATTGACGAAGAAAGAAAATATAAAAATTTTAATATAAAAATTTTTTTTAAAAACACTTGACAAATTGCTAAAATATATTTTATAATATATTAGAAAATAAACAGTATAGTTTGTAGTTTAGTAAAAGAGTGAAAAAGAGTTCAGAGTTATCCCGCAATTTGCGGAATAGTTAATTAATGGTAACCGCAGGCTTCAGCCTGCGTAATATAATTATAACCTGTAGCCGCAGGCTTTCCGCCAGAGGCGCCCACCAGAGGTGGGCAGGTCCGCCTGCCGCGGGCAGGGACTGCCTTAGGCATGTAGCTTGCGTAGGATTGTAGGCACGGTCTGTGACCGTGGTTTAGTTCTTATGCTATATTTTTTCTTAAGGTGTACTGTAAGAGGGACTTTTTAGTCCCGATAAATGAAAACTAAAAAATTGGTCTTTATATAAATAGACCAATAAAAATCTAATAATCCCGCAACTTGCGGGAAAGGAGGTGAGTAAAGAATGAGAAAAATGTTAACATATATGCTACTTTTATCAGGTGTTATGTTTTTTGTATCTACCAGTATAGCATTAGCATACAGGGATTCTGACATAGGATATGTGATTGTAAGATGTACTGTGACAATAGATGTAGATGTTCTCGACACTAACGCAACTGCATGGTTTGTAGCTACAAGTACAACAGGTTGTACATTATCTCCAGGTCAAGAAGATGTTTCTATAACTTCAATTACTGTGGTAAACATAAGTACTGGTGCAGTACTAAAATACGCGGTTATTGTCGATACTATTCAAAGAACACAAGATGGTGTCAATTGGGTTGCTGATGATGATGATTATAACAATGGTATAAAAGGTTGGTGGTTATCAACAAGAGATGATGGAAACATTACTGGTGTTGGTGAATGTATTTTAGCAGCTGTGTTTGCAAGAGCGAGACCATCTATTAGTGATTTCGGCACCAGTGAAGGTAATGACCGATTTCGTCAAGTTATTTCGTCTCCTGATACTACTCAACTAGGTACGTATACATATAAAGCCGGCGGAGCTAGTTTTGATCCAGCGAATGGTGATCTTCGGTACCAATCAGCTTTAGTGAATGAATCAGGAACAAATTCTGTGTCTCCTGTTAGAAATGAGCATAATCCTAGGAATCTACATTTCTACATCAGAACACCAGTAGCTGTAACTGATGAATTTCCACGCAGATTTGTTATAAGAGTATATGCAACTTTGAGTGGTAGCAGCTGGTAAAAAAATCTGTTGAATGATTGTTAGTGATTTAATTAAAAAATCGGTGTTGAACGATGAAAATATAATAGTATTATCTTCACATTTGTTAGAAAGAGTGTATGATGGTAGCCGTACCATTTATCCCGCCACGGCGGGATTTATATTGCGAATTGAGAAAAAAGTTCAGAGTTATCCCGCAAATTGCGGGATTAGTTCAAGTTGAAAGTTGTAGGCACGGTGGTCTATGACCGTGCATCAGTTCTTCTGCATTTGTGTTGTTATGCTCTTCTGCTCTTATACCCTTATGCACTTGTGCGCTTATGTCCTTATGCTCTATTTTTCCTCTTTCATTGCGATCTCGCAGATTGCGGGATCGCCGTTCCGCCGTTTTGTGGGACAATTTGCTGGATGACCCTCGCAATGACAACCTACTGGTTATTGCTGAGATGAAGTTCGTAACTTGCACGATGATGTTGCAATCTCATATCTCACTTTTAGTTTCATCCTAATCTTCAGATTTCTCTAATCTTCTAATTCCCAGATACTTGTTCATTGTTTATTAAATTTTTTTTCCGTCTCAGTATCAGCAACTATACTGTTTAGTTGATATAAAAAATTGGTAGCGGTGAGGGATAGTAATCCTTCACCGCTGCCTCATTGTGAAATTGAAACAGAAGAGTTCAGAGTGATTGGTTCAGAGTTATGAGTTATTAATATTATGTAGCCGCAAGCTTTAGCTTGCGTAAAGTAATAGTAGGAAGTAGAAAGTAGGAAGGTATTTGGGTTGTTTAAGGTATTTACACCACATAGATATGTCCACATATTTATTTGCAGCAGTTATATTTGTACTATATAGTTGTTTAACAGTATCAAGTATTTATTTTAAAAAATTTAAAAAACAAAAATAAAATGAAAACATAAAAAGATTAAAAATTTAAGTTAAAAAAAATAAAAAAAAATCCCCCGTAGAGGTAGAACCCCTGTGCCACTAAATAGAATTTGGTTTTTAACATATTTTTGTTTGTATTTATTTTTATATATTTCCTACCGTCTCTATACATACCTTTTTATCACATCTATAGTTCATACTTTAGTTAATAGTTCACAGTTAATACTTCATAGAATTTTTATTTATTTTCACATTAACCCATTAACACATTCATACATTCACACATCCACATATCCACACACACAGGGGTCTATCTCTACGGGGAAAACAAGACAATGTGTGGAAATTGTCGAGGTTAGAAAACCTCTCTTACAGAATACCGCAATTTGCGGGATCGAGGTTGGAAAACCTCTCTTACAGAATACCGCAATTTGCGGGGTCGAGGTTGGAAAACCTCTCATACAAGAAGATAGTGTGATAAATCACACCGCTACAAATGAAAATAATGTGATAAATCGCATCGGTACAAGAACAGCGATTATTTTGCCACAGGAAGGTACAGCACAGGGGTCCTGCTTCTACGGGGGAGGTGGGATACTTCCTGTGGCAATTGTTTTCATAGTATTTCTTTGTTCCATCGTTAGATGGAACACTACTATTGTTCCTATTGCCACTATTGCTATTATTGCAACTTTTTTTTACGGGTGGTACAGGGGCACTACCTCTACGGGGGAAGGGGTGTATGTGCCACCCGTTGAAAATTCAGCAGGGGGTACAGGGGTCTACCTCTACGGGGGAAGAGGGATGTCTCCCTTACCCCCCTGTTTGTGAAAACGCAACCTAAAGGTTGCGGCTACCTTATTCTAAAATGAAAAAGTAATGGTAATAAGTTGTAGTGGAAAGCAGGAATGAGTTTGGTTTAAAAGAAAACTAATAAGTAAGAAAACAATATAAAAAATGAACGAAAGAATTAAGAGATACATCATACCGGTTATTGTATGGAGTTATACAGTAGTGAATATTTGTATAACTCCTGTTTTATATTCTGGCAGGTATGGTGTATCTTCTTCTTTACTTTATGCAGCAACAACTTCTTCAGATGCAGGGTCTGTCGTAATAAAAATAAAAGGTGAGAAAACACCTCCAGAAAGAATTGAAAATCTTGTTGCGAAACCTAGGTTGGTTACAGGGTTCTATCCTTCAGAAGAACAAGGTGGTAGAATAGAACTTACCTGGTCCGCACCGAAAGATCCTGAAGTTTTTGATGTCCATCCTGACACTTATGTGTTTTCTTATATAATAAAATTTGACACTTCAACTCGTGGGTATAACCTTGGTAATACTGATGGTTTACTTGCTTGGTGGAATGATGCACAAAAAGTTTTCACAAACCATATTTGGGAACTGCCAATACAAGTAAAAGGACAAACTTTTGAGTTATACCCGTTAGATTTTGGTATACCCGCACCTGAAGAAAAATATCGGCTTACATACGGTATAACAGACAAAATCATTATTACTGGTTTACCAAAAGGTGAGAAAATATATATTGGTGTTTCATCAAGAGATAGGTATTATAACCAATCATTACCTGCTGTTGTAGAAACATATGTACCAGCTGGTATTGAACCACCATCAAGAGTTACTGATCTTGTAGCATCCTATGGTGGTGTTGGAACAATAAAACTTAATTGGACATCACCTGCGAATGATAGGTTCTCGTTATGGTCATCAAGCGGGTTGTATAACATCCCTGATGGCAGATATGCAATTGCGTATTCTACTGCATTGCCTGAAACATTAGATTTTTATCCAGAAAATATTAATATAAAATGGCCTTCTGCTAATATTGTTTATATTGACACATCAACATTATGTTTTGTTTCACAAGAATATAAAATTACTGGTTTACAACTACAAGAAGGGACAACTTCTATTGGTTATTATTTCTTGTTGTGGACTTCAGACGAATGGAATAACAAAAAGAATTGGTCTTTGAGATCAAACTTAGCTGGTTGGGGACTTGTCGCACCGGATTATGTAAGAAACATAGTTGTTTATTCTTCAGCATCAGTTGACCCGAACATAGGTTCGTATGCAGTTTTATCCTGGATTAATTCAAAAGATGAAGATATACCTATTGAAGGTGTAAAAATCTATTATTCAACAACAAATTATACAACCAAAGAAAACTATTTTGTAAAACTTACTACATCGCCAAATCAACTTGTTGAAACTCAACATATACAACTTTTACCACGACATTGGTATTATTATATCTTGCTTTCTTACAACTCAGCTGGTTCACGACCATGGACTACAGATGTTATTGCAAAAACATATACTGCATATGATTTACTACCACCTGATAAAGTTTCAAACCTTACAGGCATTGCTGATGTTTCAGACCAAGATGGTGTTTATATTTCTCTTAACTGGACTTTACCTGATGGGAACTTGTATCAAAACAAAGATTTCTATATTGATGGTAGAATTGAAGTTTTGTATTCATCAACATCGTTTACTACTGACACTGCTTTATTAACACTTTCTAAAAACACTACTAATGTAAAACTTACAGGTCTTCAAGCATATACTACATATTTCATTAGTATTATCACAGCAGATGGTGGTAATAACAAATCTACTTCTACAATAGCTGTTTACACACCGTATGATCCATATCCGCCAAACCCACCAAAATTGTTGTCATACGAAGTGTTATCATCTACTGATGAACAAATCGGTTCTTATATAAAATTCCGTCTTAGAAACTCAGATGACCGCGATTTGAAAGAAATAAGAGTGTATTATTCAACTTCGGGTTATGTTAAAGAAAATTATGTTATTACAGATAATATACTACCTAATGTTGAGTATGATACATACATAAAACAATTGTATCCAAGAACAACTTATTATTTTATCTTTGTTTCTTACGATGTTACAAATAGACATTCTTATGATATTCGTGAACAAATATATATTGACAAAGATACACTTGCACCTGACCTACCTGCTAATGTAACACTTGTACCTGATGCAAAACCTGAATCATTACCTTATGGTTCGTTTATAAACATAAGTTTTGTTAAACCTGATGAACAAAAATATAGGAATTATGACCTTGTTGGATATGAAATATATGCTTCATCTATAAGTGTAATACCATATGAAGATGTCTCTTCAATACATTATATTGTTGGCAAAGATTCAACATCTGTTGATTTACTTAATTTAGAGCAACATACAACTTATTATGTTACAATACATTCGTTTGATCCAGTAGGGAACAAATCTACATCTACAGTGTTCACAGTATTCACTTGGAAAGACCTTGTTGCACCATCTACTGCAAAATTAGAGATTTCAAGTTATACAGTATCACTTGTTCCTGAAGAAGGTGTTTCTGTTAAAGTTAAGACGATATTTGGTCCTGAGAAAGACCTTAATGACGCTGTAGTTGAAGTTTCTGCTAATGGAGAATTTAGTAACATAATATCCTCTTCTGTGGTTAAACCATTAAGACCAAACTTGTATACAGAACTGTTGTTTAACAAACTTGATGTTGGGACAACTTATTATATAAGATGTAAAGTTTATGATTGGTCAAACAATATTGCTGTATCTACAATATCATGGAAATTAAATATCCAACCTGATGATACAATACCATTAGAACCTGTTGGACTTAAAGCTCAAATTAAAGAAAACAAACTTAGTATGACATGGCAAAAAGTGTATCACCAATACAAAGTTTTAAATAATGAAATAGAAAAATTTAAAGGTATTAACGGATTAGGCCCTGCAAAACCTACAACTTTTGAACTTTATAAATACAAAGTTATGTATAAATCTGAACTTACTGATGATAACGGAGAATGGGTTGAGTTAACTTCTTTAACACCTGAGAACAATTCATGTGAAGTTTTACTTCAAAAAGGATATTATAAAGTTGTTTCATACGATATTACTGGTAACAAAAACGATTCTATAATAGTTGATGATATGTTGAACTATTATATTTACAAAAAAGGTGTCTATATTAAACTACCAAAAGAAAATGGAGAACAAGTTGCTAATATGTTGTATTATAACACAGTTGTTGATTATTTAGAAGAAACTAAAGGTAAGATTATAAAAGTATATTCAGCAAACTTTGGATTATTAAATGAAGAACAAAAGAAGATTGTGTTCAAAGACATCACTGAATTTGCTAATGAGAATATCATAGGTGTTAAATACAAAGTTGAAAACAACAAAGCTAAATTTGTTGTATCAAACAAAATGTTTGAAGTTGATGAAGATAAAGTAGCAACAAAAGTTGCGTTCTATGTGTTTGATGGTAAAGAATATCTTCGTGCAACAACTTATGTAGATAAAGAAAAACAAGTGGTTTATTACAGAAGTAAGTTCTTGTCTAAAGCACAGTTAAGAAATGTTGAATCAACAGGCGAGTTCAGTTTCGTAGAAGCAAAACCTAAGGTTATAACACCAGATACTTCACCTAATGAAAACGATGTTGTATTCTTTGTGTTTAACAATCCACAAGGGTCAGAAGTAAAGATAAAGATTTTTGATGTTAATTCAGTCCTTGTATGGGAAACAACAACAAGGAATGATTCGTCAACACCTAGTAGTTATGTAAGTTGGGATGGGAAAGATATCAGTAACAAATATGTGTTACCAGGGGTTTATATATACCAGGTTGAATGTGAAGGTAAGAAATATAAAGGTGTTATAACAGTAGCGAGGTAATTGAAAATGAAAAAAATAGCAACAGGACAAGTTGGAATGAGTGGAACACCAACTTTTGTAACTTCTGCCACTTTTACCACTTTTGCCACTTCTGTCACTTTTGCCACTATTGCAACTTTTATTTACGGGTGGCACAGGGGCACTACCTCTACGGGGAGAGGTGTCTTAGATGTGGCTTTGTTGCCACCTGTAGAAAAAACTCAGCAGGGGTACAGGGGTTCTACCTCTACGGGGGATGAGAATATAACCCTTACACCCTGCTTGTGAATGGTAGCCGCAGGCTTTCCGCCAAAGGCGGACTGCCTTAGGCAGTAGCCTGCGTAAAAATAATAGTGTAGGAAGGTGTTAGGTAGTAAGTAAAGGTTAGAGGCATGGTCTATGACTGTAGTTAATTTTGTGTTGTCATTGCGATCCCGCAGGTTGCGGGACAGGTCCCGCATTTTTGCGGGAGAAGCAATCTCGTTTATAGATTGCCTCGCCATCCTGATGAAACAGGATGGTTCGCAATGACAGAAAAATGTAGGAGGGACTTTCTAGCCCCGACACTGATTTTTTTTGTCATTGCGAGCGATAGTGAAGCAATCTCGTTGTTAATTTAGATTGCCACGCCCTGACGGGCTCGCAATGACCTATAAGTAGTCATTGCGAGGAATCCCGCTTTCAGCGGGATGACGAAGCAATCTCGTTGTTAATAGATTGCCACACCATCCTGATGAAACAGGATGGTTCGCAATGACAGAAACATGTAGGAGGGACTTTCTAGTCCCGACACTGATTTTTTTTGTCTTTGCGATCCCGCAGGTTGCGGGACAGGTCCCGCATTTTTGCGGGAGAAGCAATCTCATAGTTTATAAAGATAATTTAAAAGGAGGAAGTTTAAAAAATGAATAAAAACATAAGCAAAATCAAACACAAAAGATTGTCTATGTTATTCTTTATGGTTTATATACTTACTCTAATTTCTTCTTCAGTATTCTGTACAACTACAGGTCTTCCTGTAGGAGCAAAATATATTGCTTTAGGAGGACAGGTTTCTGTATGTGATGATGTTTATTCTGTATATTACAACCCAGCATCAGCAGATTTAGTGCCACAACAACAAGTTGCTGCTGAATACACAGGTATGATGATAGGTTTACCTGATAGTATTGGGAAATCGTTTTTAGGATATTTGTTCCCTACGAAAAAAGTTGGTAGTTTTGGTTTCTATTGGGCAAACCTTGCTGCTGGTTCGTTGTATTCTGAACACACATTTGCTTTTGTGTATAGTAAACAAAAAATAATTTTACCAAGATTGTCATTAGGTATTCGTCCAAAAGTGTATTATATCTCATATGGTAAACCTGATGGTGTATATGATAACAACGGTATGTGGCAAAGCACTACTGATTCTGCGTTAGAAAACAAAAGTTCAAAACTATCTTTTGGGATAGACCTTGGATTTGTTTATCAACTTGCACAAAATTATGCAATAGGGCTACAAATAGAGAACATAAATCAACCTAATATCTCATTGTTTGACAATTCTGATGTTGTGATACCAACAAAGTTTTTATTAGGTATAACAAACATAAATCCTAAATACGGGTTGAACTTAGATTTCGGGTTAAAATCGTCTGATATTTTAACATCGTTCGGTTTCCAATACAAAATGTTAAATGATAAACTCAGGTTATATAGTTCTGTAAAACTTACAATAAGAAGTTATACAGAGAAAACAGTGTCGTTAATAGAACCCTCAGCTGGGGTAGAATATGTTTTTGACGGGTTTAATATAGCATATGCGTTTAATTTGCCATTGTCAGGAATTGATAGTTTTGGTAATCATACAGTATCAGTATCGTATAAATTTGGTCCTGTAGTTAAACTTCCTGAAGATACGTCTGTCCTTTATGCTAAAATTGACAAACTTGAACAACAACTTAGAGAAAAAGAACAAGAAATTGAACAATTGAAGAAAAAACTTGACGAGTTGTTATCAAAACCGTTACCAAAAGAAGAAGAAAAACTTAAGAAACCAGAAGTTAAACCTAAAGAAAAAGTTGAAGAAAAGAAACAAATGACACCTAAACAACAATATGAAGAGTTGTTCAACAGATATTTAAGTAAAAAAGAAGAAATGCCATTGGTTGAACAAATAAAAGTTGTAGATACGATAATAAAACAGTTCAAAGATAAAACAGATGTTTCTTCTGCACAAAAAGAACTAAATTCGTTGTTAAAACAACAAAAAGCTGCTAACGACGAGTTACAAATGAGTAAGAGTTATTATTACAAACTAAAATCTGCTGGTACTTCACCTGCTGAACTTAAAATTTTACTTGAACGTATGAAAAAGAAATATGATGGTTATGGACTTGATTTGAAATGGATTGATGAAGAATTACAAAAGCTGAAATAATGAAGACATTATTTTGCCACAGGAAGGTACAGCACAGGGGTACTACCTCTACGGGGGAGGTGGAACACTTCCTGTGGCAATTGTTTTCATATTATTTCTTTGCTCCATCGTTAGGTGGAGCACTACTATTGTCACTTTTGTCACTATTGCTACTATTGTCACTTTTATTTACGGGGTGTACAGGGTTCTACTTCTACTGGGGAATGAGGGATGTCATCCTTACCCCCTGCTTGTGAATGGTAGCCGCAGGCTTTCCGCCAAAGGCGGACTGCCTCAGGCAGTAGCTTGCGTAGAAATAGTAGATAGTAGTAAGTAGAAGGTGTTATGTAGTTTTAATTAATACATTAACATATCCACACATTCACATATATTTGCAGCACACAACACTGCGAGATTGTAGGATTGTAGACACGGTCTATGACCGTGCTTTAGTTCTTATGTTCTTGTGCACTTGTGCTCTTATGCTCCATTTTTTGATGTAGGAGGGACTTTACAGTCCCGACACTGATTTTTCTATTTGTCATTGCGATCCCGCAAGTTGCGGGACGACAAAGCAATTTCATAACTTCGTGTGTTCGCAAATAACAAAAAAGTTGTTATGAGAATAAATTTTTATAAATAGAAATTTAAAAATAAACATTATAGGGGGTTTATTATGAACAAAAAACTTTGGGTATCAATAATTATATTCTTTCTTATCCCATCATTGTTTTCAGAAGTTTCCTTAACAAAGTATTATCCAAAAATTTTGTCGTTGAACAATGATGGACAAAATGATTTTTTGTTTGTTAAATACAAAAACGATGAGGGTAAAAAAATAAAACTTAAGATTTATAATATAAATAATATCGCTGTCTATGAAGATAACATTACCGGTTCACAACAAGAATGGTCTGAAGGTGATGAGTACATTTTTAAATGTTTGTTAGAAGAAAAAAATTTTGCAAAAGAAAAATTGTTACCAGGAGCATATATTTTTGTCCTCACTGCTGATGAACAACAGGTTATAGGAAAAGGTGTTTTTGTTGTTGTAAAATAAGGACTAAAACACAGTCAAAGAACATACAATCTTCTCACCTTCTAACTTTTTTACTTTAGTGTAGGAGAGGTTTTTAACCTCGATCCCGCAAATTATCTCACTTTAGGAAACTGCTGAAAAACCCCTCTTTTTTGTCATTGCGAGCGATTCCGCAATTTGTCCCGCAAACGGTGGGATGGCAATCTATTTTTTACTACGAAGCAATCCCGTGTTAATTGAGATTGCCACGCCCTAACGGGCTCGCAATGACAACCTAAGAGGTTGTAGCAAAACGATCCCGCAAATTGCGGGGTTAGATGATACCAAAGCAGAGCTTAACGCTCTGCAGCTACAGAGAAATACGGTTTTTTTGCGTTCACCAATTTGTGGGATTAAGAGTTTATGTGAATGTTTGGATGTGTAAATGTGTTAATTAAAACTACCTGACACCTTTCTACTTACTACTATCTACTTTTTTATTTCGCATCCTTCAACCAAAGGTTGATCCCTACCCGCCGCTTCGCTTCCGCCGAAGGCGGATCTATCCCGCAAATTGCGGGATCTATCTCTGGTAGATTGGTAGGCCCACCTGAGGCGGGCAGGCGGGCACCTCTGGCGAAAAAGTGTGCGGCTACCAATATCTTACGCGGGCTGAAGACCGCCGATACCATTAGCAAAGTCAGGACTAGAAAGTCCCTCCTACAGGATTCCTAACACTACCTACTGTTTTTCTCACTTTTTATTTTTTTCTAATATTGAAAACCAACTATTTTATATTATATAAACAATTTATGGAATTCAAAGAAGGAATTTATAACATTTACAAACCTAAAGGGGTTACAACTTATAAAGTTGTAGATTATGTAAAAAACCATATTGGTAAAAAATGTAAGGTAGGTCATGGTGGTTCACTTGACCCGTTTGCTGAAGGTGTTGTAGTTGTAGCAGTTGGACGAAAATTTACTAAACAGTTAACAAATATTCTTAAGAATTCAAATAAAGAATATATTGTTGAAATTTTGTTTGATAAAATTTCTGATACATACGACATAACAGGTAATGTTTCTGAAGTAAATATATCACATATACCTACAATAGAAGAAGTTAAAAAAGTATTATCAAATTTTATCGGTGAGATAGAACAAACACCGCCAGTGTATTCAGCAATAAAATTCAAAGGAAAGCGTATCTGTGATTTGGTCCGTTTTGGTAAAATATCCTATGATAAAGCACAGGTTCTGCTTAAACCTAAAAAAGTAAAAATTTATGATATTGAACTTATAGAATATAATTTTCCAAAACTTGTATTAAAAATTTTTTGTTCTTCAGGGACATATATACGTTCATTAGCAAAAGATATTGGTGAAAAACTTA
>Ga0308419_1002147_pt1 | contig 12826 bp, 16 predicted proteins | sample HotsprSampleMS50_FD_203674 | JGI IMG/M metagenome (GOLD analysis project Ga0308419, IMG submission 203674) | Hot spring phototrophic mat microbial communities from Mushroom Spring, Yellowstone National Park, Wyoming, United States - 20090730_MS50 ... | reverse complement strand
TACACAGCATGATGAATGTAATCAGCACAGTATTTTTATTTGAGACAGGGGATACAGAAGAATTTTTTAAAACGGTTGACAGGATACGTGAATTATTGCATATTTATGACAATGAGCCATTGTTGATGAGGACATTGTTGTATTGGTTAGTACAATATTTGCATTCACATGGTATGGTGGAAGAAACAAGTGTAATACTTAAGACAATAGAAAAACCAGGGGAGGCAGGGACGATGTTATCACGGACATTGGAAAAGATAAAGAAGGACTTACGGAAAGAAGGGTTTAATCAGGGTGTACAGGTAGGGATGCAAAAAGGGATGCAAAAAGGAATGCAAAAAGGGATGAAGGATGGATTGCTTAAAGGGGTAACGCAGGAAAGAATTAATATTGCACGAAATTTATTGAAGCATGGCATGGATGATAGAACTATAATGAAAATAACAAAATTAAAAAAATCTCAACTTGATGGAATCAAGAAAGACAAATAAAATTATTATCAATTTTTTGTTATTTATTTGTATAAAAAAAAATGATTTATCACTTTTAATTCATAAATACAGATTATGTACAAATATTAATGAATGTACAATCCAGCTGCCTTCGGCGGGGGGTACATCTTTTTATGGCAGATTATTTTTAAAGAATGAGTAATGATTATTTATTATATTCCTGTTGATAAATAACAATTTTTTCATTGCTATTTCTTATAAAATATTCTTTAATTACGTTAATAATTTCATCAATAGTATCACATTTTCTTATTTCAGAAAATAGACTATGACCAAAAACACAATTTTTTTGATAATATGCACAAAACCTATGGGCTCTACTTTTATGTAACCTTTGCGGAAGCATTTCTTTTATGTTTTCTAAAACTTCTATCCATATTTCTTCTATGTTGAGCGATAGCTCTAGCGGTTGTTGCTGTAAAGCAGCATCACATTGTTCAAATATCCACGGTTTTTGTACTGCTGTTCTGCCAATCATGATGCCGTCACAATGAGTCTGTTGTAAACGCTCCCGTGCTAATGTTGGTTGTGTAATATCGCCATTGCCAATAATAGGGATTTTTGCAACAGTAACTATCGCCCCAATAATATCCCAGTAAGCTTTGCGGGCAAAACCCCACTTTGCAGCACGTGGGTGAATAATGACAGCATCTACACCTTCACCCTGTAACATACCGATAAACTGTTTCAAAAAATTTATGTCAATATCATCAAACCCTGCGCGCATCTTGACGGTTAGTAAACATGTAACGGCTTTTCTGCAAGCTCTTATGATTTCCTGTGCATTTTTGATGTCACGAAGTAAGTTGGCTCCACCACAGCTTTTAAGAATATACGGTGCAGAGCATGCCATGTTGATGTTAATTCCGTCACAGCCATAATCCTGCAAAATTCTTGCTGCGTTTGCCATAATCAAAGGGTTATTGCCAACTAACTGGTAAAAAAACGGTGTATCAAAGTCATATCGTTTAGTGAGTGGTTCATTATGAGGTGCTTTAGCATTAATGGCACCACTAGCAAGCATCTCAGAATATAATACCACACTGTTAGTAAATTTTTTTACAACCTTCCGCAAAGCAGGTGTGGTAAGCTCTGCCATGGGAGCCAAATGAAATATATACTGTTTGCCATTTATAATCATACGATGTTGTATGCTTGTTGTTATTATCTGCGCCAGCGTTCGTCATATTTATTAAGTAGAAAGCTTAACAGCAAGCTGGTGCACATAATTGCAATTGCAAAAAAGCCATAGGAAATATACCATGGAACGCCTTGAGTCATCATAGAGTATTCTGACATTCCAAAAATACCAGCTATCAAGTTTAATGGCAGAAAAATAACGTTTATCTTTGTTAGGTTTTTTATAAGTATATTCATGTTATTATTCACAATGCTTCCACGGGCATCCATAAGACCAGCAAAGACTTCGGTGTAAATTTCCGCCTGCTTTTTTGCCTGTTCATGGTCAATAATAATATCATTTAGGAAATCAAAATCAGCATGCTGATTGCTATTTTTAAGGTATAGCCGAAGCTTTTCAAGTGAAGCAATGTTACTATCTATTGCATGCAGGTAGTATATTAGCTTTTCGCTGAGATTAAACATTTGCACTAAATGTTTTGTTTCAATAGATTTATTAATTTTATTTTGTATTTCCTTGGAAATCATTTTAATAATTTTCAAGTGTTCAGCAAAATGTTTTATTGTATGGTGTTGAAAGTGGAACAATACATCAAAAAGGGATTTTAGATTGATTAATATATTACCGTCAATTTTTTTTACAAAAGATTCTTTTGTGAATTCATATCGTTCCAGCATATGTCCTCCTAACATTGTTAAATAATACTCATCGTAGTTAGATATAATAGCAGCCAATTATTCATAAGTTGTAAATTTTATTATCCTAAATTCAAAATTCTTGATCAGGCACTCTTAGTATGGTTACAGTATTTTAAGTAGATACTGTGTAAATATATATCATATCAAATGCATAAAATTTGTCCACTGTAAATTCCTAAATTCATTTTTATGTACAAATAGTTTGACTTGTTAGTAATATTAGATCACTGTTAAACCCTAAGTGTATTTTTATGTACAAAACATAATTCATATACATTACCACCGACGAACGCGGCTGGAGTATACATTTTTTATGTTAAGTTATTTTTAAGTAATAAATACTGTTTAGGAATAATAATTTATTACCAAAATATTTTGTATAACGTGTATGAAGAAAAACATTTTTTTAACTGGTGCACCGTCATCAGGAAAAACAACTGTTATTAAAAAGATCATTGCTAAGCTGCCGTATCCTGCTAGTGGATTTTATACTGAAGAGGAGTAAGTAAAGATTTTACTTGACTAAATTGTTAACACTAATTCATAACTTCATAATATCGTTTATGGGGTTTGCAATGCAAAAAAATCTTATTTTATTGTTACTGGTATTGTGTCTTGGATGCGCGCAGTATGTTGATGTGGGTGATGTTGAGTTTGCGGTTCAGGTTATCTTCCAGCAAAATATGCCTGTGTTTGCCACCACCTACACTGTAACCGTAATGAACACCAGCGTAAAAAAAGTAGTAAAAAACTACACCGCAACGGTGGCGATAGTTACTGAAGATAAGCACACATTGAAACAATTGACAATTACTGCTGATAAGCTTTTGCCAAAGCAGGTTAAGCAGATGACTATCTCACAGAATGAATCCGAAGATGTAATTAAACCATTGTTCAATGAACTTGAGATGGATATTAATGAAGTAATACGGCAGCAGGAAGCAGCATTAGTGTTGCCTGAAACAATGATAAAAGTAGAAAAAGCACACTATGAAACCGTTGATATAGTAACATATTTACAAGAGGTTGGAAAATGAAATTTGATGATAGAAAAATATATGTTTATTTTTCAATAGCAGTACTGGTTGCAGGGATTTTATTTGGCTTGCCTGGTATTTATTCAAAAATGGTTACCGAACCAGCAATAGAAAAGCTTTTAACACAGGATGCTGACAGCCAGAAATTGAAGCAGGCATATATTATACTGCGCAATCCGCATATATTTGCAGGCTATGACCGCTTTGATGAAGCAGGTGCAGGCATTGAGTATATCCTTAAAGAATTTGACAATCGTGTGGCTGAGCAAAAGGAATTTACATCAAATGATATATTGTATTTAGAGCTATTACTGCAGCGCCGCCAGCAGGGTAGTGACCTGTCAATTAAAACAATGATTTACTTTGTACTGCTTTCTGTATTAGGGGTTATTGGCCTTTTAATAGAAAAGAAAACCGGTAAAAACTTGAAGTAAATTAATTTGTAAAGTTGATTATTATAAGTTATTATTGTATGTTTATTATTGTATTGTTCATAATGTATAAAAGATTGTGTGTTTTAAATAAAAGGGAGATCAGGATATGAAAAGTATCAAATATACACTATGGAAAGAAGGTAAATATTTTGTGGCACAATGCTTAAATGTAGATGTGTCAAGTTTTGGCGAAACAATAGATGAAGCAATCCAAAATTTGATGGAAGCTGTAGAATTATATTTTGAAAATAATGACAACCCTACATTTACAAATATTGATACTGTAGTAATAGGGGAATGTCAAATTAATGTCTAAATTGTATTCTTCCAAAGAAATTATTGCTGTTTTAGAAAAAAATGGATTTACTTTCAAGAATACCTTTAACACTACGAAAGCAATCCCTGAATAATTAAATCAACCGCTTCATCCTCATCTAATCCGCGCGCCATAAGAGTTTGTAGCTGCTTATCGTCAACACTGCCAATAGCTGCTTCATGGGTAACATGCGCTTTAGGATGATACACCTCAACAATGGGAATAGCTTTTGCAATGCCATTGTCCTGAATGATTTCTTTGCAGTCAACGTGGCCTCGTGCAAATGCTGCGTGAGCTGTTAATGTATTGTAAACAGTAGCTTTTGCATTGTCACGGACGGCAATGCGGGTAGTAAGGACACCAACGGCACCTTCGCCTTTTAAATGGCCTGTTTCCCGAATAGTAATATCGTCATCGTCAATGCCGTTGACCTTAGCATTCATCTCTAAAAGGCTTCCTTCATGGCAGGTTGTCTCATAATTAATGTCAATAATGCCTGCTTTTCCCCGTAATAGCTCAAAGTCAGTTTTAAAGGTTGCATTCTTTTCAACGGTAACTATCGCATGCGGTAATACTGTAATCAATCCGCCAGGTGCATGCACATGGCGTTCTAAATATGAGTAAAACGCACCTTCTTTAATCACAATGTTTGCCTGCATTTTGTGTGTAATATTTTTTGCATTAGGGAATGTGCAGTGTGCAAGAATGGAAACTTTTGCATGTTCTTCTATTGTAACATCCATGATAATCTCTTGAAGGCCATCCTCAGGAAGCATGCCAAAGCAAAGGTGCACCGGTTTTTGTATGATAGTACCTGCCAATACCTTCATGACAACAGTAACACCATTCTGGGTTTCATGGGGCTCTACAACCATTCCCGGCACTAAATGTGCACCAACCACCATGTTGCCGTTTATGACAAGATGTGCAATATCAGGGTCGTTGAGTGCAGCATCGGTTAACCCCATTGTTTTATATAATGTTTTTGCAATTTCGCGCTTATCATTCATTGCTGTATTTCTCCAAGCACAGGAATATTTTTATGTCCACAGGGGATGCATTTATTTTCAAAATACCCTGAAATTTTATCAATGCTCCCTTTATCAATAATGCTACCATGACACATTAAAAATGCATGTTCAGCTTTCTTTAGAACTGCCATGCTGTGGGTGATAGTTATTATAGTAGAACCTCTTTGCTTTAAAATATTAATTGCATCAAATATTCGCTCAAGTGCTTCCACATCAATGCCGGAATCAGGCTCATCAAACAGTACAAGCTCAGGCTGCATAACTAAAAGTGATGCTAACTCAATGCGTTTTCGCTCACCGCCACTTAAGGTTTTATCACAGGCACGCTGCAGGTATTCCTGTGGCTGTAAACCTACAACATCCATAGCTTCTTCAATGGACATGCCCTTTTCTTTTTTTGATGCCTTTAGGTACTGTGCAACAGTAAGCCCTTCAAAGCGGGCAGGTTCCTGCCATCCCAGGCTTATTCCAGCGCGTGCACGCTCATAAACTGTAAGGTCATTAATAGGCTTGCCTTTGAAATAGATTGTACCGGTAATGTTACGGTATCCGCCAAGACCCATAACCACGTATGAAAATGTTGATTTGCCCGCACCATTGGGGCCAACGATAGCATGTATATGTCCTTCCCAGAAATCAACAGAAAGGTTATTGAGTATTTGTTTTTCGTCTAATGATAATGAAACGTTTTCAAGTTTCAGTATAGTCATTATAATTATTCTCCTGTAAAAATAGGCTAAAAATACTTCCATCATAGTAATTACAGTATGCATCACCGTCAAGAGAGAATTTAAAAAAAGCAATGAACCAGAAAATTAGTTATTTTTCAATTTAGGGCTATATTTTCAGTGGACTGATAACGGAACTATCGCCAGATATACTTTCAATTTGTATAGGTATTGGCAATAATTTTGTGTATTACAGCAAAAGTACTTGATTAATTTAATTATATTTACTTTTGTGTAATAAAATATCCACCAACCTTATGATGAGTGGTTACCACAATGAGATTGGCTGAGCCCACAATAGATCATACTCCCGGCAAGATACCCACCGATTTAGAGCATTTGCGCAAGCTATTTATCATGCCCGATTCTCCCGATAAGTTTATGCAGTTTGGGTATGAGCTTTTAGACCTCATCCATTCCTTTTTCAAGGAAAAGGGGGGCATTCACAGCGAAATTTCATTGCCTGAGTTAGCATGCCTGTTTAATAATATTGATATACCCCGTGAACCAAAGCTTTTGAAAGATATACTCCTTGAAATAAAACAAAAGGTTATTAAGCATTCGGTAAAGGTTGGCAATCCTTATTATATAGGGCACATGACAAGCGCTATTCCGTATTTTATGATTTTGCTTGAGATGATCATTGCAGCACTCAATCAGAATCAGGTGAAGATAGAAACAGCAAAAGCTTCAACATTTGTAGAGCGAGAATTTATTGCTTGGATTCATCGACTTATTTTTCAAAAGCCCGCGTCATTTTATAAACGTAATATTCAGAATCACCGGATTGCACTGGGAAATGTAACGCTTGATGGCACACTGGCAAATCTTACGGCAATGCTTGTTGCACGAAATAAGGCATTCCCTGCCGACGAGCATTTTCCTGGCATACGCAAAGCAGGTGTGGCCGAAGCATTCAGATATTATAATATTCATAGAGCGGTGTATATTGTATCACAGCGTGGCCATTATTCAATTGATAAGGTGGCACGCATTACCGGCATAGGCGACAACAATGTAATTAAAATCCCGGTGGACAGTAACAACAAAATCGATATTAATGCATTGCGTCGAGAATTAAAATCAATAGCTGAGTATAACAGCTCTCATGCCGATACAATTAAAGTCATAGCATTGATTGGCATTGCTGGCACAACAGAGACAGGCAATATTGATGACCTCTATACACTGCGGAAAATTGCTGATGAATACAATATCTTCTTCCATGTTGATGCAGCGTGGGGTGGCTCAGTACTTCTGGTTGACAAATATCGCGATATGTTTAAAGGCATAGAAAAAGCCGATTCCGTAACATTTGATGCGCATAAGCTGTTATATTCGCCGTTGTCAATGGGACTGATTTTATTTAAAAATCCCTATGACATTACCAACATTATGCATACATCCAATTACATAATTCGTCCCGATTCGGTTGACCAGGGTAGATTCACCGTTGAAGGCTCACGCCCATTTTCATGCTTAAAGCCATGGGTAACGTTGAAAATATTTGGTAAATCAGGTTTTGAAATTTTGTTTGATCACGCATTCATGCTTACCAATACTTTAAAAGAAATTCTGCTTAAACATGAAAACTTTGAGCTACTCAATAATCCGGAATTATTTATAACAAATTACCGATTTGTTCCTGAAAGTGTACAGGCAAAAATTGAACGTATATACCAGCAACTGCAAAATGCTGGTCCACAGGATACACATAGGCTTAAAAAACGATTAACAAAAATTAATGATATTCTCAACGAAATGGCAATAGAGCTTCACCGTGCTATTCGTCAGGAAGATAATAGCTTTGTGTCACGAACCATGCTTGAATCAACACGGTATCGGGATCAGCGGATTGTAGTCCTCAGAGCTATTACCGTAAATCCATTAACAACTAAGGCAATCTTACAGGAAATAATTGACGAACATAATAAACTTGGTTTAAAAATATATAATGATTTCAAAAACCGGTTGTCACGTATTTAGGTTTGTCTTTTCATATATAGTATTCGCTTTTTTATTTCAGTTTTTCTTTTATAGCCTGGCGATAGGCACCGCATTTCCAACATTGATTAATGGAATATTATATAGTGAACCATCGGTGCCTGTACCTGTTAATGGCGTTGTGCTTGATTATTACGTCAGGGATTCTGCCATTCTTTTTGTTGCAAAAAATGAAAAAGAGATAGTTGCTGGAGCTTACACTCTACAAGATAAAAATATAATTCAATTTTCCATTACCACATATTCTGAAAGCACACACATTACCCGCATTGCTTTTGAATCAGGTGCCGTATATATTTGCATTAAAGCAGGTGATTCCATACTGTATAGGGCTGATGTAAATACAGGACTGGTGGAACAGGTTAGGGGAGTTAGTGATTTTTTGATGCTGGCAGACAGCCTTGTTATTCTTAAAAATGATAATACACTTGTGTACAATGATTGTATATTGCCATTATATTTTTCAGGTAAGCCAGTAATCAAAGGTCAGATAGATAATCGCATAATCTTTATTGCTGATGACAAAGATACAGAAGTTATCGATATTAAAGAAAAAAGGGTAGTATATCGCTATAGTACCAACGTACAGTTTGCTGTAAGTAGCGATTATACTGTTGAACTTACAATTAATGACCTGCCAACTGGTGAAAAAGCATCAAGGGTATTTTATAAAATATATTGTAATGGACAGGATTTTGGACGAACCGAGCCCATGCTTGCAATTAACCGATCTATGATTCAGCTTAACCTTGCAGCAGGGCAGTATCATGAAATAATAATAGAACGCTGGCGTCTGGATGAAACATCAGACGAGTATGTACGGGACAATAATATTCGGCAGCCCAAACCAGTGGTAATCTATGTATACCCGGGTCGAGTCATTGTGGTAAGCCTTACATATACCGGATTGGAATATAAGGTTGTTTCAGGATTTAAAGTAATGGAAAAATAACAGTATTTATTCCTAAAAATAATTTCAGATAAATAACGTGTACACTCCCGCCGCCTTCGGCGACGGGAGTGTACAATTTTATATATATGTACATAAAAATACATTTAATAATTAATAGTGGAAAAGTAAAAACCCCGCATTTTAGCGGGGTTTTTATTGAATATAAGCACTTGCCTTTTATTTAAATTCGTTAATCTTTTCACTCTTCTTTTCGTCTTTTGATACAATCTCACGCAGATGCTTGTATTGTGGTGATTCAATGCCATACTGCAGTTCAGCTGCTCTCAGCATATACAAGTTCTTTTTCTGTTTGTACTGCAACTGTTCCTGTTCTGTTCCCTGCTTGTATTTAAGCAGCACACCTTCCATATAACCATAACAGCTTGATAAATATTTGTATGCCCATACATCGTTCTTTGTCTGGTCATTAATTTCAATATAACGCTCAAGAATTGGAATACAGGGTTTCAAATTATACAGATCGTATTGGGTAGAAACATATGCCTGGTACAATCGTATCTGGAAGTTGACAAACTTAGGGTCTTTGCGTACTTCTTCAAATGTAATTTCATCAATATGATTGATGGCTCTGGTAAAGTATGTTACTGCTTTTGTTTTTGCTTCAAATTTCATCATTGCAATCTGGCGTTTTTCCTGTTCACGCCTGTCAATTTCCTGCCAGTACCACTGTTCGTGAAGATTTTTGTTTTTCTGGTTGGTTTCAATGAGCTTATTAACATCATTTTCCATATCTTCAAGTATATCTATACCAGTTGAATACTCATCAATTGCTAGTTTTAAAAGATTGTCTGAATATTCTTTACTGAGTTTTTCCAGTTCCTGTATTGCTTTTACATAGGGCTTGAAGTCTTTTATCCGCCATCCGGTAACTTCTTCTTTTATGGTTTCTTTTTGTTGATCCCCTTTTGGCGCTTGTTGTTGTGCATTAGCAACCAAACAAAGTGAAATTGCTAAAATGGCAACGATAGCGTACAGTAAAAATCTTGTTGATTTCATAGTAAATACCCTCTTATGATATTATGCGCTATATGCTTAATCATTATGCTATTACACTTTTTTATCGGTTTTATTAAATCAAATATTAAATATTTTTCACATTATACGTGTTAGTTTTGATTTTGCAATATAATTTTGAATTATTATAAGGGAACTTCTAAAAACTATATTATCGGATGTTTTCTTATGGGTACAATTATAGGATAAAACCGATTTTTTTGATTGCTTAAATTCGGAAAAAAGCGGTTTTTAGATGTGTCCATAAAATATTAATTTTCCATGCTAGCAGACATAAGAAAATTAAAAAAAGATTGGACAATTGCCATTAACTCGTATACAGTTGAAGAAAATTTTACATAACACATTATTACAATAATTGGAGAAAGTATATGAAAAAGTATTTTGTCATAAGCATTCTGATGTGTATAATAATTGCTCCAATTGCTTTTTCCCAATCAAAGATGAAAAGCTCATTTAAAGCTGATGTTGAAGCGCAAAAAGTAAAAAATAAAAAAAGCGTTACTGAAGTAAAACAGCAACTGGAAGTCATACGCAAAGATATAAAAGAGCGTAACCTTAAATTTAAGGTTGATATGACCGAAGCCTTAAAGCGCCAGATTGAAGAAATTACCGGTGCTGTTCCACCACAGGATCTGGAAAAGGAAGCCGAAATACAGACAAGCAGGGGATTCCAGCTATTTCTTGAATTTCTGCAGCGTTTAGCCGAAGCACAGGCTGCAAAGCGCCAGGCTGAGTTACAGCCTGAAAAAAGGGAGCCAGTAAAGCCCAAACCAAAAGAAGAAGAAAAAAAAGAAGAAAAACCTGAAACTGTAACTCCAGTAAAACCAGATGAAACATTGCCTGAATCTTTTATGCTGGCAGATCCTTCTAAACCGGTACTGGACTGGTTTGCACTGGGCATGATGACACCTGTTAAAGACCAAGGGTTGTGTGGAAGCTGCTGGTCTTTTACGGCAATGGGTGTAGTGGAAGGTTGCTATAAGATTAATAAAAAAACTGATATTGACCTTTCAGAACAGTATATGATTGATTGTGCCCGTGATAAATATGGGCGAGATGCAGGTAGCTGCAATGGAGGCTGGTATGGCAATGTGTTTGATTTTATGATGACCAACTATCCTGTTGAAGAAAAGATTGCTCCATACCGTGGATATGAATATGGGTGCACTCCTAAAAAACAGATACCGGTAAAACTTGTAGCCTGGGGGTATGTCCGCCGGGATGGTGGCATCCCTGCTGTTGATGAAATGAAAAAGGCATTATGTACATATGGCCCAATAGCAGCAACAGTCAAAGTAACCCCAGCTTTTCAAGCGTATGTTGGTGGCATATTTGATGAATTTACGCCGGTTAGCAGCCCAAAAGATGTCAACCATGGCATAATTATTGTGGGATGGGATGATACTAAAAAAGCTTACAGGATTAAAAACTCATGGGGTGAGCGCTGGGGCGAAAAAGGTTACATGTGGATAGAATATGGATGCAATAACATAGGGTATGGGGCAGCATGGGTTGTCCTTGAAAAGGAATAATGAAATTTTGCGGAGGTTTTTTATGAAATTATGTTTGATGAAGATACTGATAGTGTGTGTAATACTATCTGGAATAAGTTGTTCAAAAGTGATGAATAATACATGTACTACTGTGGATGTACAAAACTATACTGGTCAGGCAATCGTTATCAAAAATGATGGATGTGTAACAATTGAGATTGAATCACAATTGAGTACAGGATACCGGTGGCGCTTTGCCATTAAGGAAAATCCGGGGATGCTAATCAACAGTGACTATAAAGTACAAACCTCAGAAGGGCAAATCGTTGGGGGAATAGATAAAGAAATATTTACGTTTAAGGCTGTTAAGGCGGGCAATGCTACTATTGTATTTGATTATGTGCGACCATTTGATAAAAATCCAAAACCAGTAAAAACAAAAGAATTTATGATAACTATTACACAATAAAACATAAATAATAAACCGCATCCACACATGGATGCGGTTTTTGATATTTATTCAGCTTTTATTTCAATCTTTTTGGGTTTTGCTTCTTCACGCTTGGGAAGTGTTACTGTAAGCACACCATTTTCAAGTGAAGCAGTGATGCCTTCAACATTAATCTTGTCACTTACAAGGAACTTACGGTTGTAGTTACACAGTGTAAATTCGCGATATGTTAGGTTGTCGCTTGAGGTATATACTTCATCAATCTTCCCGTTGATTTCCAGTTCATTGTTATTGAAGGTTATTTCAATATTTTCCTTTGAAACTCCGGGCATATCGACTTTGAGCACATATTCATTATCGGTTTCATAGATATCAACCGGTGGCACTATGCAATAATCTTTCTTATCAAGATTTCTATCAGTGCGTTTTGCTACCTGGGTTGCCATAACTATCACCTCCTTTTAGTTAATGGTTATCTTGCGTGGTTTTACTGACTCATGTTTGGTCAGCTTAATGGTTAAAATACCGTTGTTCATGGACGCCTCAACCTTGTCAGGGTCTACATAGTATGGCAACTTTATCGATTTCTTATAGCTGCCAAACTCACGCTCTTTGCGCAAATATGGCTTGTCAGCATAATCTTCCTTACGGTTCATTTCGATAGTTAATGTATTATCAGCCAACTGCACATTAACATCGCTGGATGAAACTCCCGGAGCTATCGCCCGTATAATGATATCATCATCCTTTTCATAGACATTGACATAGGGGAAATCCACACGCCGACGAGTTGTGGATACTTCATCAAAGAAGCGATCCACCATGTCCCTGAGTGTCAAAACGTCATCTAAAAGATCATACGTTGTGAACATAGTCCACCTCCTGTTATTTTACATTAATGGTTATACGTTTGGGCTGCGACACTTCCTTCTTTTCAAAGTCAATGGTCAAAACACCATTTTTAAATGAGGCTTTTACACTATCGGACTTT
>Ga0308419_1002146_pt1 | contig 12827 bp, 10 predicted proteins | sample HotsprSampleMS50_FD_203674 | JGI IMG/M metagenome (GOLD analysis project Ga0308419, IMG submission 203674) | Hot spring phototrophic mat microbial communities from Mushroom Spring, Yellowstone National Park, Wyoming, United States - 20090730_MS50 ... | reverse complement strand
ATTTTAGTACTAGGATAAGGAGGCAAAGAATAAAAATCAAGGGGTTGGGCTGTGGGGGTGAAGTGCAGTAAGGCTATAACTAGAAGTGAGATTACAAGAGGCTTTAGAGTTTCCGAGAATCTACATTTAAAAAGAGGAGGTGTTACTTTATGAAGATTTTTTTAAAGTTACTTGTAATTGGGATGGTTGTTTTCGGGTTTGTCTCTCTCCTGTACGCTCAAGAGTACCAGCAGAATCTACTTTTCAACTATGACTTCGGCGCCAGAGATGCCACAACAGGAATTCCAGCAGCATGGGACGTAGAAGACTTTTCTCAAGTAGATGAGAAGATAGTAGCCTGGGATGGAGATGTCGGTCGTACCACTTATGGTTCTCTCAAGGTAGCATCCTGGGACCCGGTAAAATCAATTATAAACTACGCAGAAGTTATAGATGCAAAACCGGGCCAAACTTTAACCTTTTCTATATACATAAAGACCGAGCTGGTAAAGGGTAATGGAGCAAGAGCTAAGATTCTATATCTAAAGGGAGAAGAAGTCATAGGAGAAAAGAATACAGATTTTCTCAATGGTACTAGTACGTGGAAGCAGGTCTCAATAACCGACAAACTTCCCGATGGTATTACTGGTATAAAGGTTGTTTTGGAGTTTGACGGGCAAGGTATTGCCTGGTATGATGATGCTTTACTATTACTCAAGTAGGAGGTGAAAACTTATGAGCTTAAGAAGAGTCTTAATAGTATTTCTCAGTCTGATCTTTCTGAGTAGTAGCTTTTTGGGTGTCGCATACGCAGAAAAGGTATTCAGATGGCATGGTTCATGGGGAAATACCTGGGATCTATCCTTCCATCAAGGCTTTATATGGGTCCATATGATGGGATTAAGTGAAGGGTTAATGAAGTGGGATAAAGATATGAAGGTAGTGAATGGAATGGCTGAGAGTTATACCATCTCCAAAGATGGGACTGTCTATACCTTTAAGATACGTAAGGATGCAAGATGGTCTAATGGTGATAAACTTACCGCCCATGACTTTGAATTTGGTATAAAGTATATACTTGACCCCAAAAATGGGGGGGGGAGTTTCTTCGGTGGAGCCTGGTATATAAAGAATGCTAAAGCTTACGCTCAGGGTGAGATATCCGATCCAAACCAGGTTGGAATAAAGGTGATAGACGATTATACTCTTCAGATTACTCTCGATGGACCACATCCTGACTTTTTGACGACCTGCACATTACCAACCCTCTATCCAATCCACAAGGCATCTGTAGAAAAGCTTGGTAAAAAGGCATTTGAGGCTGGTAATCTTGTTACTAATGGACCCTACAGGCTGGTCTCCTATACCCCTAATGTTGAGTACGTGCTGGAAAAGAATCCATACTACTACAATGCAGATAAGGTAGATATAGATAAGATAGTTGGTAAACTTGGTGGAGATCCCTTCTTGATGTATAGGAGAAACGAGGTAGACCTTATCAATGTTGGTCCTGCTCAGCTACCGGTAATAGAGAAGGATCCAGTCTTAAAGAAGGAGCTGGTGGTATTTCCTCAGAGCACAGTAAATGTTATCTATATCCTAGCTTTTGACCATCCTGCTTTTGATGATATAAGAGTGCTGACTGCACTACAAAAGGCTATAGACAAGGAAAGAATATGTAAGTACGTTTATAGAGGACTAGCAAAACCAGCCTACAGCTGGGTAACAGATCTAATCCCTGGTTCAACTGCAAATGATCCAGAAGTTGTAGAGAAATTCAAGTACGATCCGGAATCTGCAAGAAAGCTTCTGGCAGAGGCGGGGTATCCTGGTGGTAAAGGATTTCCAACTATACATTTCCTGATCAACTCCCATCAGGCTACGGACCCGTTGATTCTAGCAGTCAAGTCCGAGTGGGAGAAGAACCTTGGCATAAAGGTAGTTATAGATAATCTGGAAGTAGGGGTCTGGAGTGTAAGAATCTGGCAACTACATAATGAGCCGACGATGACTTTTTCTGGAGCATCGATCCTATACCCCGATCCAGCTGCACCTTTGACCTTGAACTATGTAGAAGGAGCTCTAGCTGGAAGCTTAAAGCGTAAAGATGTGGTAGAGTATGTAAGGTTAGGTCTAGAGAAGACAGAAGCTCTGAAATCAGGAGATACAGCAAAAGTTGCTGAGCTTACTAAAAAACAGAATGATATACTCTACCGTAGATCTACCCCTGAGGCAAGAAAGATGCTCAATTTAGTCCTTCAAGCTCAGAAAACCGCTGATCCAAACAAGAGACTGGAACTCTATAGACAGGCTAATAAGATAAGAGACCTAAATATGTATGGCTATGCATATACTAGATCTTTTGTACTTATACAGCCTATGGCAGCAAGACTTGTTAAATCCAACTTTGAGGTTCCGTTCAATAAGTATCTTGTAGGATTCCCGGTATCCTTTGCTTATATTAAGACCAAGGAGTAAACTCTAAACCTATATCTTCAGGGGGGTATTATGCCCCCCTGAATTTTATGTAGAAGGAGTGAAAAGATGGCCCTTTACATAGTAAAGCGTTTAGGCTGGATAGTATTTAACCTTTTAGTGTTAAGTCTTATAGCCTTTGCACTCATTAAGAGTATCCCTGGTAGCTTTCTTGAACTTCAGGTATTACTTGGCCAGGCAGGGACGGGTGCAGCAGGACTCACTGTCTCCGAGATAGATAAAATTAAGGGTGTAGAAACAGAGATGATGAAAAGATGGGGGGAAACAGTACCTCTCTGGGAACAGTATATCACCTTTATAAAAGGAGTAGTTACTTTAAATATGGGACCATCTTTCCGATGGCCCACACAAACAATAGAGGAGATAATAGCAAGGACATTCCCTGTCTCCTTTACCATAGCCATTCTAGCTATCACCATAGCTGTCTTTATAGGTATTCCATTGGGTGTTATAGCTGCGCTAAAGCAAAATACCTGGATAGACTATCTGGTCTCTGCATTAGTTATGATTGTTAGTGCTATACCAAATTATGTTATGGCAGTCTTCGTTATATTTCTTTTCAGTTTCTGGATACCTATACTACCTACGTATGGTTGGGGGCATCCCAAAAACTATATACTTCCAGTTTTAGCTATGTCTTTCGGTCCTATAGGAAGCATAGCAGGATATATGAGGACTTCTCTATTGGATGCATTAAAGCAGGACTATATCAGAACCGCCTGGGCTAAGGGAGGAACTGAGAGATATGTCATATTTGGACATGCGATGAGAAATTCATTGATTCCTCTTGTAACTATCCTTGGTCCTATGATAAGTCACCTGATACTTGGGACAGTATTCGTCGAGGGTATGTTTGGTGTTCCCGGAATGGGACAGTACTTCTCTCAGGCGGCAAATAGTAGAGACTATCCTCTAATGATGGCTCAGACGGTTATATTCGGTTTGATACTAATGATTATGAACCTTATAGTCGACATTATCTATTTCTTCCTAGACCCAAGGATCAGGGTATCCAGGAGGTAAGATAGGATGAAAGATAGAGAAAGTAAAAAAAGAATTGGTAGAAGTTACTGGGCTAATATATGGAGAAAATTCAAAAAGAATAAGTTAGCAATCTTTGGTCTGGTTTTTGTCTTTATATTAATATTCCTAGGGATACTAGCTCCTTGGTTGGCACCATATCCCTATGATGAGGTTCATTATGAAGCAGTCTGGACACCCCCCAATAGACAATTCTGGGCGGGAACAGATCAGTTAGGGAGAGATATATTCAGTCGTCTATTGTACAGTCTAAGGAATGCTGTATTTGTAGGCCTTGGTGCTCAGACTTTTATAACATTTATTGGAGTAACAGTGGGGCTAATCGCAGGATTTTATGGAGGTAAAATAGACAACATACTTATGCGTATAGTAGATATCATATACTCTTTCCCCAGTTATCTCTTGAACATAATACTGGTCCTGGTGCTAGGAAGAGGATATTTCTCTATATTTATCGCTATTTCCGCTACCGGATGGGCAGGTATGGCAAGACTTGTAAGAGGACAGACACTTTCGGTCAGAGGTAGAGAGTTTATAGAAGCTGCTAGGGCATCAGGCGCAAGTAATGGCAGAATTATGTTCAGATATATCCTGCCTAATATAATAGGTCCCATCATATATGCTATCTTTAGCGGGATACCTGGAGTTATGCTTCTTGAGTCTGGATTAAGCCTAATAGGATTAGGAGTAAGGCCACCTATGCCTAGCTGGGGTCTTATGATTTCTGAGGCAACAGGACAGTTTTTATATAACCCCTATATGTTATTAGCCCCCGCTGGTATGTTAGTGCTTACCCTTCTTAGTTTTAACTTTGTGGCATTTGGTTTAAGAGATGCCCTTTCTGCCAGGGAATAGGAGGAAGATATGGAGCCATTACTAAACATAGAAGATTTGAGGGTCTATTTCTATCGACCAGAAGGTGTTTTAAAGGCTGTCGATGGACTTTCTTATAAACTCTATAGAGGGGAAGTACTCGGTATAGTAGGAGAGAGTGGTAGTGGAAAGAGTGTCAGCGTCCTTTCCATACTGAAACTACTTCCAACTAATGGAAAAATAGAGAGTGGTTCTATTATCTTTGACGGCAAGAATATCTTGAATTTATCCAAGGAAGAATTGAGAGACTTAAGGGGTAAAGATATTGGAATCGTATTCCAGGACCCTATGAGTTCATTAAATCCAGTGATAACTATCGGGCAACAGGTTATGGAACCTCTTCTCTGGCATAATTTGTGCAGTAAAAGTGAGGCTTATGAAAGAGCTAAGGAGATGTTAGGTATGGTTGGGATTCCACTGCCAGAGGAGAGGATGAAGGAATATCCTTTCCAGTTTAGTGGTGGAATGAGACAACGAGTAATGATTGCATTGGCACTCATATGCAGGCCTAAACTCCTGATAGCAGACGAACCAACTACATCTCTCGACGTAACTATTCAGGCACAGATAATAAGACTTCTGAAGAGAATGAAGAAAGAATTCGGGATGTCAGTCATACTCATAACACACAATTTAGCGTTGACCACTAATTTCTGTGACAGGTTAATAATAATGTATGCAGGCAATATGATGGAGACGGGAAAGACAAAAGACATCCTCTATAATCCAGCACATCCTTATACAAAGTCCCTGTTGGATGCGGTTCCAGATATAGAGGTAGAAAAGGACCTTGTCCCCATCCCCGGAAGCATCCCAAGCCTTATAGATCCGCCTAATGGCTGTAGATTTCATCCAAGGTGTCCACTTGCTATGGATATATGTAAAGAGGAAGTTCCTCCTCTATTTAATATAGATACTGATCACTACTCTGCATGCTGGTTACATAGGAGGGCATAATGGAAGATAGAGTCCTGATCTCAGTGAAAAACCTAAAGAAATATTTCCCTAGAGGTAAAGCAATAGTTCATGCGGTAGAGGATGTATCGTTCGATATAAGAAGGGGAGAGACTCTGGGTCTTGTGGGAGAGAGTGGATGCGGGAAATCCACAGTAGCAAGACTTATTCTAAGATTAATAAATCCTGACAGTGGAAGAATTATATTCGATGGTGTAGATATAACTAATCTATCTGAGAAGGCATTGAAGCCATTTAGAAGACGTATGCAGATAGTCTTTCAGGATCCTGCATCTTCCCTGAATCCTCAGATGACAGTAGGCACAATCATAAGGGAACAGTTTGCCATACATAACATAGGAACCAGGCAGGAACAGGAGCGGTGGGTAGAGGAACTTCTAGAAAAAGTAGGGATAAACCCTAACTTTAAAGATGCATACCCTCATGAATTTAGTGGTGGACAGCAACAGAGAATATGTATCGCAAGAGCCATTGCACTTAAGAGTGAGTTTATAGTATGTGATGAACCTCTATCAGCCCTAGATGTCTCTGTTCAGGCTCAGATTATAAAACTCTTAGAAGAGCTACAGAGGGAATTAGGACTTACCTATCTATTCATCTCTCATGACCTGGCTGTTGTAAAACATCTATCGAATTCTATAGCAGTTATGTATCTTGGCAAGGTGGTCGAATATGCTGAGAAAAATAAAATATTTAGTAACCCATTGCATCCTTATACAGTTACTCTTCTTTCATCTGTACCAAGTATAAGGGGTAAAGAAGAAGAGATAGAGTTGAAGGGCGAACCTCCTAACCCTATAAATCCACCTAAGGGATGTCCATTCAACCCAAGATGTCCAAAGAAGATAGATATATGTGAGAGAGAAATTCCTCTCTTAGAGGAAGTATTCGATGGACATTTTGTTGCCTGTCATATAGTTTCAGGTAGAGGTAAAAATGATTAAGAGGTTAATAGCATTAATGATATTGATGGTTATATCCATTCCATCGATAAAGGCTAATAGCTTAGAAGACGTACTCTTTGAGTCTCTTATGCGGTACGAAAAATATGTTAGGACAAACGAAGATCCCCAGTATGGCTATAAGAGATATCAGGGCTATCCTATGTATCTATACACTTTTGGTGTAATGTATTATAGACTTTATCTGCTTACAAAGGACGAATATTTTAAAAAGAAAGCGATAGAGATTGCTGACATCGCAGAGAAAGTAAGAAATAGTGATTGGACCTGGTACTATTATGATGGCTCTAAGTTTATAGAGTCTCCCGTTTCTCTGTACAACTGTGAATTTACAGAGCTCTTTTTATATGCCTATGAATTGACCAGAGATCCAAAATACAGGGAATTTGCCAGAAATACTATCAATGCCCTTCCAGAACTTCTATACAGTATAAGTCCAAGTGCAGCTTATAACTATTTCTTCTATCCATTCATTACAATAGCACATTATCTATACTACACCGGTGAGGACAACAAGGACTTGCTAGAAGCAGGAGAGTTCGCATACTATATGGCTATGCAGGGATATAATCCCAATACAAAGGAATGGTATTATTCACCTGCTGAATATATAAGGGACTTCTACGATGGACACAGCGCCTTTTATCAGATAGGAGAAATGTCAGCATTCCTGGAGCATCAAGAGGCTGTAAAGGCGATATTCCCTGAAGAGTACAGATACCTCATAAGTGAACTTCCCGGTATGCTGGAGGTGGTAAAAAGGTATCAACTACCTTCAGGTGCATATTACTATAATGATGGTGCCCCCGATTGTACAGAGACTATAGGGAACATCATAGTATTTTATATACTCTACGATGAAACATTTAAGACGGATCATAGGGATATTATTTATAGGTGTATTAATACCCTACTTAAGCGTCAGGCTCCAAACGGGGCTTATTATAAGACAGACGTTGGTAGTCCCATAGAGATTTGGTATGGAGATAATATAGGTGTATCCTTACCACTGTTTTTCCTAAAAAAAGAAAGTAGATTGGAGGGCATAATGTATAAAGAATCTGAACTTATTAAGAGGGAGATTAACGAGAAAATTATTATAGGTGATTATAATCTGGAATTGAGAGGTAAAAATGGAAGACTTGATGCTATTAGTCTTATAGAAAGGCTTAAGGATATAAAGGCAAACACTTACGCTTATCTCATCTGGCATTCTCCTTATGACTGGGATGATCTGTGTAATGCTTTTATGCCTTTAGCTCAGAAGGAGGGGATCGATGTAATAGTCTATCTAACACCACCCTCAGAACCGCCTCCTCCCAAGCCATACGAGTACGACTATATAAAATGGGCTCAGGCTATAGGAGAATTATCAATAAGATATCCAAATCTTACAGGCATTGCTATAGATGACTTCAACTATAATACGGGCTTCTTTACTAAGAATTATCTCAGGGAGATTAAATCAAGCGCCAAAAGTATAAATCCCTCTTTAAAACTCTTTACCGTATCCTATTATAGAGATATCACGGATAAATTTATAGACCAGTATAGAGATATTATAGATGGAGTGATATTTCCATTCGGGAATGAACCAAATATAGATACAACAACTACTTCTACATTAGCGCCTCAAGTAAGAGCAGTAAGAACAACTCTGGGAAATGAGCTGTCTCTCATTATTATGATCTATGCTTCTAAGTTGTCCAGTGCCCCAATACCTCCAGACAGTAAGTACCTGAGAGAGACGGTAAAAATCTCTTTAGATCTTATAAGAGAAGGTATAGCTGATGGTATTATCACCTACTGTTTACCGAAAGAAAATAAAGAGGATGATAGATACAGGACTGTAAAAGAGTTATTTAATAACTTTAATCCAGGAGGGAAATAGCTGTGAGAAAGTGGTGGGAAAAACCTTTAAGGATAGTAGATATAGGATTACCTGAGTTTAAGCTGGAAAGGATAGAAGAGGCAGTAAAAAGAAAGAAGGAGTTACATTTTAACTGTGAACATTTTGGCCCATTTGGCTATGACGGAGGAGAAAGAGGGATATTCTATTTCAGATCTAGCGTAGCCGATGTCGTTCCGATGGATCTACTTGGAGAATATCTGAAATCAGCCCATAGGGAAGGGATCAGAGTAATAATATACTTTAATGTACACTGGTTGAGTCCAAAGATGGCTGAAAAACATAAAGACTGGGTCCAGCTCAGACGAGACGGAAGCGTAATAGATGATGTCTATGGGTTAGGTATGTCTCCCTGTGTAAATAGCCCTGACTATAGAAGATGGTCCTTTCAGGTAATAAGAGATCTTGCACAGTACGATATAGATGGGATATTCTTGGATGGTCCTATATTTATAGCCAGTGGATGCTACTGCCAGGCATGCAGAGAAAAGTTCAAGAAGATTTATGGCAAGGACTTACCTGTAAAAGAAGATTGGGAAGATCAGACATGGAAGGAGTTTATAGAATTCAGATATGATAGTATCACTGATTATATGAGAGACGCTTATAATACTCTAAAAGGGATAAAACCTGAGGCTATCATCTATATGAACGGGCAGGGTCTCTGGCCAAGCTGGCCAAATGGAAGGGATAATAGAAGACTTGCTCCCTATCAGGACATTATTGGAGCAGAAGGTGGATTTATAGGGGGAGACCTGACTAGGGTTCCTTTATGGAAACCGGCTATGTCTGCAAAGCTCCTAGAGACACAGGCAGATGGTAAACCCACCGTAATCTTTATAGCAGGCAAAAACTGTGGATGGGATCTCTATGCATTAACTCCTGAGGAGACCAAACTCCTATACGCAGATACTATAGCTCATGGGGCATCACCCTGGTATGGAGAGTACTATGCCAATATATTTGACCCTGGTGCAGAGGCGGCAGGAGAAATGAATAAGTTTATAGAAGAGAACGAAGAATACTTGGAAGGGACAAAATCCCTCGCTAAGGTAGCCCTGATGTGGTCAATAAAGACAGCAGATTATTATAGAGCAACAGTTCCAATAACTGATTTTACTCAGGAAGGAGAAAGACTCACAAGACAGATCAAAGTAGGAGACCACTTTAAAGCCTTTACCGGATATTTTGAAGCTCTTACCAGGAGCCATATTCCGTTTGATGTACTCGATGAAAAAGGGATCGAAGAGAAAATTAGTTACTATGATTTTCTCATCCTTCCCAATGTAGCTTGTATGTCTGATCACACTGCGGAATTAATTAGGAATTGGGTCAGAAATGGTGGGACATTATTGGCTACATTCGAAACTTCCTTCTATGATGAATGGGGAAATAAAAGAGGTGAGCCTGTACTATCAGAGTTATTTGACATAAGTGAAGAGGGAATCGAGGGACCTTGCAATTTAGACTATTTTGACCGTGGAGATAGTCCTATGTTTGAGGGAATCTCATCTGCCTTTATTCCTTCGCCCAGATTCAGAGTCAAAACTAGTATCAAGAATGGAAAGATCCTGGCATTATATAGAGAAAAATTTCCAGCCAGATATCAGCCCTTACCACCACTATCAAATTATCCTGCCATTGTGGAAAATGCCTATGGAAAAGGAAGGACCTTTTACTTCTGTGGCAATATAGACGAGACCTATCTAGAATTTCACTTTCCAGAGCACAGAAAGCTTATGGTTAAGCCTATAGAAATCTTTGGAACTCCTCTGGTTATAACCGATGCCCCAGAGACGGTGGAGATAAGTATCAGGATGCAAGAGTCAAAGAATAGAATAATACTGCATCTGATTAATTTTACTGGAGAGATGACTCGGCCTATAAACAGGATTATACCCATATACAATATTAATATCTGTCTTCCCTGGATAAAAGAAGTAAAGAGAGTAATGCTACTGTCTAAGAAAGAAGAGCTTAATTATAAACTAGAGAATGGGTTAAATATCACTCTCCCGAAAGTAGATACCTATGAGGCTATAGCCATAGAATAGCGCTAGAGCGGAAAAACTTGGCCGAAGCAAATCTATCACTACCCTAGGGACAAATTCAATCTACCGTCCCTAGGGTTTTATGTTCTATAGAGAAAGGGTGTCCTGAAGATACGTCTTAGTATTATCTATCATCTCTTTAAACAGCTGGTTGGCTTTATCAGTACTCAGTCTTTCTACTGCAGGATCATTCAAAAATGCTCTTCTAGCAAGGTTAAGATCTCTTTCTAATACAGACCTTACAATCAACTCCTGATTGCTTATGTGTCTTATCATTATACTTGCTAGGTCTGGAGGCAATTCTCCTGCATACACTGGACGAACATCGTCTCTGGTAAATACTGCATTGGTCTCTACAATTGAACCAACCGGTAGATTGGGGATCTGTCCTCTATTTGGCAGGTTGACATTTGTGACAAAGGTATCCAGTCCGAAGATCGCCTTCATCTGCATAACTCCTTCCTCTCCAGATTGGATAAGTGGTATGTCTCTCTGTCCGGAGGCAAATTCTTTACCGAGTGCATCGAGCCTTTCTCTATTCTTTATCCTCCATTCAACAGGAGTTAAGGAGAATTTCCATCTTCTTACCGTCTCTCTGTCTGTGAGATATATGTACGGGATAAATTCTGCCAGATGTCTATCACCGGCTGCCCCTATAAGTCCGAACCTTCTAAACAGGTCAAACTTGACCCTATTTGCTGAGGCAAAATAATCTCTTTCCCAGCGCCCTCTTTCTCTTTCATACCCTTCTTCATAAAACTTGTCTATAAATTCCTTATAAAGAGGGAATATGTCGATCGATTTATAAGAAGCCTTATCAAACCAGGTAAAGTGATTTATTCCCAATACATTAACCTTAATATCCCTTCTAGAGATTTCGATATCTTCACCGAGATAGTGTTTTACAACATCCACTAATAACTCCTGTGTTCCAAATACTTCATGACAACATCCAAAAGCCTTTATCCTGGGAAAGACTTCATAAAGCGTCTTCAGGCATATAGCCATAGGATTTGTATAGTTAATTACCCATGCATCTGGACAATTCCTCTTTATCCCCTCGGCAAATTCTACATACATTGGCACTGTCCTCAAGCCTCTTATAAGTCCACCTGGACCTGTAGTGTCTCCAACTGACTGGTATATTCCATACTTTTCAGGAGTATGTACATCCGAATACATCTCATTAAATGTGCCTGGCAGTATCGAAATTACCACCAGATCGGCTCCGTATAGAGCTTCATCAAGTGTCTTTACAGCGGTATACTTCCACTTTCCACGTACTTCGGGTTTACCTGAGATTTTATTCCCTATGATCTCATTATTCTTGGCAGATTCGTAGTCAATATCATAGAGTTTGACTGTTCCAGCAAGTTCTTTCTCAAGGGCTAGATCCGCCATTAACTTCCATGCCCAACCTCTCGAACCCCCACCTATATAGGCAATCTTTATATCGTTTATTTTATCCTTACTCAATTTCATCCCTCCAAAAGAGTTTTTATAAAAGATATTCTACCACATTCTAACAGAACTCTGACTAGGATTACTCCGATAGAGCAGTAGGCATTTAATATGGAGGGAGCTATGCACCTTAAGGGGATAACCTTATCAGTTTTCCCACTTTGGTGCCAGGAAAAACTGTTCTTGTTACCTTAGGGTCATCTACTTTAGCTATAGCCACTTCACATATAGAAAGTATTAGGCATCCTTCTTCCAGATGTCCACTAAAAGATTTGAAGTCCCTATTAACTATAGAGATATGTAGATGTGGTTGACCATCAGCGATTATACCTTGTAAAGAGACGATTTCTAGAGGTCCCTCGAAATCTAGAAAGTCATCCTTCGGTGGAAAATCATTGGAGGATACCATATGGATCCTTGCCCTTAAAAGACTGCCGACACCAGAGACTACGACTCCGGTGGATAATTTCGTGTCCTCTATCGCCTTTATTATACTTCTAAGCAGATCTTCTCCTCTATCCACCCTGCAAAACAAGAATTGCTTTCCATCTATTATTTCCATATCTTCCTCCTATCCTAGGACTATAAATACAGTCTTCCACTCAGTAAAGAGGTCTATAGCGGTCGTTCCTTGTTCCCTCTCACCATTTCCGGAAGCCTTAACTCCACCAAAGGGACCATTTATCTCTGCACCAGTTGGAGGAGCATTTATATAGACCACCCCAGACTCCAAGAGTTCCATAGCTCTAAAGCTTTTCTTTAGGTCTTTTGTATATATCGAAGCCGAAAGTCCGTATTCTGTACTATTGGCAATTTCTATAGCGGATTCAAAATCCTTTGCCTTCATTATACAAACTACTGGTCCAAATATCTCCTCTTTTGCAATTCTCATATGAGGGGTTACGTCTATAAAAACGGTGGGTTCAAAAAAGAATCCTTTAGAAAATTCACCGCTATCCAGGACATTTCCTCCATATACAAGTTTTGCCCCTTCTTTTATGCCCAGATCTACATAATACTTTACCTTATTCAACTGCGACTCACTTACAAGTGGTCCCATATCCGTATCCTTATCCATCC
>Ga0308419_1002144_pt1 | contig 12841 bp, 10 predicted proteins | sample HotsprSampleMS50_FD_203674 | JGI IMG/M metagenome (GOLD analysis project Ga0308419, IMG submission 203674) | Hot spring phototrophic mat microbial communities from Mushroom Spring, Yellowstone National Park, Wyoming, United States - 20090730_MS50 ... | reverse complement strand
AATGGTCTGGGAGGGCTGGCAACCGGGGTGACTTGGCTCGTGGTAAGCATTACCAAGTTCAGCCACGGAGCCTGGATGACGCTCCTGGCCATTCCTGCCCTGGTGATCATTTTTCTGAAAATAAGGTCTCACTATGTGGAGACGGCCCGCCAGCTATCACTGGAGGGGATTGATAAAGTGTCCGAGACTGTTCCACCGCCTCGGATAGTGGTTCCCATCTCAGGTGTCAATCGTGGCGTGGTCAAGGCAATGGAGTATGCCCGCACCCTCGCTAAAGATGTGACGGCGGTCTATGTGGAGCTTGAACCGGGCAGCGGAGAGGCTGTGCGTGAAAAATGGAACCGCCTGTGGCCTGACATCCCCCTCGTGATTATGCCATCTCCCTACCGTTCCATTGTAGGTCCTCTGTTGGAATTTCTCGACAAGACTGACCAGGAACACAATGATGGTCAGCTTGCTGCGGTGTTATTGCCCGAGTTTGTCCCTGCCAGGTGGTGGCATGGGCTACTTCACAATCAGTCGGCCTGGCTGATTAAGGCGGCATTGCTTTATCGCCGTCGCAATTTGGGATTTCAACAGGTGATCATAGACGTGCCATATCACCTGGAGCGATAAAGTGGTGTGACGTAACCACCTGCCCGGTTGGCCTGCCGCTAGGCTATGCGCTGATCGGAAATCAGCCTCCCCGGGCACGCTGTGCCGGGCGTCGGCCTGCGCCGACGCTCCCGGCCGGCGCAGGCCTGTGGCGTACGGGCGAGGCAAGCCTCGTCCCTACTGTCCGAAAAACGTAACCGACGTATCCCTATGCGTCGGCATAAGCGGCATAGGGATGCCGCCTGTACGGTTTTTCGGACAGGGTCTTAGAGCGTGTCTGAAAATTGACCATTTGCGGTCTGTCTGGTAAACTCCTGGCTATGGCCGAGAGTACTTCAAGAAAACCATATCCAGGTGGCTTGTCCGATGTCGAGTGGCAAAAGATCGAGCCGCTGATTCCAAAACCCCGGACGAATCGAGGAACTGGACTCTGGCGAAAATATAAACTTGAGCACAGGACGCCTCCTGAGTAGAACAGGCGAAAAACCACTCTACCGGTTCCAACAGGAGGTCATCCCATGCTCATCCGTATTTTACGCCCTTCTGACAAACTTGCACATTTCTTGACCAGCCAGACCTTAAACTCAGTCAACCTCAGCGCCGCCACCTCTTGAAGATGGCCGATGCGCTGTTGGTCTGCGAAGACAAGAAGACCCTGGCTGCCTTACAGCGGCAGTTTGTCGAAGCCCCCGCCCCCTCCAATATGGCCGATTTCCTGCGCATCAGCCCCTGGCAAGCCAACCAGGTGCGAGCGGCCCTGCGGGCTCATCAAGTGGCCTGGCTTATCGCCGAAGGGGAGCGCCCCGGTGCACCAAAAGTCATCTCCATCAACATCGCCGATTCTCCCGGCGAGAAGGACAAGGACACCCGTCACCTGGAACCGGCCGACTGGTTCTTCGACTACAGCGAAGGCACCTACAAGAATGGCTTTCTGCTACGTGGTCTGTACGATGCGGGTCGGGCCCAACGTGGCCACCTTCGATTTGCGGCTCTATCTGCGGGAAAAGACGAGGCGTCGGTTCAACCGCCACCGGCCCAAAGAACAGCGCCTTCCCTTTCGCAGCAAGTACCGCATTGCCCGCCAAATTCTGGCCGACCTGGCCTCTCTCTTGCCCCAGGGATGGAATGATCTTCTGCAAAGTTTCTCGCTCCTCCTCACTCAGCCGAATAATGTAGCGCTTGTTCATCTGGACACCTCCAGGGAAGAACGCTCTCCCTCAGAGATGTAACACATAAGTTCAAATTCGACAACCACCAGACACCCTGTGGACTCACCGCCGGATGGCCTTCGTCCAGGCAGTCCGTTCCCACACCTCTATTCCCACTCCTCGCCGGTCGGGGCGAATGTCGGGAGAGCGGGACTCACGGCCTCTTCTCCTCCGGTTTCTTCTCTTCCCGCTTCCAGGTCAGGGTGACCTTATAGTTGGCCTCGGTGCCGGCGGCGGCGATGAACGCCCCGGCCTGGGCGTTCAGTTTCAGGCCGAACTCTACCTCAATCTCGTCGGGCGGGTCGTGGAGGGCGCGGAGTTTCTGGATGATGGCCTGCGCGGCGGGGCGGATTTTGTCCAGGGCGGCCTCAAAGGTCTGCCCGGCTCTCTCCGGCGTAGCCGGTCCGCCTCGCATCGCCGGGACCGGCCCCGGCTCCTCTGGCGCGTCTGTCTCCACCAGAATGGTGGTGCCGTCTTCCAGGGGGAATTCAATCAACCGCTTCATCAGTCACATCCTCGCTATTTCTATGGCCATACGGAGTGCTAATAGTTTTTCACCAAGCCTGTGAACACCTCTAAAGAACTCTTCATTGCGAACATCTTTCCTAATACAGTAGCTAAGCATTGCTGCTGTACTCAATGCGCTTTCAATGCTTTCCTTCCAAGGGGGGCGGTATGACCATTCATCAAAATCTCTGCAAAGTCTATTCAAAAGAGCTTCTGTCTGTATAATCAGATGGTCATTCACCATACTTGGCCTCATACAATGAAAGTAGTTGCCCAAACCCTCAATTAAGTCCTGGCAACTTTCAATTTTAGCATCCTCCAGGCTGTCAATTCGCCTGGTAAGTTCCACAACCGTAATTGTCATCTTCAACACAGGGGGCGGGATAATGAACGACATAGGGGGCGGGATGATGAACGCGGCCCGCACCGAGGGGTCGCGCTCGGCGGCGGAGACCATCCCCACCACGCCGCCCAGGGCGTCGTCCCAGACCGGCGCGCCGCTGAAGCCCGGCTGCACCCGGTAGCCGGTCTCTTTAGTGTCCTCAATCTGGAGCCCGCCGCAGGCGGTGGGGCCACGGACCACGCCGCTGGCCCAGACGCCCTCCGGATGCCCGACCGGGAAGCCGAAGGCGCGGAAGGGGTGGCCCCAGAGGTCGCCGCCCTCCGCCAGCGGGGCCGGTTCGGCGCCCGCGGGCGGGGCGGATTCCAGTTCCAGGACAGCGATGTCGTCCTGGAGGCGCCAGTGGGCCACCCGCGCGGTCAGGCGCTGGTCCGGGGCCAGGAGGGGGAAGTCCAGGGAGACTTGGCCGGGCGGCGGTTCCGGCGTATCGTCGGGCAGACCGAGGGCGAGGGTCACCACGTGCGCGCAGGTGAGCACCTCCCGCTCCCCCGCCAGGAACCCCGAGCCGACGATCCGCTCCCCGTCGGCGGCGTAGATGCGGACCTGGGCGCGCGCCAGAGGTGAGGGTCCGCGCTCGGACCGGAGTGGGGCAGGGGGCGCGCCATCTATGGAGTGGAGATAGCCGGGATCATTCTGCCTCACTGCCCGCCTTGTATTGCTGGATCGCTCGCTCAAACCCATTGCTCAGATTCTCCCGGAACGCTGCGCTGACCCGGGTCGGGCCGAAAATCTGAAACGATTTGCCCCGATAGTGTGCATTCAGAGTAAACATCAGCCGTTGCAGGTCAATGTAGTCCTCCACTGACCCCTCGTTAAGAGCCAGGAAGGGGAACAGTTTGCCGTTCAGCATATGCAGGTCCTGATCCCAGCCCCGCTGGCGGAAGTAAGGGAGATATTGTTCATACAGGCGGGACGAGGGGACCGGAGTGAACAGCATCGGGATGATGGAACCGGCCACTTCAGAGACGAAGAGGATGGTTTTGACCACACCGTCTATGGTCTCTCCTGGCAGGCCATAGAGCACAAACGCGTTGACATCCATGTTGCGCAGACTAAAGCCAGCCTGTTCACACCGTTTCACCGCCTGGACGAAGTGCTCCAGGCGCACGTGGCGACGATTGAGGGAATCCAGAAACCGCTCGTCAATGTTCTCGCACGGCAGGTAAATTTTCTGGAAGTGTGCCGCTTTCATCAGGTCTACCAGCCGCTGCGACTGGCTGAGAAAACGCACGTCAAACCCTTCCGGCGCGTAGAGGCGAAAGGGACTTTTGTTGGCCACCAACTGCTCCAGCACCCGCTGGAAATTCGTCTCATAGTCCCACAGCAGGAAATCCGCATAGAAGGCAAAATCGCGGATTCCGTAGGTCTCGTAATTGGAGTACATCTCGGCCACGATGTCCTCCGGCGGACGGAAGTGGACCGTTCGCCGGCCGTTGTTGATGGTGCGTTGGGCGCAATAGGCGCAGTCGTATGGGCAACCCCGACTGGGGGTAATAATGGCATACGTGGGCGCGGTCTCGTACAGGGAGAGGTCGGGCCAGAGGTCGTTGGCCTCCTCTATTTCACCGACCACAATCAGGTCGGCGGCGATATTTCGGGCCGCGTGCTCCGGGGCCAGGGTGGGGTAGATGCCGCCCAGCAGAATCCGGGTGCGGTTCCCCCAGCGCCGCCGCAAGCGGGCCACCAGGTCGCGTACCGACTCCCACCAGTACGTCATAATTGCCGAAATCCAGACCTCATCCGGCGGATGGGCCGGGTCAAAGCCCCGCTCGTCCAGCCAGGCATCGAATTCCGACCAGGATTTGCCAAAGTGATACTTCCAGAGGTCCAGGTGCTGGCCGTCCTTCTCAATGCGGATGGGTGAGGGACGGGGGTCGGGTTCGTCTTTTTCGGCGAACGACTCGTTGGGGCCGATGCGCCGTTTGGGGACGACCCGTTTCGGGCCGGGGGCCTCCATAAAGTCGAACAGTTCCCGGCGGCGGTAGCCGTGCTTTTTCAGCAGAGCGGCAATGCGCAGCAGGCCGTAGGGCTGCGACCACTCGGCCCAGTACTGGGTGTCGTAGACGGGCGGGTTGATGAGCAACGCCGTCTTGCCGGCCGAGTCGCCGGGCAGGGCACGGAGGTCAAAGCGGCGGACGATTTTGGGGACAAGGTTCCCAGGCATGATTGTTCCCTCTATCCAACCCATCCCAGCTTCCAGGCATCTGTACCCTCGTGAACAACCACCAGGTTTGGAAAACCGCGAAATGCCAGCGGCGGGAGAGGGTGAAGAGCGTAAGGGTTGTGAAAGACCTTCATATTTGGTGGAGCGGTAGTAGTGATCCACAGTACAGCGCTCAGTCTCCTGTTATGCACAACCGGCGTTTTCCCTTTCTGGGGTTTCGGTGTGATCAGGCCCGTCTCGCTCCTCCCGCTTTCAACTGCTATAATCTGGTCGCCCTGGAAAGAAATGATGACCTGCTCCTGGCCGAAGAGTGCATCCAGGACATCGTCTTCGGAGAAACCTGATTCAAATGTGGGTACAAGAGCCACCACCAGCGGAGCGCCCTCTTCCTTGACCTGTCGGTAAGCCTTCAGTTTTTCCCTCAAGACCTCTTGGAGGCGCCTTGGGTTAATCCAAAACGTGATACCTGGTCCACTGGTTGCGATCGGTTCCTTGCAAGTGACCTTCTTGGGAATAGCCCGGAACGAAATCCGCAAGTTTTCATTTTCATAGGTCTTTTCTTGAGGTTCATTGACGGCTTCTGGATCCAGGGTGTCCAGCCAGTCCCGCACGAACCGCACAATGCGTTTTTGGTCTGCGCCCTTCAATGACGTTTCTGGAGGAGCGGATATCCAGATATGAAAGTAATGCTCTATCTCCTCCAGCCGGAAACGCAATTCGTCCCATTCGCGTGTCCACGCTTGCACTTCGGATGTCGGAAAAACGGTTGCGACCTCCACGAAGAAAGCGGGGATGCCTTCAGCGCAGTGAACATACCAGTCGGGAGTTTTATCGCCCAGCGGCTTTTCATACTCGGGTTGATGTCCGCAATGGCGGAGCAGGTCGCCAACCACCAGTTCACTGTAGGCGGCGAAAAACTGGTCAGGTTGACGAAAGCGGTGAACAACCCTTTCCCGAGAGGCTTCCGGGAGCAGACTCACCCAGCGCTCGATGTTCTCCCGTTCCCGCGCCCACCGCGGGTCTGTTGCCAGGCGATACAGGTCAGGCTGGCAATACCTGGGTTGCCGGCCACACTTTTCCTCAAGGTCTTGAATCCAGGCCGGTTCAAACACGGGTGTCATGTTCTATCCCAGTTCCTCCAGACTCTCCTGGATTTCCCGCAACTCCGCCTCCGTGAGCCCCCACAACTGCGCGGCCAGGCGGTCTATTTCGGCCTCAATCTCCCGCACCCGCGCCGCATCCCCGGCAGCGGTGGCTTCGTGCGCCTGCTGCGAGAGGGCCGCCAGTTGGCGGTGAGTGGGGTTGGTGGGGTCGTAGCGAGGCACAAAAATGTTCTCCAAAATGCTGGGTGTGCCGAAGCTCTTGCCCCCTTTCTGCGAGTACGACTGCGCTGCGAAATTGAACGGGGCTGAGTTCATTATGGCACAGAGATAGTGAGCCTCTTCCAGGTTGTCAAAAGCTACCATTGAAACAGTTTCCTGTGGTATCGGTGGCTTTTCTCCTGGCACAATGGACACCACTGCCGCGGCTATTTCCGCAGCGATTCGCCCCCACACCACCTTGTACGGCGCGAAGGTGTAGTCGCCGACGTCAAACATCGAGTAGAACGGGTCGCTCTCCGAGAAATAGCGCCGGTAGCCCGACCGGCTGCGTAGCGCGGCCTCGAAGTACTTGAGGTAGCTATAGGTCTTGGGATATTTCACGCTCAGCCAGTCCTCGTCGTAGCCCCGCCGCTTCTGCGGGTCTTGCACCATCAGGATGTACGCGGAAGGCTGTGCCCGCCAGCGGCCGACATCCCGCCCCCGCAAGAGCGGGTAGAGCAGGTCGGGTTCAATGGCGGCCTGTACGTTCTCCACGTCCCGTTTGGCGCCCTCGCTGAGGTTGCTGACCACCACCAGCCCGTCCGGTCGCTGCCCCACGATTTCCAGCCAGTAGACGCCGTTGAGCCAGGTGCAGACGCCGGCCTTGGCCTGATAGTCGGATATGCCCAGTATCTTTTTCACTGCCTTCAGCGCCTGCGGCCGACCGGTGATCCAGGGCGAGGTGGGGTCCTTCTCGTCCACCGGTCGGGCCACGAACCGGCGGTAGGCGGCGATTTTCTCCCGCGCAATCTCCTCCAGGGTCAGGTCCTCCGGGACCACGCTGCCGCCGCCCGGTTTGTACCAGAAGGAGTACGGCACCGGGTACCGGGTCTCCCCTCCCCGCTCCAGGATGACGATGGCAGTGCGGTTGCTGGCCCCCTCAAAGGGCTTCAGGTCGGCCATGTCGTCCACGTGGACCACCTTCAACGGCGTGCCGTCCCCCAGGCGGAAGCGGCGGAAGCCCTGGCCCGCTCCGGCCGTCTTGAAGACGCTCTGGGTGATGAGAAAGCCCAGCCGCCCGCCGTCTTTCAGGTACCTGTCCATCGCCACGTAGGTCATCAGCATGGAGATGTCTTTCTTGCCCTTGCCCAGGATGGCGTCCATCCCGCCGTGGGGGAAGAGACCGTGATAGACCCACAGGGCCTTTGTCTCCAGGCGGTACTCGTCCGGCAGGCTCTCCCAATTCACCCAGGGCGGGTTGCCGGCCACGTAGTCAAAGCGGCCCTGGAAGAGGGGAGCGAAGGCGTTCTTGATGACGCGCGCCCAGATACCGTTGATCCCCTGGCGGTCCAGGTCCAGCAGTCGCTCGTACAGGTCCACGGCGACGCCGACCTCGGCGGTATCCTCGTCCAGTGGAAATGTCTGCAACAGCCGCGCCCGGAACTGGTCTGGCCGCAGGCCCATCCCCACGCATTCCTCCAGCAGGTCGGCCAGGCGGTCAATGGATCGCGCGTCCACCAGGGAGCGGGGTACGCTGAACCGGCCCACGGCGGTGTTGAAACTGTAGGCGGCTTGGGTGAAGAGGTCCTGGCCGGCCATGGGGGTCAAAATGGAGTCGGCCAGATAGACGGGGATGCCGATCTCGCCCTGGCGGTGGGGGAGCAGGTCGCCCAGCGCCAGCAGGTAATTGGTGCGGGCGGAGATCACCGCCAGCGGGTTCAGGTCAAAGCCGACCACGTTCTGCAGAATCTGCTCCAGCACACCCGCCGGGGGCAACATCCTCTCCTCAGCGTACTGACGAATGCGCTTGATGGTCAGCACCAGGAAGGTGCCGGAGCCGCAGGCCGGGTCCAGCAACCGCTTACCCGGATCGCCGTCCACGCCCAATTGGTTGAGCAGCCGCTCCGCCAGCCAGTCGGGGGTATAGTACTCGCCCAGGTCGTGGCGCAGCCTCCGGGGCATCAGGTTCTGGTAGAGTTGCTTGAGCAGGTCGCGCGTCTCTTCGGGGTCCACATCCAGGGTGACCAGCGAGTAGTTGGCCAGGTCGCCGATGATGCGCCGCAGGGCCTGCTCCACGTCCGCATCCCAGGCGTCCAGGTACCAGCCGAAGAAGTCGCCTTCCAGGAAGTTGCGGATGCCGAAGTCGGCGAAGACGCCGCCCCGTTCCATCTTGCGCAGGTAGGCTTGCAGGCCCGCCGTGTCGGCCGAGGCGACCTGAGCCAGGCCGGTGCCCACCTTGGGCATCAGGTAGTAGTGGGCGATCTGCACGGCCAGCAGTTTGATGAAGAGCGCGTAGTAGGTATGGATGGAGAAGAAGAGGTGCAGCGCGCCGGGATCAGGGTCTCTTACGCCGTAAGACCGCGCCAGTTGGGCCACATCCAGCCGGATACTCTCTTCCTCGTAGCCGCAGATTTCCCGAAACTGGCGCTGCCATTGCTGGAAGAGGGTCTGGACTCTGGGGTGGGAACAGGTGCGCAGGGCCTGGTAGAGGGCGGAGACGGCCATCCGGCTGACGACGGTGTTTTCGCCAAAGTCGCGCACCAAATTCTCGGGGGTCAGGGCCAGTTCGGTGGAGAGGGAGAGCAGATAGCGCAGGAAGGTCTCGGTGGATTGAGGCGAAACGGGCACCGGGTCATCCACGTGCCAGTGGCCCTCGCGGAAGCGGACAAAGATGAAGTAGTGGCCGTCCAGCACAGCCCCGGCCAGCCGCTCCTTGCGCTGGCGGTCCAGCCGCTCCAGCCCTTCCAGGTACCGTTGGACCTGCTCCACGGCGTGCCGGTTGGGGCGGGCGTTCCTCTCCCGGCGCAAACTGCCCGGCGGCTCGTACTCGATGACAAAGCGATTGTAGACGGCATCGGCGCGGCCGTTGACCAGGGTGCGCTCCCGCTCCAGGCGCAGGCCCAGGTCAAAGTTCTTCTCGAACCGCTTGAGCACGTCCTCGATCTCGGCCACCAGGTCGGCCTCGTTGGCGGAGCGTTGGGCGGCAGCCTGAATATCGCGGGCGATCTCCGGTGCCCGCTGGCGGACAAACGCTTCCAGGTCGGTGGGGGTGTAGTCTCTCATCCTTGCTCCTGTTGGTACGCTGGCAGCGGGAAGATCACCTTCACCGGCTGGCGATAGACGGGGTGGCTGACCAGCAGTTCGCCCTTGACCAGGCGGGTGACGGCCATTTTGAGGTCCTGCTCCAGGAAACGGTAGTCTGGCTGCATCACTTCGGCGGAACCGGTGCGGCCCAGAATCTTGGTAGCGCAGTTACCCGTCACCCGGTCATGGACGGCGCTCATAAACTGTTGCGCGGAGATGAGGATGACTCCCAGGCTGCGGCCCCGCTCGGCCACGTCCAACACCTGCTGGGTGATGGGAGAGGCCTTCGGGCCGCCGGGCGCGTACTTGTTCAACTCGTCCACAAAGATGATCACCTTCTCCGGCACCGGCGCCTGCTCGGTCCGGTCTTCGGCCTCCTCCGCTTTCACCGCATAGACGGTACGCAGGATGTCGCCGAAGACCAGGGTCTGCTCGTCATCGGCCATCTTGGCAATGTCCACTACGTAGATGTAGCCGCCCTTGATGTTCACCAGCTCACTGCTCAGCAGCTTCTCATTGCGCGAGCGGCTGTCCACGAAGATGCCGGTCTGACGGGTCTGGACAATGCGCCTCAAGTGGCGGCGGAAGGCGCCTATGGATGAGCCGGCGAACATCCCGCGCCAGCGTCCCCCTTCGCTCTGTTTACGGCGCAGGAACTCTAGCAATGCCCCCCAGCTCTGTACATCTCTAAACTCGGCATCGTGCCCGGTGATGCCGGCCATGATCTCGCCGTAGATGCCTTCCATCGTCCCACTGGGGTCGGCCACGTTGCTGAAGAGCAGGTCAAGTTTGTCGGCCGTACCCTCCAGGTCGTAGGCGTAAAGGGTGTGAATCGTAGGCACAGGCGGGTAGGAATTGGCCTGGCCGTTGTGTCCGCGGGGCAAGAGGTAACGCACGTTCTGGAAAGGTTGAGGTTCCAGGCCCAGGGCCTCCCACAACTCCATCTGTTCTGGCGGCAGTGGCTGGTCGGGGCGGCGGTCAATTTGCAACAGGTCGGCCTGCTTCACGTTAAGGATGATGACGGCGATTTTCTCGGGGTCCGATGCCCGCTGCAGGATGGACTGGATGAGGAACATCGCGTACGAGGTCTTGGTGGCCAGACCGCTGATCCCGGAGATGTTAACGTGGGCCGATTCGGGGCCCAGGACATAACGCCGGTCCAGGTAGGCCACCGCGGAGGCGCCGTTGCTCATTTTGATCAGACCAGCGGGGATAGCGTCGTGAGGGCGGTCCCGGAGCAGGGTATCTGTGCCGAGGGCCTGCTGGATGCCCTCTGGGTCGGCGAAGTAGACCAGCCGTTCGCTGGGCACGGGCATATAGATGTCGGCGGTGTTGCTGAGCACGTTGACAAAGGCGACGGTGGTACCCTGGCGCGGGGTGTTGGGCTCCTCACTCAGTTCACCGAAGTTGCTGGAGATAAAGTTGGCCAGGTCGTTGGGGGCATCGGTGCGGTGTTCCAGCGAGGTCACCAGGCCATAGGTCTTGCTGGGGGGGTGACCGGGCTGGCTGACCTGGTCAACGACGACGATGTCAAAAGGGTTGACAATAGTGTCCGGCGGGAGCCAGAAGCGGAATTCGTCCGAAGTGATGGGGTCCTGCTCTGTGGCGGAAGTGCGGCCGATGGCCTGCCGGGTGGGGGGTTCCTCTGCCATTGCTTTGCCTCCTTTCAGGGGGTTGCGGTTGGTCTGGGCCAGCGGATGGCTCCCAGAAGGACCTGCTGGGAGTAGAATCGGTTCTTGATGGTCTGTTCGGCCAGGAAGATAGGGTAGAGATGGCAATGCCAGCGCCGGTCCTGGCCGTACGGGGTGACATTGCGCTCGGCGACCAGCGCACGGGAGAGCAGGTCGGCCAGGTCCGAATCTACCGGCGTGCCATCCGGTCGAGGCAACTCCACCTTGACCACACCCATCAGTGGGTAATCCAGTTCTTTTTGGGGGCGCAGACGCACATACCAGAACGCTACCTTGCCATCGTGGGCACTGAAAGCCACTGTCCGGTGGGCGAACTCCAGCCCGGCCAGAATAGAGGTGATGTCGAGGCGGCCGGTAGCCCGTCCTCTCCCGAAACGGAATTCGGGGTCTTTGCGGAAGGACTTGGCCACGCCAATCAGGTAGGGGGCCCGGATAAAGTCGTCCAGTTTGACAGCACCGTCCAGAATCAGCCAGGAATCTTCGTTGCGCCGGCTGTCGGTTTCTTTGACCAGGTCAATCTCCAGTTGATGCATCCGGTGACGGGCGATCCCCCCGGCCCGATTGCGCAGGTCATCCTCTGTCGGCTCGCGCGGGGTGAGAGGGGTTTTCTTGGTAATATCCACAGGTTCAAAGAAGCCATCTGGCGTGCGTAATCGTTCCAGTTGTTGCCAAACGGTGTCGGATAGACCGTGTGCTCCGGTTGGGACGAGCAGCAACACCTTGTGCTCGCTCTTCAGACAACGGACCAGGCCCTGGTCATCGCGCTCCATTACGGCGGCGCCGATCTGGGCCAGTTGGATGGGAAAGGAGCGCTGTCCTTCTATGCCAGTGGCCAGATAATAAGTGCGAAGGGAGCCGTCAATAAAGAAACGGAAGAGATGTTTTTCGGGTCGGAAGAGCGGTGGTGTGGGGCGGTAGAGATTTGCTGGGGACGGGGTGGGCGTCTCAGCGAAGTCGGTGATTTCGCCGGTTTCCCGATTCAGCAGGGCGTCCTCAATCTCATCTATGTCGGGGTGCTGGAGTTCTTCTACTGCTCCGCCGGTGGCGGGCAGAATCTTCAAATGGTTACCCAGTAGTTCAAGGACCGGCGTAATGGAAGCAAGGGGATTGGGCATCGGAACACCTCTTGGGTCACAGTTGTTGGCTGAAAGGTCGGGCTTTGGTCAGGTGAGCGATGGAATGGATTCCCGACAAGACGGCTCCCGCCGGGGGTTGACGGGAGCCGCTTTCTGTGATAGGATACCCGCGAACTCCGCGCCGCCCCTACCGGCGTGGAGGGTAGCCCTCCGGGGGTGCGAGAATCACCGGAGGGCTTTGTTTTCGTGCTGCGAACGTTGTGGGATGCTTTGAATTATATCCGACAGGCCCGCCCTGTCAAATTTGTTCAATTCCTTGTGCCGGTTGTCGGTTTGAAATCAACCGCAACTGCTCATCCTCTTTCCGGGCGAAGAGAGGCAGTGCGATGCTCACCCCTCCAGGGCTCTGCGCAGGGCATCGGGCAGGGTCTCGGGCGCCAGGACCACCAGGCGCGTTCGGGCACGCGACATCCCCACATAGGCCGCCGTCGTGAAGTCCGGATACCACGGAGCTCTCTGGTCCTGCTGGCACCTGCACAAACTCGACAGGAAACACAGTTCACCGATCGAAGGCAGAGCCACAAATGCACCTGGGTCAGCTCACACCCTGCCTCTGTAGCATATCATCCCTGGCGTCTTTTGGCAAGCTGTATCGCAGGGTGGCTCCGGCGAGTTAGAGGCCGTCCTGCTTTCGATATGGAACAAATGGTCGCTTGACTGGCTACCCGACAGTTTGGAATCAGGACACGGATACACACGGGTTTCACGGATCAGCACGGATGAAATCTGTACCATCCGTGCCCATCCGTGTCCCAT
>Ga0308419_1002138_pt1 | contig 12859 bp, 9 predicted proteins | sample HotsprSampleMS50_FD_203674 | JGI IMG/M metagenome (GOLD analysis project Ga0308419, IMG submission 203674) | Hot spring phototrophic mat microbial communities from Mushroom Spring, Yellowstone National Park, Wyoming, United States - 20090730_MS50 ... | reverse complement strand
GATTTCAAACATTATTCTATCCATACATACTCTGCCCGCTTGAGACAGAATATTTTTTTTACAATAAGCTATGCTTCTATTCGTTAAATTTCGATTATAACCATCGGCATAACCTATAGGAACAGTCGCTATAATAGTATCTTTTTTAGCGATAAATTTCCTTCCATACGAAACTGATTCTCCTTTATTAATTTTTTTTATCGATTCAATTTTTGAAACGAGCTCCATTACGGGTTTTAATTTTACAGATTCCGTCGTTTCCAAAGAAGGATAATAACCATACAAAGAAATTCCCGGTCTAACCATATCTATATATGATTCTGGCATATCTAAAATTGCCCCGCTATTTGCGCAATGAGCCAAGCCATAATCGATTGAATTATCTTTTAACCAAGAAAGTATTTCTTTAAATCTTTTAAGCTGAAGGTATGCGTAATTTTTATTCCTTTCGTCGGATGTGGCAAAATGAGTAAATATTCCTTTAATAGCAGGTTTAAACTTTAAAATTCTCAATATAAAATCCTTTGCTTCATCATAACGAAAGCCGAGACGTCCCATTCCAGTGTCGATTTTTAAATGTATTTTTAATTTATTATGAAATTTTTTAAGGATATTGAATTGACATGCATCGCATAAACAACCTTCAATATCATAATCTAACATCTGCTTAGCTTCTTTTTCGCCAAAAGGGGCAAAACATAAAATCGGGGTTTTTATTCCAGCCTGCCTTAGTTCAATAGCTTCTTCATATAAAGCTACGCCAAAATACTCCGGAGCTTTGTCTGACAATTTTTCAAGCGCTTTTGAGCATTCAATTGAGCCATGTCCATAAGCGTCCGCTTTGATTACGGGCATAACTTTAGCGCCGCGAGCTTTTTTTCTTAAATTCAAATAATTAAAAATCAAATTGTTTAAATAAATTTTCGCTAAGGTTGGACGCATCTAAATTGCAATTTTTTAATTATAAACAAAGAAATATAAATATTACAATTATTTTTTCAAAACTTTTTTAAAACGATTTGCTTAAAAAGTTTTCTGTAATATCTATTTTCTTTGCAGAAATATTTTATCAAATAATTTATTCTATATCTTAATCTTAGCTCTTTGATTTTTAAAAGAATTTTTTTTGGCAAAAAAGATAAAGTAAAAGCGATATAAACGCGATAATCTTTTACGATTCCATATCTTAGAGCTTCTTTCCAAAAAGCTCTCGCCTTAGCCATATCTCCGTAAAAATATTCTCGCCAAGCTCTAAACTCAAGCTCTTCTTTTTTATCTTCAATTCCAAATTCTTCGATCAATGAATTTTTGTAATAGGATTCTTGCAGCTCATAATGATAGGAGTAAAATGAATCTAATTTTTCTCGGGATAAAGAATTAGATCTGTATCTATAAAAAACTAATATTTTTGGATTAACTGCAAATGTAACTTTATCTTTTATTTTTAAATATGTCGCATAGTCTATCAATTTTTTTGCTTCGCTATAGCCGCCGTTTTCAATTATGCATTTTTTATTATATATCAGTCCAGAATGAAGAATTAAAGAATATAACGCTAATTTTTTTTTTATTATTTTATGTTTTGCTTCAAATTTAATCGGATAAATTAATTTCGAATTTATAAAATAAAAATGCGAACAGCCAGCCAAATCCGTTTTTTCATTAAAAAAAAATTTCAATTGCTCGTCGATCAAATCAGGCAGAGCTATATCGTCGGAATCCATTCTTAAAATTATATCGGTTTCCGATTTATTTAAACCGTAATTCAAAGCTTTTGCAAACCCGACTTTTTGAAGCTTATGATATTTAATTCTTTTATCCTTTTCAGCGTATCTTAATATTATGCTCTCAGAACTGTCTGTAGATCCGTCGTTTATTATTAAAAAATCGAAGTTTTCATAACTTTGATTCAATATGCTTTCGATAGAAAGCGATAGAAACTCTTCAGAATTGTAAACTGGCATTAAGACGGCAATTTTATGTTCTGACATCACAATGCTTCTTTTATTCGCGGACCGATTATAGAAACGTCATAATTTTGCATAATATAATCTTTTAAAGTTTTTTTTGACTTAAGTTCTTGATAGGATAATTTCATAAAGCAAGCGATATTTTTTTCGTCATAGTCGTTTGTCAACCAAACATAATCATTAAATAAAGAAGGAAAATTTTTAAAGGAAACAGTAATTACTGGAACTTCCAATATCGAAGCTTCGCTTAATAACCTTGGCCATCCTTCGTATAGAGAAGTCATTATAAGAGCTTTGGAGTTTTTTATCAGCGGATATGGATTTATAAATTTTCCCAGATATTTAACTTTATGTTGCAATTGCAATTTTTCTATTAAAATCATAATTTCATCAAAATATTTTTTGTCTGTTATTTCTCCTATTAAATATAAGCTATCTTCAATTTCATTTTTTATTAGATTAAACGCTCTTATAGCCAATTCAAGATTTTTAATTCTTTCAAATCTTGACGCGCACAAAAAATATTTTTCTTTTTCATCGGATAAATTTATTTGACAATTGCTATTATCATTGGATAAATGAATTATTCTTTGCCCGTCTAATAAAACTGATAAAATTAATTCTTTGCTCGGTTTTCTGAAACTAGCCGAACTAACCAAGTTTTCATTAACATATATAACTTTTTGAAAGAATTTATAGCGTAAAAAATCGCTAAATAAAAATAAAAACTTCCTAAAAATTCCAATGTTTCTTTTTCTTTTTTTTAAATCGCTATGTATGAAAGAAATTTTGTTTAAATGAAGCAAATTGAAATTGAAAATAAAACTTAAAATAATTTGCAGCTCGCAGTAGTATTGATATCCTGAGCAAATAACATTTATGTCCCATTTTTTTAAAATTTTCGCCAATCGATAAGGAACTATCACATAATAATTTAGAATTCTTTTAATAAAACTAGAGCTATTCAATTCTATATTTGCCGAAAAAATTTTAATTTCGTCGTTTAGATAACCTTTAAAATGATTTTGGTTGTCATATATAAAAAAACTAACTTCAAAATCCTTATCTTCAACAAGCCAATTGCAAAATTCAACCGCATATCTTTCGGCGCCGCCAAGTTTTAAGGATGGTAATACAAATAAAACTTTTTTTACAATCATTTTCGAATTCCTATTTTACCAACTAAAGATTTTATTTTATCTAATGTTAAAAATTTTTCATTTATTCCATGATAAAAAGCTATGAATAAAAGAATTAGTCCTTTTATTTCAAAATTTTTTAAATAATGCAAGCATTGCGATATGAAAAATTTTATATCATAAAAACGATAATTATTAATTTTTGCAATATAAGGCCTATTTCTAAAAATAAAATAATGACGAAAAGCTGGCTCTTCTGTAATAATCATTCTTCTAAACAAACTTTCTTTATAATTCCTTACCACCGGATGATAATAAATCGAATCAACGCATATTGCCATATTTAAATTTTTTCGTTTCATTCTTAAAAAATATTCTACTTCTTCTCCGTTTATAAAAAGTCTTTCATCCGGAAATCCGATTTTTTTTATTGCTTCTACAGAAAGCAACGAACCGTTAAATAAATAAAGATATCCTCTTAGTAAATTATTTTTGCTATACTTTTTTGCATTCACAAAATCATAAATTCGAAAGTAATTTTTTTTGTCGGTTGCAAGCATATCAAGATAACAAAACAATTTATCAGGATTATTTTCGGATAAAACAATAGAATTAAGCGCGTCGAATTTTTCATCTTTTAATCTCAATACAAGTTTTTCTAAAGCGTCTTTTGAAGGAAAACCGTCGTCGTCCATAAGCCATGCATAATCGTAGTTATTTTCAATTGCGAATTTCATCGCGCGAGCTTGAGCGCCCGCGCTTCCAGTATTAGGTTGTCGGATATAAGTTAAAAAATTTTGTTTTTTCAACCATTCATCTGTCCCGTCAGTCGAGTCGTTATCAATTACAAGAATCGCATCTGGCTTTCTTGTTTGATTCAAAACGGCGAGCAAATTTCTTTTTAATAATTCTAATCTATTATGAGTCGCGGTTGCCGCTAAAATTTTAAAATTATCTTTTGTTCCCATAATTGCTCTAAATTATGCTTCGGCTATTTGAGTTTCGAAAATATGCAAAGCGTTAGCTGCAACTTGATCCATATTATAATATTGATACTCGGCTAATCGCCCGCAGAAAATTACGTCTTTAAGTCCAATCGCTTCGTTTTTATATTTAACATATAAAGTTCTATTTTTTTCGTCGGGTATAGGATAATAAGGCTCGCCATATTTTAAAGAAAATTCTCTAGATATGACAGTGCGAGGAGATTTTGAAAAACTTAATCTTTTATGTTCTATCATTCGAGTGTATGGAACGCTCATATCGACGCAATTAATTTGAGCGGTTTCAAGCGCGTATTGTTGATTTAAGGTTTCATATTCAAACTTTAACGATCTATATTCAAGTTTTCCAAATTTGTAATCAAAAAATTCGTCAATAGGACCGGTATAAATTGTTTTATATTTAGGTTTTAATTCTTTTATCGATTTATAATCGACGCCGAGTTCTATTGTAATCAGCTTATTGCTTAAAATTTTTTGGAACATTTTAGCATAGCCTTCTTTTGGCATACATTGATATTTGTCGTTAAAATATCTGCAATCGTCGTTAAATCTAATTGGAATTCTGCCGCAAACAGAAGGAGCTAAATCTTTAGGTTCTTTGTTCCATTGTTTAATTGTATAAAATTTAAAAAATTTTTCAAACAGATCTTTTCCAACTTTATTAACAATAATGTCTTCGGAATTTTTTATAGGAAATCGATTTTCTTTTACGCGATCTAAAAAAGCTTTGGTCTCTTCTTCGGTTTGCAAATTTATTCCATAAAGTTTATTTATAGTCAATCTGTTAATAGGAATTGGATATAATTCATTATTTAATTTTGCAAGAACCTTGTGTTCATACGGAATCCATTCCGTAAAATTAGAAAGATAGTCGAATACTTTATCCGAATTTGTGTGAAAAATATGAGGACCATATTTGTGAATTAAAATTCCATTTTCGTCTAATTCGTCGTAAGCGTTGCCGGCTATATGTTTTCTTCTATCAATTACAAGAACTTTTTTATTTAAGATAGACGCGATTCTTTCGGCAATAATAGAACCGGCAAATCCACAACCCACAATTAAATAATCATATTTCAAATTGAAAAATATATTTTTTTATCTTTAAAATAAAAAAACCGCTCAAATTTGAGCGGTTAAAATTTTGATATAATTAAAGTTTTTAATTCGTTATATTTACTTCGCGAGTTATAATATATTCGCATAAAGCTTCAGAATTTTCGGCAAAATTTGAAATTTTTTCTTTTTTATATGTTTTTAATTCAATTTTTGCCTTGTTTGTAAAAGATCTATCTTGGAAATAAGATTTATTTAAAGTATAAGCTCCAATAGCGGCGCTATCGGCTGGAATTAAAATATTATAAACAAATGTTTTAGGAGTTCCAAATTCGCTATAAAAAATTGTCAATTCCATTTCATATTTTTGAGTTGAAGAGTACTCGTTCCATTTTACTCGCAAATTTTTTGTTTTAGAATGACTCAAAGGAATATCTAACGAAGTTAAATCGGCGCTTAAGGTTTTAAATGAAAAATTTACAGGATTATCTTGAGCGCCTCCTAAAACAACTTCAAAATTATAAGTCGTATTTTTTTTCAATTGTCCGCCGATAGCTCTTAATATGTTATAAAACTTTCCTTCCCCTGAAGAGCTGTCGATATTTACGTTAAGGCCATTTACCTTTACATAACCGTTTTTCAGCGTAACATAATTCGAATATTTATCGTAAAAAGTCAATTTCATAGTTCTTGAAATCCCTTCAACGAGATCTGATTTCGAAACAAACAACTTTGCTGTTAACACGCTGGGATCTTTTAAATCTACATCGCTTAAAGGAGAATCGCTGTCGCAACCAAAATAAAAAAAAGAAAAGAAAATAAACGTTATTGTTAATAAATTTTTCATTTGACCTTGCCCTTTTTTTAATTTTTAATTATAGGTTTAAATTTAAAAAATATTTTTCAGTTAATCAAATGAGCAATATATAATTTTTTTATTTTAATTTTTTTTGATAATTATGTTAAGAAGACTAATGAAGAAAGAAGACAATTTTTTTCTTTTAAAGCTTAAGCCTTCTATAATAATAAATTTTTTTGAAAAAAAATTAAAAAAAGAATATATTTTAAGCTTTAATTTTTAAATTAACGTATGGGAGAGCAAATGACAAATTTTATAGGTTCATTTACCGTCGCCCCTTCCTTGCCAAGAACATTAGAGCCATTACGAGAAATAGCTTACAATTTGTATTGGACATGGAATCATGACGCATACGAGCTTTTTAGGAGAATTGATCGAGAATTATGGGAAAAGACAAAACACAATCCTGTCAGATTATTGGGAAACGTAAGTCAAGAAAGATTGATTGAGCTTACCAAAGACGATGGTTTTGTGGCTCATTTGAATCGCGTTTATAATAATTTAATGATTTATTTGAATCAAGTCACATGGCATCAAAAAAAATATAGCGTAAAAGACACTCCATATATCGCATATTTTTCCGCTGAATATGGGTTAACCGAATGTTTGCAGACATATTCCGGCGGATTGGGCGTTTTAGCTGGAGATCACTTAAAAAGCGCAAGCGAACTTGGATTGCCTTTAGTTGGCGTCGGATTGCTATATAAAGAAGGATATTTTCAACAATATCTAACAAGCGACGGTTGGCAGCAAGAAAGATATGAAATTAACGACTTTTATAATTTGCCTCTAACTCTTGTAGTAGACAAAAACAAAAAGCCAATAGTAATTGAACTTGATTTTCCGGGAAGAAAAGTTTATTTCCAAATTTGGAAAGTGCTTATTGGAAGAGTCGCTTTATATTTGCTCGATACAAATATAGATTTAAATAACGAAGAAGATAAAAAGATAACAAGAGCGCTTTACGGCGGAAATAATGAAACGAGAATTCAACAAGAAATTGTTTTAGGAATTGGCGGAATTAGAGCCCTAAAAACTCTTGGCATCGAACCGTTGGTTTGCCATATGAACGAAGGACATTCCGCGTTTTTAGCTCTTGAAAGAATTAGATTATTAATTAAAGAACATCATTTAACATTTAATGAAGCTAAAGAAGTCGGCTATTATTCTAATATATTTACCACTCATACTCCAGTTCCAGCTGGAATCGATGTCTTTGGAAATGATTTAGTAGAAAAATATTTCGGCAAGTATTATAGAGACGAATTAAAAATTACTGACAAGGAATTTTATCGATTGGGAACTTTAGAAAAAGCTAAAGATCCCGAGAACTTTAATATGGCTCATTTAGCGATCAACATGGCCGCTTTTATAAACGGCGTAAGCAGATTGCATGGCAAAGTGTCAAAAAAAATGTGGTCGTTTGGATTTAAAGGCGTGCCGTTTGACGAAATTCCGATAGATTATATTACAAACGGAGTACACACTCGAACTCACTTATCTACAGATATGGAAGAATTGTTAATAAGATATTTAGGAGAAAAATTTGTTCATAATCCAGAAGACCAAACAATTTGGCAAAGAATAGACAACATTCCCGACGAAGAACTCTGGCGAACCCATGAAAGAAGAAGAGAAAGATTAGTGGCATTTGCTAGAAAAAGGTTAAAAGAACAATTAGAGTCTCGCGGAGCTTCTAAATCTGAACTATTAGCCGCAAATGAAACTTTAGATCCAGGGGCGTTAACAATTGGTTTTGCGCGAAGATTTGCAACTTACAAAAGAGCGACATTAATATTTCATGATTTAGAAAGGTTAAAGAAAATATTAAACAATAAAGAAAGACCCGTTCAAATTATTATATCAGGCAAAGCTCATCCAAAAGACGACGAAGGAAAAAGATTAATTCAAAAAATAATTCAAATCGCCAAAGACGAATCGTTTAGAAAAAGAATAGTTTTTATTGAAAATTATGATATGAATGTCGCTCGTTACCTTGTCGAAGGTTGCGACGTATGGCTTAATAATCCTCGAAGACCTTTAGAAGCCTCTGGAACAAGCGGTATGAAAGTTATTGCTAACGGCGGACTTAATTTTAGCGCGCTTGACGGATGGTGGGACGAAGGATACAGTCCAGAACTTGGATGGAAAATTGGAAACGGCGAGGAATATACTGATTTAGAATATCAAGACGAAGTGGAATCTCGTCAAATATACGACGTTTTAGAAAACGAAATTATTCCAACTTTTTACAAAAGAGGAGAAGACAACTTGCCAAGAGAATGGATTTCTATGATGAAGGCTTCTATGAAAAAATTAGGTTCCGTATTTAATACCAATAGAATGGTTGAACAATATTTTACTAAGTTTTATTATAAAGCTTATCAGCGAAGAACTGTTTTAAAGGAAAATAATTGGCAAAAAGCGAAAGAACTTTCTAATTGGAAAGAAAAAATCATTTCTACATGGAATCAAATCAAATTTTTGAGCATAGAGCCTAAAAACGACGTTAAAGAAATCGCCGTCGGCGAAAAATTTGAAATTAGAGCCAAAATTATTCTTGGAAGTCTTACGCCAAACGACGTTGAAGTTCAAATTTACTATGGACATAAAGACGTTGAAAATAAAAACGCTTCAAATTTTGCAGTTACAATGACTCATATGGGATATGATAAAGATACAAAAGTACATGAATATTACGGTTCGATAATTTGTCATAGCAGCGGTTTGTACGGTTTTACTTTAAGAATTCTGCCTAAACACGAACTTCTCGTAAGTCCTTTTGAGTTAGGCGTAAATCTCTGGGCTTAAAATACTTTACTTACAAAAAGAGGCTGTCTTAAAAAGGCAGCCTCTTTTATTATAGCTTAAATTCATTTTAATCTTAAGAAAATCTGTATTAAAAATTTTCTTAAATGATATTTTCATTTCCAAATTGAAATCAAATAATTTTATTTTTTTCATTTTAAAAAGAAATTATAAAAGTTTGCGAGTTTAAAGGAAGTAAATTATAAAATAAAAAAAGCTACTTTCTGAATTAACATAAGATCAAAATAAATCTTAAAAATTATTAGGATATATCTTTAAAAGTAATTATATAATTTTTAAGAAAATTAAAAAAAGAAAAGCATACAAAATAAAAAGAATTAAGAACCTGCGAATGAATTTAAATTAATTGATTATAGTTTATTATTTATTAAAAAAGCGAAGTATCGGCTACTTATAGAATTTTTTGTTATAAACATTCTCTCTTTCTTTTTAAATAATTTAATTAAAGTTAGAAAATCATTTCAACTAATAATTTTAAAGAGAAATCGTATTTTTTGTATAGCATACCGTTTGATTAAATAGTTGAAATATTTTTTGAGTTTTTTGTTTTTATTAAGGAATCGCGTCTTAAGAGAAAACTTTTTATATTAATCTAATTTTGCTTAAACCTTTTCGAATATTTTTTTAGATTTATCTATTCTACAAAGCGATTCATCTTTAAATGAAAATTTCTGCAAAGTTAAGTCCTATCTTTTACTTGCTTTAATTGATTTAATCAAGTTTTAATTTAATAAGTAATTTCGTTAAACGATTATCTTTAAATATTATTTTAATCTTCGCCTATTTTGCTGGGATCATAAATATGTTTGTGTTCTTCTTTAGGCGTCGAGCAAAAATCGGGTACTTTATCAGCTCTGATATAATCTTTAATTTTTTCTGGACAATTTTCAGTAGCAAGTTTTGGATTTCCTAAATAGAGGCTTTCAGAACAAAATTCTGCCAATATTACGTTTTCTGTTTTAGTAAATAATTCCAGAGTATATTCTTTGTCATACGCAACATAAACTTCTTTCATAAACTTAGCCCAGATTGGCAATGCAGCTTGAGCTCCATAGCCAAACTTACCGGCAAACTTTATTCTATGATCGTCAAAACCTACCCAAACCCCGCACAACAGTTGAGGAGTAAAGCCAATAAACCAGGCGTCTGAGAATTCGTTCGTAGTTCCAGTTTTTCCTCCAGCAGGATGGTTAAATTTAAATTCGCCGCGTATTCTAAAGCCAGTGCCTGAATTAATTACAGATTGAAGCATATTATTTATTAAAAAAGCGGTTTCTGAATCCAACGCTTCAGATCGCAAAGGAAAATTATTTTCAAGAACCATTCCATTTTGGTCTTCAATTTTATAATATGCAAAAGGCTCTACATATGTTCCTCCAGTCGCAAAAGGAATGTAAGCTGAAATCATTTCAAAAGGAGTAACAACCGAAGCTCCCAGAGCAATCGAAGGATAAAGATCTAATTTTGTTTTTATTCCGCATCTTTTTGCCATTTCATTGATATCAGAATATGACACATGCCCTTCTACAATTAATCTAGCGGTTACTATATTCAAAGATCTTCTCAACGCATCTCGCAAAGTTGTATAACCGCCAACAACGCTGTCATTATTTGAAGGAGACCATCCTTCGGCTGTAACAAAAGGCTGATTTAGCAAAGGGAATGCCGGATATAACCCATTTTTTAATGCTGCAGCATATATAATCGGCTTAAAAGAACTGCCTGGCTGTCTTTTAATTTGCGTTATATGATTTAAAGCGTAACTAAAATCTATTCTACTATCGCCAATCATCGCTTTTATTTCCCCAGTTCTTGGATCAACTGCAAGAAAACCAACCTGTACTCTTAAAGCCTCGTTTTTTACATTTTGTACGAAATCCTCATCATTCATTAATGCTGTATACACTGTCTTTCGTTCTTCCGCATTTTTAGCTAATTTATATTGAGGGCTATCCTTTATCGCTCTATCTATTAAAGAATTTAATAAAGCGTAATTTCGTCTCCAATTATAATTTTTGTTTTGAAAATCTTGTATTTTCGCTATATGTTCCGAAACAACTTTAACAGCAATATTTTGCAATCTTGAATCTAAAGTAGAATAAATCTTTAATCCGTCTTGATACAAATTTTGATTGTATTTTTCAGCTAATTTTGCCATCGGCAATCTTAAATATTCAAGAAAATGACCAAAAGGTCCTCCCTGCATTTGAATTTTTTCAGAAGCGATTGAAAGGGGCATATCGGCATACATTTTAAACTCTACTTCGCTTAGAAAACCTTCGGTATACATGCTTTTTAAGATTAAGTTTCTTCGAGATAAAGCTCTTTCTGGATAACGTATAGGATCATAATTTCTGGACGATTTTAAAATTCCTATCAACAAAGCTGCTTCATGGGGCTGTAAATATCGAGCTCTTTTATTAAAATAAGTCAAGCTCGCGACTTCTATTCCATACGAATTTCTACCAAAAAATGAAACATTTAAATAAAGTTCAAGTATTTCTTTCTTTGTAAAATTTCTTTCAATTTGAACGGCGGTTATCCACTCTCTTACCTTTCGTACAAACGCTTCAAACTTGGTTTCCTGCTGATTTTTTAGATTATATAAATTTTTTGCTAATTGTTGAGTTATTGTGCTAGCTCCTTCTTTTAATCTTCCAGCTAAAATATTTTTTATTGCAGCTTTTATAAATCTATCTAGATCAACCCCCCAGTGATCAAAAAATTTTCTATCTTCGGCGCTAATCAAAGCGTTAACGACGCATTTGGGCAAACTGTCAAGATTAGTCTCGATTCTATTTTCAATAAAATATTGTCCAATTATTTCTCCGTCTGACGAATAAACTTTGCTGGCTAATATTGGCTTTGGATTTTCCAAAGCGTCTAACGGAGGCAATCCTTCAAAAACATAGAACATAAAAATTACAAACAAACCTAAACATACTCCAAAAAAGGAAGCCGCCGTAATCTTTAGTATTTTTTTAGTTTTTTCGCTCATATTTTATTATTTTATTTTATTTCATTTATTTTGAATTCTATGCCATCAAAAATGCCATATTTAGGAATATCTAACCAACTTCCTAAATTTATATAAGCGGAATTATCAAATTTTTTATAAGTCATTTTATGTAGATGACCAAAAATTACATAATCAAAACCTTCGTTAATAATTTTTATTGCCGCTTTTTCTAATCCATCCTTTTCTATCTTATATTTTTTTTTCGCGTCTCCAGAACGACTTTTTTTGCTTAGCAATGCGGCAATTTCGATCAACAAATCTGGATGAACAAGTTTGTAACTAAAATTGAAAAACTTACTTCTTAAAAATTTTTTCAAAAGATTATACATTTCATCATTTTCAACCAGGCCGTCGCCATGCCCAATAAAAAATCTTTTCTCTTTTATGACAAATTCTTTTGGGTCGCAAAATATTTTAATATCTAATTCTTTTTCAAAAAAATCTACATGAGCAAAATCATGATTGCCGATGAAATAAAATATTTCGCTTCCAGATAAACGCAAGTCGTAAAAAGCTCTGTAAACCTTAAAGAAATCTTTTTGAACAAAATGAATATACTCAAACCAGAAATCAAATAAATCGCCTAAAATAAATAAATCGCCTTTATTTTTTTTTACTTCGTTTATCACTAAAAGAAGCTTTTTTATTTTCTCTTCTTCTTTGGACTTCGCTTGCAAACCTAAATGAATATCCGAAATGAAATAAGCTTTTTCCAAATCTTTTTTTTTAAGACTAAATGATAAGAAAAAAATTTATATTTTGAATATACATTTTTTTAATATTAGAAATCATAAAATTTCCAGATTATGGATAAGAATTATTTGACAAAATTTGCATACGCAATTCTATTATTGCTTTCGTCTTGTTTTATTGAAATTCAAGATTCCTCGCCAAATCAGAGTAAATTATCCGTCAATATATTTAACGAATTATTTCTACTTAAGGCGTCTCAAAACAAAATTATAAAACTAAATTCTGATGGA
>Ga0308419_1002137_pt1 | contig 12859 bp, 3 predicted proteins | sample HotsprSampleMS50_FD_203674 | JGI IMG/M metagenome (GOLD analysis project Ga0308419, IMG submission 203674) | Hot spring phototrophic mat microbial communities from Mushroom Spring, Yellowstone National Park, Wyoming, United States - 20090730_MS50 ... | reverse complement strand
AAAAGACAATCTCCTGTACCTTTTCCTCCACCAAATGATTACAACCCTTCTTCAGAATACTTGATAGCTAAAGTAAGAGTAACATTTACAAGTAAAGCTTCTCTAAGCTTTGGAACTTATAGTTTGCCACCTGCTTCTATTTATGTACGCTCTGTGAACTTAACAGCAGGAAATCCCACGGTACCTAACGTCAATACGGCAAATTTAGCAGTAGGAATGACAGTTACAGGGACAGGGATTCCGGCAAATACAAAAATTTTAAGTTATAGTTCTAATTCTATAACTCTAACAAACTCTCCCACTGTTTCAGGTGCTTCTACTTTAAATTTTACTTGGACACCTTCACTTAGTATTCTTTCTACAGTAGGAAACCCATCCTTGCGTTTAAGTATTTCAAGTGCTGATGGAGAGCTATTTTATATTGTGGAGCCTCTCGAAGGTATAGATAATCCCAGGGGATTAAACCCAGAAGGGATTTTGGAGGTTTTAGAACCCTTAGTTAAATCTCTTATAATACCTCTTTTAAATAATGTCTTACGTGATATTCCTTTACCAAAAATTCGAGCTTGTGGTCTTGAAATAACTAAGCTAAAAACTATGGAAATTCTTCCAGCAGACTTTTCAAACCCATTTGTTTTATTAAACGGAGAAGTAGGTAGTTATAACTTTACGGAGAATTGTTCACTATGAAAGTATTAAGAAATTTTAATTTAAAAAACTTTATAGTAGTTGTTTTTATTATAACTACTTTTATAAACGATTGTAAGCAAAAAGAAGGAGAAAATCCTGTTTTTGCCTTCTTATCTACAATTTTCTCAAAGTCAAATCCAGTAATCCCTACTTCTACTGAGCCACCTCCTTATAGTTCAAACTTCACATCTTCCAATATAGCTGATGAAGCAATTTCCTTAGGAGTAGTTAACTTGGTTTCTACTTATAATACTGACCCTGCTCCAACTAATTTTGTACCTGCAGGTTCTGTAGTTGCTAAAAAATCAAAATTAAAAATAGAAATTGCCATGCCTACACCTACTGATTTTACAAATCAAGGAGGAGGAAGCTTAAGTTTTGGGACAACTTCTCCCAATACTTCTGTAACTCGTCAGGTTACAATAACTAATGACATCACGGGGCTTGAGGCTGATACTTTAACTATTCAATCTGTGAGTATAACTAGTTTAGGAAACCAATTTACAACAAACGCCCTGACAACTTATAGCATAGCTCCGGGTGCGAGTATTAATTTTAATTTGACGTTCACACCTACTAGTAGTGGATATAAAGCTGGAACATTTTCTTTCATACATAATGATATAAATAATACTAACATAAATTCTATAAAAACAACTACCTATTATCTTGCGTTAGGTGGAAATGGAACAGATGTTCCCATTGCAGTTCTTTTAAAAACCTCAACAGAGGTAGATAGGTATCAAAATTTAGTCATTGAATTTTCTCATAGTATGGATGTAAATTCTGTTTGTCCACAAAATGCAGAAAACGACCCCGCAAAGTTGAGCTTAAAAGATAGTCTCAATAATCAAATTTTAGGAAAATGTTTTTGGGCTAATACTAGACAGCTTATTTTTGATCCATATAAGTCTCTAAAATCTAGTGACACACATACCATTACTCTAACAGGTGCTTTAACTTCTAGTGGAGTAAACATCACTCGCCTTTGTTTACCTTCTCAAATTGCACCTAATCCCGACACTTGTGGTCCGAATGGTAGTTTATCAAAAACTTTTTCTACTGAAGCAGAATTCGCTATAAGTTTCACTTTAAATGGGCTAGTTGTAGGTACAAATGGAATAACTTTCGATCAAAATCAAAATAATAATTCCACTACTATTAACCTGAGCGGAACCATTACAGATAGAAATCTCATGACTTCTTTAATTTTAAAAAAGCTAGGAAGTACTTCTTCTCATATTGTATGTCCTAGTGCTTGTTCAGGAACTCCCGGTACCTATACAATTCCAGCTATCAATCTTCAATCGGCAGTTCCTATAGATATGCGTCCAACGTCTGGAGGAAATACATATTTTTTTGAAGTAAAAACTAACAATAAGTCTTACTATCGTTCTTTTAGTTTTAATTATGGAAATCCAGCTTCAAATAAAAACTCTCCTCTACCAAATGTATCAAGCTTACTTTTAGATGCTGATGATTCATCTTTTCCTACAGGCTCTTCTATTCGTGCCATGAACCATTTACTTCGTAGGTTTGCCCGCCAACAGTTTAAACTCAATGGATTGACGTTAAACGAAATTGTCTATAACGCTCGATTAGGAAATATTACCAATGGAAATAACGTCATACAAAACATTGATACAAATGGACTTACTAACGGAATGATTGTTACTGGAACAGGAATTCCTAGTTGGCCTACTATTGTAACAGTGACTTCAGTAGGAACCAATACAGTTACCTTAAGTCACAATGCAAACACTACCTTGATAGGTGCTAAGGTATTTTTTAGAGGAGGAAATTCTGCTCCAAGTAATGATATAGATGGAAAACCATGTTTACCTTGGGTAAAAAAAGATAGTTCGACTTTTAAAATACTTTACTTAAATAAAATTGGACCTTTTTGTAATATTCAAGTAACAGGCACCGTATTTGCCTCTTATCTTTATCCTGATGTAAAATATGCAGCTATAGCTGATGTATACATTACGGAGTTAAATATTCCTCCTATCGCCAATCCTGGTGCTTTGGACAATATTGAAATTACTCTCAATCCAAAGTCTGGAAGTTTAGAAGTAGAATTATTTGGAAAAAAAGCTACTGGAAAAATGTCTTTAGTAGCAAAAATTCCTAATGAATCTAAAATTGTTGCGAATGTAGGAGTTGGCGTAAACAACATTTTTGTCCCAGATACTACAAACCTCATAGTAGGTATGATTGTAAGTGGAAAAGATTCTTTAAATCAAAACATGTTTGAGGATGGAACTTATATATCTGCTATCAATACAGTTACTAACACAATTACTCTTACAAAAAATACCATTCCTTCTGGAGGTAGTAGAACATCTCGTACAGTAAAGTTTGAAGGTATAGAATTTTTTGACTACTTAGTTGGGGATACTTTTGTTTTTTCAGATGATGCTACCTATGATGGCACTGCTCTTCGAGATGGAGACTCCCTAGGCTTTGCTATGAATGAAGATCCTCCTGTTTTAACTCCACAAATTGCCTTAGGTTCTACACTTCCTTTTGTCTCTTTATATGATCCTCTCACTGGCTATGGAAAACTAGGGCTAGTTATTAATCCCTCTATGCGATTTGATCCTTTGAACCCAAACCCTACAGGATCAGATAAGTTTACTTATACCAATCCAATTACTCAAGCTTGGAGTAATGCTATTTTTGTCGATCCACTTATAGGTTCTGGAGCTGTAGCTTCTGTAGTAGCTGATGTAGTAAATCAAAAAATTCCAGAAGTCAAACCTAAAATCGTACAAGGAGTAGTAAAAGACATAGTTGAAAGAGTTGCACCTGATATTGTAAACATTATTTTAAAAGATGTAAATAATGGTATTGAAGTAAATTTACCTTCTTATTTACCCGGAATATTAAAAAAAGTAAAAGCTAAAGTTTCAGCAGCCATTAACTTAGATTTTGAATCTAGAAACAGTGGTCTTACTTCTTCAGCAAATCTCAATCTAGATGGTTGTTTAAAAGCAAGCACAGCTCCAGGTCCTTGTGTAGCTGTTCCGCCTTCTGAGGCACCGCCTGCTGTTCAAACTAGTGCAGGAGCTGTAGATTCTTTTTTGACTTTTAAAGTTCCTTCTAATTTTACATGTAGCTCCACAGCTGGCTCACCAAACTTAAACTGTACAGGAATTGGTAGTACTTTGAGCTGTACTTCAATCAAGGATAACTTTACTGTTTCATGTGGGTCGGTAGGAAGTTTAGCTGTTGGAAATTATGTCTATGGTGTTAACCTTCCACTAGGTAGCTATGTAACAAATATTTCAGGATTAAACGTAACTTTAAACAAACCAGCTTCCAATGCAGGTGCTTTTACTTTAACTTATTCAAGTATAGGACCTGGATTTGGAGTTATGGGAACAAACTTAGCTAGTGGAAGTTTTGTAACCAACCTCTCTGGAACAAACCTTACCTTAAATAAAAATGCTCTCTCTACAGGCTCATTCACGGGATATTTTAGTACTATATTTGGAAAAGCAATGATGGATACTATAAATTCAGCTAGGACAGGAGTTTTAATTGCTTTGCATCCTGATGCTGTCAACCAAGCAGTTTATCATCTTTGGCAAAAAGGAGCTTTAAACTTAAAATTAGATCTGTTATTTGCAGATGAAATTGCTCAAAATCAATACTCAGGCGATACCTTAGGATATAGAGCTTCTACTCGTATATTAGAAATTTATCAAATACTATTAAAGGCAAAATCTATTCTGAGAATTTTAGCACCCGGTAAAACTAATATGACCGCTGGAGATCCTCCTGTTTTAATTGAAGAAGATGATGACATTGCTTTTACCTTAAATCCTATCTTACCACCTGTTATTAAACCTGCTAGTGGTAGTCCTGTGCCGGGAATTTCAGGAACAATTGCAAACGAAAAATCTGGTGGTGTAATTTCGGGACAAATTGCAAAAGTAGAAGTTTTCTTAGGAGATTTAATCTTAAATATTTCGGGACAAAAATGTATTTCACGAAATCCAATCTCAGGACTTTGTACTATAACAGGTGCAAGTTATCCCATTATTAAAGCAAAAGTGAGCTTGACTTCTAAGACTACTTTTAAGATTGCTAACTTTTCAAATCCATTTAACGATCCACAATACACACAAGTAGTAAATGGAAATACAATACCCGTTTCAGCTGTAAAGTTAAATATCTGTGATGATGTAGTTTCAGGTTCACCAGAAGATTGTGACAATGACTCTACACAAGATTTATATTATACTCTTGAAATTTTGGATGGACCTTCTGATAATCCTTTAGGTTTAAGCCCAAATGGAATTTACGATATTTTAAATCCAACTGTTCAAAAGTTAGTTGTTCCTCTAGTAAACTACATTTTAGAAGAAATACCTCTTCCAGAAATGAAAAACTGTGGGTTACAACTTTATGATCTACAAGTTATGCCAATTTCTAATACGGCTAATTTCTTTGTCATTAATTCAAAAATTGCGAACTATAATTTCACAGGAGATTGTAAACTATGAAAACTTATCAATTATTTCTTTCCATTTTAATTGTCTTTATTTTATTTAGTTGTCAAAAAGAAAAGTCTAAAGATTTACTCACACCATTCCTTTTGACTAAAATTCAAGACTTAAAATCAAAAAACATCTATACGCCAAATCCAAATGAAACTCCCATACAAGCAACCCCCCCAGATGAGGAGGTTCTAGCTACAGATCAAGCAGGGAATCCTGTTACTCCTATTGTAGAGACTTATAAAGATTTTGTTCCACCTGAGCCAATTGATTTTGGGATAGTTCCAGAAAATCCTACCTCTGTCCCAGAGTGTCCTACTGAATTACCGTGTACAGCAACAGTTCTAAAGCCAAATGTAGATGTAGATAGGTATGAAGATATAGTAATACAATTTTCTCACAGTATGGATTTATCGACTATATGTACAGGAACAAATAACTTGGCTTTTAGCGATCCTGGTTCTATAAAAAATGGGACATTAAATCAATCTGCAATTTCTTTAACTGTAGGAGGAAGTCCTTTTGAAGCAACCTGTAGATGGGGAAGTTTTAGGAAACTTATTATTGACCCGGTTTCTGCATTACCACAGTATAGTATAGTCGAAATAACTATCACAAACGTAGCTCGAGTATATGGAGGTACAGTAGCACTGACAAATGCTCCCATTGTTCGTACATTTCGTACTGTACCTCGCTTTAGTATGACTCATTCTATAAATGGATACATAGTTGTATCTGCTTCAGGAAACGACGAAGTCAGAGAAGTTTCAGGAAATCCAAGGGGTGGAGTTGTCATTGCTCGCACAGGACCAAGTACGCTTAACGTTATTTTAAGTTCTACCTTTGTTTTAAATTCTGATAAGGTGAGTTATGTAAAACTTTATAAGCTTGGTGCAAATCTAAGTGGTCCTGACAATGCTCCTGGCTATACTTATACTGTTTGTGCTTCTGCATGTACTCCTGCAGAGTTAGCTTCTTTAGCAAATTTAAACTTATCAACCATTAGTCCAACAGTATTACGCCCAACGGACGGAGCAAATACCTATGTATTTGAAATTGGAACTAGCTTTAAGAAATTTTATAAGTCTGTAAGTTTTGTCTATGCACCTTTAGTGGCAGATCCTTATGCTTCAATTTCCAATGCCGCTAAACTAGTTGTAGACAATGGAACTTGGGGATTGGATCGAATTGCTAAGCTTTTAGAAAGGTTTATCTTAAGTAATGGTTCCATGACTACTTATTCCCGTACAGGAACATTTACTTCTAGTGCAACTACTCTCACAGTTAATTCAGCTACTAGTTTAGCTGTAGGAATGGGAGTTACTGGAACAAACATAGATTTTGGGACAACTGTAACTTCTATTTCAGGAACTACAATAGGTTTAAGTAAACCTACGTTAGGTGCAGGAACAAATGTTCCACTTACTTTTCATACAGACAATTTTAAAATTGGTGGAAAAGTTTTTGACAATTTCTATAAAGAGCCTGTATGGAATTACAATAGTCCTACAAGAAGATCTCACTGCATAGACTATTCGGGAGCATACAATGGTTTTGATTATATGAGAGCTTATGGAGATCACGGTTCTTATACTCCTACACTTGGAGCCCCTTTTAACTCTAGTTTATATGGAGATGGTTACTGTGGACCTGATGGAACTGTAGCAGATTTTGTAGGGACAGGCTTTTCTACTACATTTGATATAGATGGATATATAGATGATATTACTATACCTAACACTACTTTATCTAGTGGGGTTCCTGTACAAAATATAGCTACTGCACTTGTTCCAAATTCTTCAGGAGATTTAGTTGTAGATATAAATGGAAAAAAAGCTTTTATTAATTTAGAAGCTATAGCAAGGAACCGTGGGACATGTTGGATTATTATTCCTGTAATGGGGGGAGGTAACCTTTTTCGATTTGATGCACCTGTAGAACTAAATCAAGGTGCTACTGTACCTGCCTTTCGTTTATCTAGAGCTAAAACTATTCTTTCTATAGATTCTACAGGTTCTTTAAAACTAGCTGTAAAAACTCCTTATGCTCCAAACGATCCAATTACAGGAAATTTTTATATTCAGCCTTGGACTGACAACTTAGCAGTAGGAAGTATGTCCCTTGTTTCTTCTACTAGTTGGGTTGCTGAAATATTTGGCTTTATTACTGAAGGGATTGCAAACAACATGGTTCCACAAATTAAACCTAAGATTGTTCAAGGAGTTCTTCGAGATATTTTAGAGAAAGTAGCTCCTAGTGTTTTAAATGCTGTTGTCAGCCAAGTCAAAGTAGGACCACAGCTAACATGTAACTCTACTAATGGAAATGCTACTCTTACAAGCTGCACTAGCACAACAAGTGTTTCAGTAGGAATGGCTGTTTATGGTCCTAATATTCAGCCAAACACAGTAGTAAGCTCTAAAACTGTAAATTCAATTACTATGAATAAAACAGCTACTTCTACATTAATCGGAGGACGTTATACATTTGATTTTGATGGTATTAACGTCTCTTTACCTACTTACTTGCCTTATCCGTTAAATGCAGTTTCTCTAAATGTAGGAGTTCAGCTAGAGCAAACAACAAATGCTATTGGCACTACTGCGAGTAATGGTTACCTAGAAGCAGATGTAAAATTAGGAATTGTGGCAAATAACGCTAATAATAACCCTCGCCCACCTACTCCACAAGGAACAGATTCTTTTACCTATTTTAAAAATCCTTCTGATAAATTAAATACTCAAAGGCATCGTTTAGGAACTAGTCCTAAGTTCCAACATGCCTTAGTGAGCCTTCATCCCGATGCTGTCAACCAGGCTATTTATCATCTCTGGAAGTCGGGTTCTATCAATTTGACCTTAAACCGTAGTTTTGCTAATGAAATTGCTACTAATCAATGGGCAGGAGACACAACCGGTTATAGAAATAGCACAAGGCTTTTACAAATTTTTGAAACTTTACTACGAGCTGAATCTATGATTAAAATTTTAGCTCCGGGAAAGACAAGTTTACGAGTTTGTCCAATAGGTGTCAGCTGTAGTGGACTGACAAATACTGTGCTTATGGAAAATGATGATGATATAGAAATCACCTTAAACCCAGTTACTCTTCCAGTTGTTAAACCCTTGCCTTTATCAGAACTTACCCAATTTACTTGTCCTGATGAGGCTTCTCAATGTGTTATCCCAAGAGTTCGAGCAGAACTTGTAGATATAGAACTTAGTATAAAAGGTAGAAAGTGTACAACACGAAATCCTACAAGTAAGCTCTGTACAGTTTATAGTGGAGTGGATTATAATTTAGTAAAAGTTAGAGCAAGTTTAAGTTCAAGAGCGGACGTAAGTTTTGTCCCATTTTCAAATCCAAAATGTAACCCAAGTTTAAATCCAGGACTTGTAGGTTGCGATACATCCCAAAATGGTCTTACAGCAGTAAGCTTGTCTATTTCTTCGTCTGAATTAAAATATACGTTAGAAGTTTTAGAAGGCCAGGCAAATAATCCACAAGGTTTAAGTCCACAAGGTATATGGGAAATTTTAGATCCAACAGTAAAATCGTTAATTGTTCCATTAGTGAATTATATATTGGAAGAAATACCCTTACCTAGAATGGCAGGTTGTGGTTTAACATTAGAAAATCCCGATGGAATAGCAAATGGAGCAGGACTAAAAATTTTACCTGTGAGGGTGAGTGATTACGTAGCAGGAAAAGAATTTATCTTAGCAAATACTCGCTTAGGTAGCTATGTGTTTAGTGGAGATTGTAGACTATGAAAGCTAGTAAAAGTCAAACTTTATTAAAAAATTTATTTACTACTCTTATATACAAAGTAATTAAATTTGTAACCTTGTTACAGGTTACTTTAATTATATCTTTGATACTTTTTATTTCAATAGGTAGTTGTAAACAAGTTGGAAAAGATTTTAAAAAGAATCTCTTTGCTGATGGCATAGATGGTTACTCGGGACTAAAATTATTTTCTCTACTTGATAACTATCCTGCCTTAAAAAATGCAATGCAAAAGCTAAAACCTGAAGATTTTAATTTAAAGTTAGACCAATCTTTAAAACTCTCAAAAGAAAGTTTACCAAATGGATTGCGTTCTATAAGTAATTTACTTTTAAACAAAGAGAATAAGTTGAGGTCTCTTTTAGCTAGATTGAGCAATTTATTAAATCAAATTCGTACCAATAATCCCGCAGCTTTTGGACAAGCTTTGGTTTTAATTGAAAAAATCCGTGCTTCACAAAGTCAATTTCTTGCTCCACTCATACCCATAGATAATTTAGGTTTAAATCATTTACTTGCTACTAAATCAAATGAAGAACTTAGGAAAGCTATATTAGATTTATCTAATAATCTTTCTAAACAAAGTACCAAAGATCTATTAGTAAAATTAGAGAACTTTTTGTATAAAGCTTTAGGTCAAAATCAAAATACTAAATCAGCTCTTGCTACTTTAGTATCAGCAATTGCAGATGAATCTTTAATAGAAGATAGAACATTTAAAAACAAGCTTCTGGAAACGTTAGGTGGAATTGGAAATATGTTTCAGTTTAATTCAGGAGTATTTCCAGTTAAGTCACCAGAGAGAGTAATAAAAGAACTTATTATAAATTTAGATGAGTATTTTACAGTAGGTGGAAACATATATCAATCTACTCCTGAATATCAAACAACGGGGTACTCTTATGAACTCGGTGAGGTACTTACACAACTATATATACGAGTCAGAAGACTTATCAATACTCCTTCTGCACTTATTAAAGATAACCAAAGTCCAATATTATCTTTGCTTGCAGAAAGCTATCATTCACTGGGATTTACTGCTAATTTTCCGGGAGTAGACTTTTCTTTAGGAAAAATGATAGCTATTGATGCTCAAGGAAGAAACAGGGCATTTAACTTGTTTAGTGATTCAATAAATTCTTTAGATAGTTTGTTGTTTACGCTGTCCTTAGTGGATGCTTATGGTTACAAGTGGAACAACAACCAAAATGCTCCTCAAATTACAGAAATGACAGGAGGAGTCATTACTTTAGGAGATGCTTTACATTCTTTGTCTTCTAAAATGGAAGCTACAGATACAGATAGCTTAGCAAATTTAGGACTTGTGGCAGTATTAAATAAAAGTGCATATGAGGCAGTAAATAATGGAAAAGTAAAGCGAAATGGGATAAATTATCCTGTAGATATGAATACTCCTGCTTTAGCTTTACTAGAGGGAGAGTCCAGAGGTCCTTTACCTTATAGAACTTCTTTCAGTCAAGAATTTGATCCCATTTATACTAAAACCATACCTTGGGTTTTAGGGACAATTGTTGAAACACTTTTCTCTGGAAAAGCTCCTTATTACAACAAGAACAGAAAAGATTCTTCTGGAAATATTTTAACTTTCGACGGAAAGATTTACAAAAATTCTGCAGGAAATGACTTAATTTATAAGTCATCCTGGCAAACAGGTAAATACAGAATAGCCATCCGCAACAATAAATATGTTGGATTAGGGGGAGTAGAAGTAGGAGCCAGTGATGAAGGGACTAGTTTTACTATTCATGAATTCAATATCCCAGAGTCTAGTCGTGCTTTAGAGTCAGACGAGGAGGCTTTTTATAAAAATTTCCAATGGCTCTTGTATGAAAAGAGGATTGTAATTGTAATACCAGTTTTAACAGAAGCATTAGGTGGTGGAATTCAAGATGCAACTTATGCTACCATTATAGGTAATGGCTTAAAGGGACTTATGAACCTGAAGCCTTACTGTGAGCTAACGTGTAAAGAACAAGATAATGGCATTTGGCTAAAAGCTAAAGTGAGAATTAAAACAGATTTTAAAACAATTGGTGACTTACAAAATTTTTCCCAAGAACCAGGAGATTCAGTCTTTTTTTTAGAAACTTGGGGATATGGTCTTTCTAATCCTGGATATGGGTTTACAGATGATACTGTATTTCAACAAGTCTTTCGTTTGTTGTTTGCGAATTTTAGTGATCCGAGTCGTTTTTATGGACCTATTCCAGCTCCAATAAAATGGAATTTTGCAGTCATTGAGAGATTAGGATTTTGGAATGATGTAGAAGTTTCTTCTTCTTTGGTAAATCAATATTGGGATAACCGTAATCAACTCTTACCATTGATTGCGTCACTAGCTAGAAGCTTTTATTTACAAACTGATTCTATAAATAATAAAAATCCTTATTTTCTCTTGACAGACTTAGCTAAGGTAATCATGAGACCTTACATTTATGAAGGTTTAGATCCAGTAGCACTAAATTCATCTCCTCCTGCAGCTGTAAATATTATTAATTTTAGAATTAGAGGGGCGGGTGGAAGTTTTGGGATACGTAGTCCAAGAATGCCGAGTGCAGCACTTTACTATCCCGTCTCGAACTTAAGGACACTAATTTCTATTTTATCTGAAAACTCGATTCGTTTTCAAGATGGTCTTTTACCTATATTAGGAAAATCTAATACTCTTTCTAATTTAGGAGAGGCTATTTATGCATTAGGTGAACCTTCTAAAAAAACGTTACGTGCCAAACTTCACGATGGACTTAGTAAATTTTTAGATCAAGTAAAAACTAACGCAGAAAATCCAAGTTCTATTCAGTTTAATATAGAAACTGCTATAAATGAGTTAGTTGCAGAGATAGCCATTTACCAAAATTCTAGATCTTCTAGCTTAGATGATTCAACTTGGTCGAGTATTGATGATATAGTTGATTTACTTAGAAACTTTGTATCTACAAGTTCTCCCTATAACTACACTGACAATCTTTCTAGGCTATTAGATTCCATTATTGAAGCTAAGCCTAGCCAGAATGAGATAAGTGCTGTTTTTGATTTAATAGTATCTATTTTAATCAATCCAACTACAAACCAACAAAGTTATTTGTTGACTGATATTCTTACAACAGACATCTCAAAATTTTTACCTAATCTAGCAGATGATCCTAGGGACCTTTTAATAATAGCTGAATCTCTTACAAAACCTTCAACATTCTTAGATTACTTTTTAGATAATGCCAGAAGTGATTACCCTTTTGAATATCTCATAATAGACTTAGAGAAATTTCTTGTTTCTCCTGAAATTCACAGTTTAAATGAGGACAAAAATTCTCTGTTTTATAACACAAGTATGCTCTGTTTACAATTTGCAAATATAATACAACTTGGAAAAAAGCCACAAAATATGCCTTTTTGGTTTGCTGATCATGAAAATATAACAAACGAAAAATCTACTCTTTTTGATCGATTAAATTTTTTATTGAGTAAAAAATAAAGTCCATGATTCAGGATTAATATGGGTAACTTAATTTTTTACTAAAAGTTGTTTATTACTTCTGTCAATTAAAAATATTTACATCTCGATACTATTGTATAAAAAACTTGACTTTTCTATATAAGTTGCGATATATTTTTTACTGATGAAACCATTACCTATAGGAATTCAAACTTTTCAAAAAATTATTGAAGAAGGTTTTCTCTATGTAGATAAGACTTCTCATATATATAAACTCATTCAAAAGCCCTCTGCCTACTTTCTTGCAAGACCTCGTAGGTTTGGAAAGAGTCTTACTCTTTCTGTTTTAGATGAAATTTTTTCAGCAAACAAAGAACTCTTTAGGGGACTTTGGATTTATACATCTAATTGGGAGTGG
>Ga0308419_1002133_pt1 | contig 12868 bp, 9 predicted proteins | sample HotsprSampleMS50_FD_203674 | JGI IMG/M metagenome (GOLD analysis project Ga0308419, IMG submission 203674) | Hot spring phototrophic mat microbial communities from Mushroom Spring, Yellowstone National Park, Wyoming, United States - 20090730_MS50 ... | reverse complement strand
TGCACTCATCGAAAAATTAAATCAAGCCGGCTTTCGGGACATCCGCTACCCTGCGCGAGGCAGCTTTTTTGACTGGTAAAACCAGCCAGCCATACAAAAAATTGAGCAGTTCTGCTATAATACCACCGCCCCGGAGAGGTGCCAGAGCGGCCGATTGGGGCGGTCTCGAAAACCGTTGTGGAGGCTTCCTCCACCGTGGGTTCGAATCCCACCCTCTCCGCAGGTCGGAAGATCCTCGTTAGCAGCGTAAGCTGCACATTATCGCCGGCCTCAATCGCTTGGTGATAGTGTAGGTCACATGACTGAGGGCTTGCGACTGGCGTGGTGTATGTTCACATGCCATCCACGCCCGAGATCGCTCAGTTCCAGCTGGGCGATCTCGCTTTTAAGGTGCAGTATCCTCATTGTACATACTCCTCTGCGCCTGTCAAGACATTGTGGGACATCCGCAGCGCGATTTCGACACCGGTACTCATCTGTCCAGTATCTGCTTCTATGTCACAATTGTTCCCATTCGCCTCTACACGCGCTATCCAGAATCGCTTGTCGGCATCCTGTTGCAACCCGTCCAGGATAGAGAAGAGCGGTTCGTAATCCGGTCGGGCTTTCACCCACAGGACGCGTTTGACCGTTACATCCACGCCAACTTCCTGGATCATGATGTGAACAAGATCCTTGCGCTCTTCCTTGGTGGAGTTCTCCCAGGTCTCACGCAAGTCAAGCAAGGTACGCGCTGCCCGATTCAGGGCCGGCTCAGGAACACGCTCCAGCAAAGCCAGTTTTTCCTTCAAGCTGCTGACCTTCTGCCAATATTGGTATTCCTCTCCTTCATACAGTCCACGCTCAAAGTTTTCCCGCATCAGGCGCAACATTCCACGGATCTCTTTACGCTCAGCCTCGGGATCGGCTTGCTCGCTCTGATTATCGAGCATCTGGCGGACAATTGGCTCCCAGTTTTCGGGAAGGTGGATGGATTGGATTAGCTCTGCTACTTGCGCATCGATCAGCTCAGCGCGGACGCTTTGCCCGATGTAAGGACAATCATGATATCCCCGCAGGCGAGATTCTTCCCGGTAATATGTCGGACAATTCTTAGGGGTCTGGATACGCAGCCGTCTGCCACAGTTGGCGCAAACCACCAAGCCCTGGAGCAAGTTTACCCGCACAGTTTTCTTGATGGTTTTCACGGTTGCTCGACGGCCAGCCCGCACAGCCTGGGCACGTTGCCACAACTCCTCACTGATGATTGGCTCGTGTCGACCTTCAGAGATCTGAGGTGGCGTGGAACGAAAACTGACGCCTTTGGGACGCACGGTCATCCCCCGGTAACGTATCTTACCCGCATAGTACGCGTTGCACAGCATATCCCGCACAGTGTCTTTACCGAATGGATGGTCTCGATTGGTACGAAGACCCTGCTCATTCAGCCACTCGGCGATCTGCTGGTCAGAGTATGCTCCGGTGGCGTAGCGCTCGAACATCTCGACTACCACCGGGGCTTTCTCTGGATCGGGAACACCCACCCTACGATTTCCTCGAAGCTGGCTGGTGTAGCCCCAGGGCACAGCCCCATTATGGTAACCTTGGGTTGAACGTTCCAGCTTGCCCTTGTTCGTTTCCTTGCTCAAGTTATCCGAATAAAACTCCCCTAACGAACTGACCAAGTGGAAGAGCAACTTGCCTTCTGGTGTGCGCAAGTCAAATGGCTGTTCCACTGCTTTGAAGCTGATATCCAGGGACTGAAGTTCGTGAACGATTTCCAGAGACCATTCCAGCCGACGCGCCAGACGATCCACTTTATGTACATACAGTATTTTAAATTCACCCCGCCGGGCAGCTTCACGCATGGCGTTGATGCCAGGACGGTACTTCTTCCGATAAGCTGATTGGGCTGGATCGGCGAAGACTTTAACGATCTCGACGTCATCACGTTCGGCTTGCTCTCTGATCTGCCGCAATTGGGCATCCAGACTGAACGAGTCGCTCTGCATCTCTGAGGAATAACGAATGTACGCTGCCCCTGGGATGGGTAATGAAGTCTCTGATTGATTGTTTCGATTCATTATCTTTTATATCCTTTCTAATAGGTGAAATCAGTCTCAAAAGACATTGCTATGTAGATGACTTCATCAAGACACCTCCTCTCCAGGAGCAGGTTTGTTTATGGTTAGCTAACTCGTATCATTAGCTTTTTCGTTCTCCAACGCCATCAATCGTAAATGGACCCGTACTAACCAGTCCAACAGGCTCTTAGGCGGCCTGGCGAGAACGATTTGCTGCTCCTGGGAAGGGGTTATATCATCTCCGGCAACCGCTTTTTCTTGTGGGTCATGGTTTTCGCAGGAAATTTCACTAACATACTCATTTGCCACAATTGCACCTCATACGATAAATGGTTTTGAATGTCCCCTATGCGCTTTAGGGGGTAAAAGAAAACTCCGGTTCTGGCATATTGGCTGCCAGAACCGGAGCGTTAGAATTGTGATAGGTGGACTTCGATACTATTTCTCCTTCATCGAACTCCAAATGGACAATTGGCCCGGTGCTTCGACATTTGACCGTTTAGCTGGTCGTCTTGAAGCTGGTATCTTGCCAGCGAGGTCACGCTGGTTGAGCCATTCGCCCCAGGTTCTGGGTTGGATCGGAACCAATATCGGACTGGTTTCGATTGGGCAGCCCATAGGTGAGTTGGACATCTGCATCTCATCCGCAAACAGCGATTGCAAATCGTCCAGCTGGGCTCCTCGGAGCACTTCGCGAGCCAACTCGGTGATAAAATCCCCTTCCTCAACCGGCACGATTGCACCGCCGACATTGTCTCCGTATAACAATTGGGCAGCCCGCATCTTGCGCCCCATCAAAGCCAGAGCCTGAGCTTCCATCGTTCCGCGATAGACAGAGAAGACTGCCTTCACCGGTTTGATCTGCCCCAGACGCCAGACCCTGCGAAGAGCCTGCCACAACACGTAGAGCGAGTACTCGACCTCGGCAAACACCACTGAGGCGAAATTTACCAAATCCAGGCCGGTAGCCACCAGGCGGGGATTGGTAATCAGCACATCTACATCAGCATGCCTGTCGATCCAGGCCTCGCGCTTGCGGGGATCCACGCTGCTGTACAGGGTGATCACTCGCAGTCCAGCATCCTTCAACACAGTTTCGATGCGCTCCTGGATGTCCCTGGTTCCTGTCTGGCGGACATAGACCAGCACGCGCCTACATTCGGCTTTCTCAGACTGGCAGAAACTGGCCAGCCATCGCTCCTTGGGCAGCAGCTTGCTTTCGATAAACTGCTCCTGCAGCACGGCCGGCAGCGAAATCAGCGGGCTCTGGACGATCACTTCCTTCTCGCGTTTTCCAGCCGCGGTTTGCGCTGTACGGGCTGCTTCCAGCAGGATCTGGGCAGCTTGTTGGTGCATTTTACTGTCTCCAGTGAAGTCCAGCAGTTCTTTTGCCAGGGCGGCGAGCTGATTGGCCGGGACATTGGCATGATTGAGCATCACCACCTCATCCCGGAAAGCGGAGTTCGGACGGGAGAGCGCCCATTGCAGCCAAAGGGAAAGATAGCGCGAATCCCGAAGCGCCATATGGCGCAGGATGCTTTCCATCTCGTGATACTGGCGGGCTTGAGCATCTTCCATCTCCAGCTCGACCACCTCCTCCGCGTAGGGAGGCAGCTCGATCCCCAGGTCTTTCAGGTTGAGGAAGATCGAGTTGTGCAGCAAGCGGGTGATGATCGCCGGGCTGACGCCCGGAATCTCGTGCGCCTGGTCACGGTAGCGGCGGTTGCCGGTGAAGGCTCCATCCTCATCAGCCAGGTCGCTGCCCACTTTGCGCTTACGAACGCTTTCCAGCAGACCGTAGGCGTTAGCCCAGCGCAGCTCGTCATGGAAGGCAAAATCCTGGCGGACGCTGGGCGTCAGGCGGTGCAGCAACCAGAAGATTGAAGTACTTCGCCCTCCAAAGTAGGTGCCCGTCAGGGTCAGGGTGTATGTCGTTGCTTCAGCCAACTGGTGGAAAGCAACACCCCGGTCGCTGGATTTCGACTTGTACTCATGGCACTCATCTCCAATGAGGATCTTGAAACGCCCATGCGCCTTGTCCTTGATGTACTCAGCGATGGACCAGCGGCGAGCTTCGGAATACTCGAAGAGCGCCGCGCCGCAGGGACGCGTCTCCCAGACCGGCTCCCCATCTTGATCGCGGACGCGCCGGCCTTTGGCGTCCAGCTTCCAGCCACTCACCTGCGCCGAGCAAAAACAGCGGTGCTTCTGGAAGTACTCGATCTCGGTCACCGGAATGCCCTGGTGATCAGTCTGCACCTGACCACACTGCGGGCAGGTGTACACCACTAGCGGTTTGCCGTTGATCTTGATCGTCTTTGCATTGACGACTGGCTTCCAGCCGGCGCCCATCCTGGCTGCGGTTGATGCAACCACGGCGATAGCCTTGTGTCCCAGCTTGCCGCTGTCGTAGTCATCCAGGAAAGCGCGTACATCATTGACGTCGCCATCCGCTCCCTTGCCGATGCGGCGCAACTCGCGCCCTTTGGCTCCGGGGATGACTTCTTCCGCCTCCCTAATCCACTTGGGCACCAGGTGCGGCGGGCACAAGATCAAGGCAGGGTAGGCGTCGAGCAGCTCGATGACTGCCAGACCGATCGAACTCTTACCCGACCCCATTTCGCCCTGCACGTTCGCTGTACGGTATATCTGAATCGCCCGAGCGGCGGCGATGGCGGCGTGCTTCTGGGTGGAGAGCAAGCCAGGAGCAGACTGACCGGGCAGCGGCTTGCGCTGCTTACCCAGGCGGTCGAGGATCGCCAGCTCATCTTCAGTAGCTTTCAGGTCATAGATCGGCTGGTAGGCCGCCAGGGTGTGGGCAACGATCTTGTCGCCGTGCGCCTTCATGAAATCGGTCAGGCGCTCGGTATCCTGGATGATCTCCAAACCATGGGCAGCGCTCAGCGTAGCCACTGTAGTCACGTAGCGGTCGCGGAAGCGCTCGACCAGGGTATCGGGGTCATGATCGTCGCGATGGGTGGTCTTATCCACCACCTTGACCACGCGCCCCTTGACCAGCATGGGCTGACCTTCATCGTCTGTCAGGTTCAAAGTGCCCATCAGACCGGAAGCCATCAGCATCGCCAGGTGACCTTTCTTGAGCGGCATGGCAGGAGTGAGTGCGACCTCGTTGGTGACTGGATGAACCAGATCCTGCCAGGCGCGGGTCTTGCGCACTCCCGCCCAGCGGCTGGCTTCCACCAGGTCGTCGGGCGCCCAGTCCAGCTGGCGAAAGGTGATCACCCTGCCACTCGCGCCCTTGAGTGGGGCAGGCAGCAGTGGGTAGACCGGCTCCGGGGCAAAGCCCAACGGCGGTAGATCATTCTCCGCCTGGCACTGGATCGCTTCGATCTCTTCGTTGTTGGGAACGTTGTACTTCTCCCGCCTTGTCGCCAGCAGCAGAACCTGCTTGAAACGCTCGTACTCGTCGTCCGGGAAACGCAAGACGGTGAGACGCTCGTACTGGCTGGCAAGGTAGCGGGCGATCTCCGTCATGTGTAGAATGCGCTGGGAAATGACAAACGCAAGCACACCGCCGCGAACCAGCTTGGGAGTGGTCGATTTCAGGAAAGCCAGCTCGAGCCGCTTCTCGTTGCCGTGTCGATCGTCATCATAGGGCGGGTTGAGCCATAAAAGCGTGACCGACTCGTCGGTCAGGGAGCAGCTCTCCCAGGCGGCGCTGTGGCACTTATCCATGCGGGCAGCGGCTTTTTCTGCGCGATAGGGGTAGATCTCGCAGCCCCAGGTTTCGCAGTTGAGCAGCTTGCCTAGAAGATAGGTGATCTCGCCTTCGCCCGCACAGGGATCGAGCATCCGCCCACGGGTGCCCGCCGGAAGCGGGATGAACCAGGAAGCCGTGGCTTCCGCCATGTGCGGCGGGTATGGGTTATAGTAGGCACAGAGCGCGCCATAGACCTTTGTGATCTATACGTTTCTCCATACCCCTACTGCCGAACCGGGCGTGAGTCTTTCGTCCTCACCCGGCTCTAAGTAGATGGGGGAAATTCCACAATGCGTCGGTCAGCCTGCATTGGATGTCAGCCGCAAATGGCACGGGATACACACGGTTCTCAAGTTCTCCAAACCGTTCCCGGCCAGCGGGTCGATGTGATGCACTTCAAGATCGTGCACCTCACCGTTGCGGCGTTCTGATTGGTACCCACAGTCTGTACAGGTATATCGGTCGCGCTTTAGAGCCAGTTTTCGGACGCTGGCGTAAACCGGTCCGTGCTTCTTTTGGCGCTCCGACGATGCATCCACGGTTGTATTCTGGATGATATCCAGATCCGTGCGGAAGTCCGCATCTCGCTCAAACCATTTCGTCTCATCACCCAGCAAGCGGTACGCTGGAGGTATCTTGTTGCCCCGATAGAGCCAGTTTCTGGCGGTCGATACGATCCCCATCGGGATTAGCCCAATGAGGGTATCTTTGCCGGTTTCGACCCCAGGGGCTTTCCACTGGGTGTACTGGCGATACTGCTCCATGTTCGCATACTCCGATAACGGTCGGAAGTATTTGTCATAGGCAGGCCGCCTTCCAACCTGTGGGGAATACCTGCGCAGCATTTTGAAGACCTTCTTGGTCGTCCAGTAACCCAGAACCTTGAAGGTCTCCTTGGCATTGCCCCAGCGATGGTAATTCGCCCATCCGGTGATCAGCCAGTTCAACACCCTGATCCTTTCGGCTGGATGCAGGTAGCCCAGGTCTCGGCGGGTCAATTCCTTGACTTTTCGCCGGTAAGCCTGGACTGACTTCTTAGAAGGCCGAAAGAAGGGCAGCAGGCGGTTCGGGTTGCTTCTCTGGGGGCCACGTAAACATGCTCTCCCAGGAAATCGAAGCCGCCTTCTCTGGCATCGGTGATGAGCGTTTTCTCTTCACTGAGGGTCATCTGCATTTCCTGCTTCAGAACGGGCGCTGCCTGGCTTTCCCTGACCAGCAAGATGAAATCATCGGCGTAGCGGATATAGCGCACACAGGCGAAGATGTCCCCTTTTCGCCTGCGTCGATTTCGGGCATTGGCGTTCAGGGAGTAAAAGCGTTGGTGCATCCATTCGTCCAGTTGGTGCATGTACACATTGGCAAGCAGTGGAGAGATGATGCCGCCTTGAGGCGTTCCTTCGGTCGTCTCTGAGTACTGCAAATCTTCCATCACGCCTGCCCTGAGCATCTTCCAGATCAAGGTCAGGAGTTTGGCGTCACCAATACGCCTTTGCAGTTGCTTCATCAACAAACCGTGCTGGATCGTCCCAAAGCAGTTTTCGATATCTCCTTCGATGACTGTGTAGTATTGCCGCTGAGGTCTGAGAAATTGATAGGTTTCAGCGAGCGCATCCCAGGTACAGCGATTTGGGCGAAAGCCATAGGAGCAGGGCAGAAAAGTGGCTTCGTAGATCGGTTCGATCAGCATCCTGACCATCTCTTGGACGATACGATCTTTGAGGGTCGGAATGCCCAGGGGTCGCATTTTGCCGTTGGGTTTGGGGATATACACCCGGCGTACCGGGCTGGGGCGATACGTCTGGTTATCCAGTCCGTCCAAAATGGACATCACCAGCTTCCAGCGTTCGCCCTCTTCCAGGTAGTCGCTGCGTGCCTTCCCGTCTACCCCGGCAGTCCTGCTGCCCCTGTTACTCAGCACTTTCTGAGCTGCGGCCCACGCCCAATGGGGTTTGAGCATCTGCCTGTACAATCTGTTGAACCGTAACTTCGGCTCATGGCTGGCTTTGGCATACAGCATCGCTTGCAGTTTCTGCACTTGCAAATCCATGATTGTATTCGTCATGGCTGCCTCCTTTCGTCTGGCAAAGTGCAGGCTTTTCACGAGGCATCCATCCACCGGACTTCCTTCGCCGTGAGGTGGGCTTTCCCCACCGCTATTGACTACTACGAAGTCCTCCGTCCCCGCATAACCACATCAGGCGCAGCTACCCCATCTCGCCACTGCGAGCCGGTTATGCGAGTTCCCTTGTTCCATAGGTGTGTCTCTACCTGAACTTAGGCTCTGTCTCTACACCGGAGGTCCTGTCCTATCCGTTATGCCTCTCGACAGATAGGCCATGCGCAGCCGATACTACAGCGACCACGCAAGCGACCCGTAACATTCAACGTGTCATAACCTCTTCTCCCGGCCATCCCTAATGTTTCCAGCCGGTTAGGCGGTAACGATGCTTCAAGCAACAGTTCGTCTCCTAGCCATATTCAGGCGCAACTAGCGGCCTCTGCGGGTATTAGGGTGCCCCGCTTTGCCTACATTCCCTCTGGGCTTCAGACAGGTTCATGCTCGTATCTCCTGCCTGCCAGAATGGTTGCCAGGACTTTGAGGGAAGTCCTGTTGTGTCTGGTCAGACACACCGCAGTTTTAGCCTGCGGTCAGCGCTCACACCTACAGCTTTCAAGGCGCACGTAATACCCGCCTTTTTCGATGCCTGCAAGTCTCATGTGTGTATCCTCCGTGTGAATGACCCCGGAGGACACATTGCCCCTAAGGGAGCGAGGTCCCCGCAGGGGTGAATATTTTTCGTTGAAATCAAGGGACTACCTCAGAATGGTTGTATGTATTCGAAATACCTCCTTCCAACATAATCTGGGATTTCAAGAACCAGCCAACGTTATCAACTGAGTTGATCACTCAATCAGTCCAAAAAGCGAAAAATGATTTCTATTTACCCTTGACCTTCTAGTAACTGGAAGGTGTAGAATGGCAATAAGCTGAGGTGTGCAATGAGAATTAATGAACTCGCAGAAACAACAGGGCTGTCTGGTAAAACCATCCGCTATTACGAATCGATCGGTGTTCTCCCGCAACCGAAACGGACAGCGAACGGATACCGGGTATATGACGACTCGGATGTGGACAGGCTCAAGTTTGTGATTGGGCTGCGTCGGCTGGATTTTTCTCTGGATGACATCACAGAGATCCTGGCAATGAGAGACCGCCGTGAAGCCCCCTGCCGGGTGGTGCTAGATCTGTTGATTGAAAAAGCGGATCAGGTATTCCAGCGAATTAAAGAGTTGCAGCTTTTGGAGGATGAACTTCACAGGCTGCATGAAGTTGGGTTGACATACCCGATCGATGACGTGGATGGAAAAGCTTGTGTTTGTCATCTGGTGTCAGAGCGCGGGAAATCAAGTTGAAAATTTTATTCGTAATTTGGAGGTATATGTGTCGAAACAAATAGATCTTGAAATCAAGGGCATGACCTGTAACAACTGCGCAACACATGTGCAGCATGCTTTATCAGAAGTCCCGGGCGTTCTAGATGTCAACCTGCCTGGTTGGCAGGCTGGGCGAGCCAGGGTTACCGTCGAAGAGCCCGTGGAGAGCAGCGCGCTGATCCAAGCCATACAACAGGCTGGCTATCAGGCTTCCGAACAGGTCGATGACGCTATTCCGGATCGAAACCTTGGCATGGGTAATCAGCCGGAGCCAGGTGGCAACCAGCAATTTGACCTGATGGTCATCGGCGGCGGTTCGGCAGGGTTTGCAGCTGCGATCAAGGCAGTTGAGCATGGCGCACGGGTAGCACTGGTCGAAGCCAATATCATCGGTGGGACCTGCGTCAATGTGGGGTGCGTACCATCCAAAACACTGATCCGCGCGATGGAAACCTATCACCAGGCAGCCGCTCATCGTTTCCACGGTGTTGAAACCAGCGCAGGACGGCTACAGTGGCCGCTGGTGATTGCTCACAAAGACGCGCTGGTGAATGAAATGCGCCAGGCAAAGTATCTCGATGTGCTGAAGGGTTACCCTGAAATCACCTATATTCAAGGTCATGCCCGTTTGACAGGCGGCAACCAGGTTGAGATCGATGGGAAACCGTATAAATCGGGCAAGATTGTGATCGCGACCGGCGCAAAGCCCTAGGCGCCGCCCATCCCCGGCTTGAATGAAGCCGGCTATTTGACCAGCACGACGGCTATGGAGCTAAAAGAACTTCCCCGCTCGATGATTGTGCTGGGCGCAAATGCAGTCGGGTTAGAGCTTGCGCAAGTGTTTGCTCGCGCTGGTGTGCTGGTAAGCGTTGTGGAATTGCTGCCCCGCATTGCGCCTTTCGAAGACGAAGAGATCAGCGCCGCCCTGCGGTCTTATCTTGAGGAAGAAGGACTGCAATTTGCCACCAGCGTAAAAATCGAGCAGGTGGAAAGGACGGACGGACGATATATATTGAATGGAACGCAGGACAGAGATCCGATCTCTCTGGATGCTGAGCAGCTATTGGTGGCGACCGGACGCCGACCAAACACTGCCGGTTTGAGACTGGAGCAGGTTGGTGTGCAGCTGGGCCAGCGCGGTGAAGTGATTGTCGATAAGCATCTGCAAACCAGCATTTCTCACGTTTACGCTGCTGGAGATGTGACCGGGGAGGATATGTTTGTATATGTGGCTGCATATTCCGGCGGCCTGGCTGCTGAGAACGCGCTAAACGGATCCACAAAAGTTTATGATGCCAGCTATATTCCCCGCGTTACCTTCACCGACCCGCAAATTGCCAGTGCAGGCTTAACCGAAATGCAAGCTCGCCAGCAGGGAATCGATGTCAAAGTTAGCACATTACCCATGAATTACGTGCCGCGTGCCCTGGCAGCTCGCGATACTCGAGGTCTGATTAAACTGGTGGCAGATGCTGCTTCCGATAAGTTGCTTGGCGCACATATCCTGGCGCCAGAAGCCGGGGAGATGATACAGAGCGCTGTGTTAGCAATCCGTTTTGGAATCACAGTCAATCAACTTCGAAATACGATGTTCCCCTATCTGACGAGTGTCGAGGGGATCAAGCTGGCAGCACTGGCCTTTGAAAAAGATGTAGCAATGTTAAGCTGCTGTGCGGGATAGAGGTTGGTTGATCGAGGAGATAAATCCCTCGATCAACCAATGAACCTACCGAATACTAATTTCGCCCTGCTCAACTAACGCTGTAATCACCTCCTTCCAGCCAGATTCGGATATATGAACCCAATGCCCCGATGAGCAATCACCAGAAGTTGCCAACTCACCGATCAGCTCTTTCTTCGCTCCCGCTTCCCAAAGTGTCACAGACCAACGATCCAGGATTGGAATAGGTAAAGTTTCTGACAATCGAGAAGCGAGCATGCGTCCAAGTTTGATCTCAGAAGTTGTTCCATCAAGCAGTTCACCTTCGAAAACGAGAAGGTAAACAACCTCCTCTCCCGGCTGCCATTTTCCAGGCAAGGCGAGATCAGAGATAAGGGTCGCATGGTACGCACCATAATCCAGCAGGTGCTGCCAGGTCTGGCAGTAGTGGGTCGCCAGCGGGTAGACTGGCCTCCCTTGCAGGAAGAGCTTCTTGCGCTGCCTGGCCTGGACCGTCGCCCGGATCGATTCGAGCACCGTCTTGTGCCCGACCATGCCTAGATAAACCAAATTGCCGGCCTCGTCGTGGGCATAGCCGGTGACATAAGCTGAGCCGTGCTCGTTGCGGATCTGTGGGACGCCCTCAGGCCATAACCGGTCAACCTCACCGCTGACCCACTCCAGCCGCCAGGCCACAAAAGGCTGACAGCTTTGCGCCAGGGCTGCGTTGATCTGCTGAAGCAGGTTGTATGGGCTCTCGCCTACCGGAACGTCGCGCAGGACGATTTCTCGATCCTTTGTCTTGACGGTCGCCATGCGTCGCGCCCGGTCGATCACAGCGGTCACTGGCTGGATGGGTGTTTGCAGGTCGTAGTTTTCCCAACCAGGGGGAACCTGCCCATTGTGCGGGGTGAAGAGATAGGCGCTCAGCTCGTACTCGTACTTGAAGCGCCCCCACTCACATTCGTAGTCGTAGGGGTAGCTGCCACGCCGCAGACCGGGGACATCGTGAATGTACGGGAGGGGTAAACCTTGACCTGTATCTGGCTTTGAACCAGAAAACAGGATGTGTCCCTGCTTTTGCTGGTTGGCTGCCTTGAGAGCGCGTTCACGGAAATAGGTGTTCTCAAATGGTGCAGGCAAGCCTGAGTTTATCTTTCCATTCATGGCTGCCTCCCTAAAAATCCTCAGGGAAACCAATCGTGATGACCGGCTCGCCCTGATCTCCAGGACCAACTACCATCCACAACGAGAGTGTACTGCGGTGGGTGCGGTGCAGTGGAGCCTCGCCAACTTCGAACAGACTGACCTCGAAGCTACAGCGATCTTGTGTACCCGATCGGCGTGCGGCAAAGGAAGCCAGAAAGACTACATCCCACAGCCTACCTTCGTAACTCTGCCCCAGCGCTTTCTCTCGCTCGTTCGGTGTGATGCGAGTATGCAGGTCAGCGGTGATAGCGGTGGGGTAGCGAAAGCCGGCTTCAGAGGCTATCTGAGAGACATCCACAAGAACGCCATCTACCAGTGCCTGATAGCGGGTGTATGAGTAGATCACCTCATCTTCCTGGATGGAATTTCTAGCTGACCGCAGGCGATAACCAGGTTTCGTCTCAGAAACGCGACTATCAAACCCGAGACCGCGCTCTTTGAGTGAAACGAAGCGACCACGACCAATGACCAGGTGATCCAGCGTGTCGATATCGAGCAGTTTTCCCGCCTGGACAACTGCTCGGGTTACAGCCACATCGTCCGGGCTGGGCGTTGGGTCACCGGACGGGTGGTTATGCACCAGGATAATCGCCGCCGACATGCGCTGGATGGCGGGCTTGAACAGTTCGGCCACCCGCACCTGGGCGGAGTTCAGGCTGCCGTGGTAGATTTCCACGATGTCGATCACCCGGTTGCGCGTGTCGAGCAGGATCACCCGCAGGTGCTCCTGTTCCAGGGCGCTCATCTCGTGCTGCAGCATGGCAGCCGCGTCCGCCGGGC
>Ga0308419_1002132_pt1 | contig 12868 bp, 10 predicted proteins | sample HotsprSampleMS50_FD_203674 | JGI IMG/M metagenome (GOLD analysis project Ga0308419, IMG submission 203674) | Hot spring phototrophic mat microbial communities from Mushroom Spring, Yellowstone National Park, Wyoming, United States - 20090730_MS50 ... | reverse complement strand
ATATCCCGTGCTACTCGGTCCGGAAGCAGTTGGGGTTGCCCAATTCCAGCAACCGGGGCGAAAAGGCCAATGATCTGGTCGTCTCTGCCCGCCAGAAGCATAACGGGATGAGTTGGTCCAAACCCGGCTCGGTAGCTCTGGCTGCCGTCACTGCTTTAGTTCGGAACGGGGAGTACAAGCGCTGGTTTCAGACCGGCACCTTGTCGTTCGCCTTCAGTGCTTCGGGCTAACTGCACAGGTCGAAAATTTGTAGGACAACTGCGAGCAGTTGTCCTACAAATTACGGATTGAACCGGAAGAGACAGACGTCGCCGTCCTGGATGCGGTAATCCCGACCCTCGGTGCGGATCAGCCCCTGCTCCCGGGCAGCAGCCCATCCCCCCGCCCGCACCAGTTCCTCCCAGCCAATGACCTCCGCCCGAATGAAGCCGCGCCGCATATCGCTGTGCACCCGTCCTGCCGCCTCCGGCGCTGTCGCACCCTGGCGCACCGACCAGGCCCGTACCTCCCGCCCGCCCGCGATAGTGAAAAAAGTGATGAGGTCCAGGACCCGATAACCTGCCCAGACCAGTGCCTCCAGCCCGGATTGCGAGAGACCCATCGCCGCGCGGTACTCCGCCGCCTCGTCGGGGGGCCACGAAGCCAGGTCCGCCTCCAGTTGAGCGCAAAGGACGATGCATGGCGCACCCTCCGCAGCCGCATATCGCGACACCGCCTCTGCCCCCTCCCCACCCCCCGGCAGGTCCTCTTCGGCCACGTTCGCCACGTAGAGGCGGGGTTTGGCCGTCAGCAGGTGAAGTTCCCGGACCAGCGCCGCGCGTTCCTCCCCGTCTTCTTTAACGAAAACAGAGGCCCGCTCCCCTCGTTGCAGGCGGGCCTCCAGTTCCTCCAGCAGCGCCAGTTCCGTCGCCAGTTCCCGGGGACGGGCACGGGCCGCCGGGCGGGTTTTCTCCAACCGCCGCTGCACCGTCTCCAGGTCTGCCAGAATCAGTTCCAGGTCCAGGACTTCCAGGTCCCGTATCGGGTCTACAGTGCCGTCCACGTGCGCCACATCGGGGTCGGCGAAGCAGCGCGCGACGACGGCAATCGCGTCCACCTCCCGGATGTGCGCCAGGAAGCGGTTGCCCAACCCCTCGCCCCGGTGCGACCCCCGAACCAGACCGGCGATGTCCACAAACTCCACAGTGGCTGGCGTGACCTGCTCCGGCCCCACCAGGCGGGCCAGCGCCCCCAGCCGTCGGTCCGGGACCGCCGCGATACCCCGGTTGGGGTCAATGGTCGTAAAGGGGTACGCCCCCACCGCCGCGCCAGCCTGGGTGAGCGCGTTAAATAGGGTAGATTTTCCTACATTGGGGAGACCCACAATGCCAACTTGAAGAGACATTTCACAACGCCTTCCCCACCCTACCCTATCGGGTGTAAAGGTCGGGGCAACCAATGACTACACGAAACAAAATGGACAACTACAACATCTACAACATCCCGGCCGGCCCATCGGCTCCCGGCAGATTCCGAATGGGCAACGCAATCGTAAAAGTACTGCCCCGATTCAGTTGGGACTCCACCCAGACCCGCCCCCCATGCCGCTCCACGATGGATTTCACAATCGCCAGCCCCAGGCCAGAGCCCGGAACGTCCTCCATTCCCCTGCGACGGATGCGATAGAATTTTTCAAAGAGACGTACCTGGTCCTCCGGAGCAATACCGATACCGGTGTCGCTGACTGTGATGTGGACCTCCTGCCCCACTACCTGTAAACCAACCGTCACTACCCCACCGGGGGAGGTGTATTTGATGGCGTTGTCCACCAGATTGGCGATCGCCTGGCGAAGGAGCGTCGCATCCCCCCAGATCACAGGAGCCGGTTCGGTCGCCTCCAGGCGAAGGGTCAGCCCCTTGGCCACTGCCCGCGCCCGCATCCCGTCCACCGCCTCCACCAACAAAGCCCCGACATGACAGGGGCGCTCCTCCAGACCCATCCCCGCCTCAATTCGCTGAAGATTGAGCAGATTTTCCACCAGGGTACTCATCTGCTCAATGCCTTTGAAGATTTTGTCCAGATACTCCTGTTGTTTCTGGGTGAGGTCTCCTGCCATCGGGAGCATACTGGCATATCCCCGGATGAAGGTCAACGGAGCGCGCAGGTCATGGGAAACCGTGGCCACAAACTCGGATTTCATCTCATCCAGTTCTTTGAAGTGCGTAATATCCCGCATCACCACGACCCGCCCCATGTTCTCCCCTTCGGCGCTGAGGATGGTGGACGCGCTGGCGTAGAAAACCCGTCCACCGGGCAGGGGGACTTCCTCCACCAGCGGCCCGCTTCGGCCCAACGGCTCGGTCAGGATGCGCACCAGAGCGGGGTCCAGAGGGGTCTCTGCGACCTTTTGGCCCACCAGTTCCTCAGCGGGGATGCCCAGGGCCCGCTCCGCAGCGGGGTTGACCAGCAGGAGGTAATCGTCCCGGTCGGTGACCAGGATGGCGTCGCTGGTGCTGGAGAGAATGGCCGCCAGACGCCGCCGTTCACTTTCAGCCAGTTGAAACAGCCGGGCATTTTCAATCAGGACCGCCGTCTCGCTGGCCAGCGTGGAGAGCAGGTCCAGTTCAGAGGGCTCAGGCCGGCGCGGCTGGTCAAAGCCCACCCACATCACGGCAACAGGCTGCCCCTTACTGAGGACTGGCAACGCCACGACAGCCTGCACCCCACCCGGGAGCGGACCCGCCCCTGCCAGCAACCGGGCCCGGCGCAGGTTATCCAGGACGATGGACGTGCGGGCATCCCGGGCCGCCAGGGCCAGCGCCCGGTCCAGTGTTCCGATATTCTCTACCGGCTCCCCGCGCCCGATCACAACTTGAGGGTCCCCTGACGCGGAGAGAAGAACAATCCGGGAGACACGTGCCTGGAGAGTCTGAAGGGCACCATCCAGAATGCGAGAAATGCCCTGAGAGAGGTCCAGCGTGGCAGAGACCTCCTGGGCCACCCGGAGAAGCAAAGAGAGGTCATTCAGCCGGTCCCGCAGACTGGCCCGCATCTTCTCAAAAGATTCACCCAGTCGGGCAATCTCATCATCCCCCACCATCTGGATGGACTTCTCCAGGTCGCCCCGGGCAATCTCCTCTGCCGCGCGGGCCAGCAAATTGAGCGGGCGGGTCAACTGGCCTGTCGCCAGAGAGATAATCAACCCCACAACCCCGGTCAGAACGGTCAGGAGGACCAAAAGGGGCGTAGCAATACTGAGGGCCAGTTCCATCCGAACTTTGTGGGGAAGAAGAATGACCACGGCCCAGGGATACCCGCTGACTGGCAGATAACAGACCATCTGGCGGGCGTTGGTCCGACTATCCCGGGTCTCCCGCACCCATCCGCCTGCCACCGTCGCCAGCGGAGAACGGCCCTGATCCACTTCCCACTGTTCCAGCAATCGCTGGGGGTCCTGATGGACCACAATCCGACCCTCGTCATCTACCACAAAGCCCTCTCCCTGCTGCATCGTCCATTGGAGTCCCGTCAGGACCCGCTCCAGGAGAGGGTTCACTCCCATCTCCACCCGGCCAACAAGAACCCCCTGCCGTTCGCCTCCGGAAACGGGCTCCAGTGAACTCAAAAAGGAAAGAATCACCGAACCATTCGGCCCCCAATGGACCGGTGTCGTCTGCACTCCGCCGGTGACCTGGATCAGGGAAAGGAATTCCTGCTCCTCAGGAGTTGGCTCCACCTCCTCCGGCGTATAGGAGGGGTAAGAACAGCGCAGACCCCCGTCCGGGCCGTAGGCGGTCAGGCGGCTGAAATACGGGAGCATCTGGATAAACGTCTGCAACTGGGCCTGGCATATCTGAACATCGTCGCTCCAGATGGGCGGCGCAGCAGAGAATTGGCGAATGAGGCTCTGGCCCGTAGAGATGAACTCGCCGATGCCATCGGCACCGTTGCGAGCATCACGGACCATGGCATCTACCGCCAGACGAGTGGCAGTATTCATCGCCGACGAGACAACTGCATAGACCAGGCCGGAGAAAAAGAGGATAAAGAGGGGGATAAACAAAAACAGGAACCGGCGATTCAGCGTGCGAGCATACGGCGGAAAACGACGGGCAATCTGGACCGGACGCAGCCCGGGGAACAGGAGGTAAAAAACCTGAAAGAGTAAACCATAGGCCAGGGCCTCTATGAAGGCCAGCGGAATGCTGATAGCCATCAGGGTGAGGACGTAATCCAGCACCACCAGCCCCTGGCCCGGACGGTATTCGCCAACCAGCCAGCCGACGAGAGACAGGGGTTGAATCAGAAGAACGACGAGCAGAGCCGCCCCCAGAGGCTGACGGAGCAGGTGAGCAAAACCGCCATAAAAGTCCTGCCTCAGGAAAAAGGCCAGGAGAGCGGCCCCCAGTGCCAGATTCAGGGGCTCAAACAGGATGTGCGTGGTGGAGCGAAACAGTCCAGCCACCAGGCCCAGGATGGTAGCCGGCCCAACCCCCAGCCAGATGGCGGCCAGTACCACAGGTAGCAATCCCAGAAGAGGGAATCCCGGCACGAGCGGCTCAGCGGGCAGTAAAGGTGGCGGGAGCAAATCGGGAGCGGGTAGCCGCAGGGTCAACAATCTATTCAACAGGGGGGTGAAAACGAGGAGGAAAACAAACAGGAGCAGTCGTCTTCCACGCAGCGCAGCAAAATCCCGCCAGGAGCGAGCCAGAACAATGAGGAGCAATGCGATGTATAGCCCCAGAAGCAGAACAGCCCCCCAGTGAGCCGGCCATTCAAAGTACGGCAGGGATAAACTCCCCCACAGAAGGATGTTCATAGCCTTACCCGGGCAATCGTATGGTATGAGAATAATCCAACAGAATTATATCCCAAAATTTCCTGATAGCAACTCCCCTGGAAAGCAACTCTCAACCCTCACAGGTCGGGGGAAGGGATGAATGAGGGGATGCGGCGGTCAAGGGCCGCCGCATCCCCTCATTCTCTACCCCCCGTTTCCTCCCTCATGGCCATTTCCCGCAGCCGAAACTTCTGCGGTTTCCCCGTAGAGGCGCGGGGGAAATCCTCTACAATCCGGACAACCTGAGGAATCTGATACGGCTCCAGCACTCCCCTGCAGAACTCCCGCACTTCCTGAGAGGTCAGGGTGTGCCCTTCTGCAGGGATGACAAACGCCCAGACTTCCTCGTCGCCAAATCGTCCCGGCACTCCCACCACCGCCACCTCGCGAATGGCAGGATGAGCGACCAGATGCCGCTCTATCTCTTCGGGATAAATGTTCCGGCCCCCCCGGATAATCATGTCCTTCTTCCGGCCCACGATGCGCAGGTATCCCCGCTCATCCATCACCGCCATGTCGCCCGTGTGGTACCAGCCCTCCGCGTCCAGCACCTGTTCGGTCAGGTCGGACGCGCCCCAGTAGCCCAGCATCACGTTCTCCCCTCGCACCCAGAGTTCACCCACCTGGCCCGGCGGCAAGGGACGGCCTTCCTCATCGGCGATCCGCACTTCCATCCCCGGCATCGGTCGGCCCACCGTCTCGGCCTGGAGGTCCGGCGAGTCGCCGACGTCGGTGGCCGCGATCCCGCCGCCGATTTCGGTGGCCCCGAACCCGATGTGCAGCGCGCAGCCAAAGCGGCGCTGAATCTCCCGGGCCAGGTCCGGTGGACAGGGCGCGGCGCCCGTCCCACAGATCAGCAGAGAGGAGAGGTCATACCGGTCAAAATTCTCCACCCGCAGCATCACCGCCAGCGCCGTCGGGACGGCGACCAGAACCGTCACCCGTTCCCGCTGAATCAGTTCCAGCGCCTCCACCGGATGGAAGAAGGGCTGGACGACCAGGGTGTCCCCCATCAACAGCGCCTGCAGGAAGACCTCTATTCCGGTGGTGTTGTGGTAACCGGTGGTGGAGAGGAAAATCTGGGGGCGACCGGCGGCCCGAAGGAGGCGCCGCCGGTAGCGGGCCAGCGCCCGCCCCATTTTGGGCAGTTGCGCCAGCGAGGGACGCTTCATCCACAGTTCCCGCAATTTCAGGCTGGCGACCACCGGCGCGATGAGGCTGCGGTGGGTGTGCATCGCCCCTTTGGGCGCGCCCGTAGTGCCGGAGGTGTAGAGAATCGCCAGCAGGTCCCCCGGCGCCACCTCCGGCGGCGGGGCCGGCGGCAGGACCGGCATCCGCTCCGGAAGAAATTCATCCGCCAGGTGGACTTCTATCCCCTCCGGCAGGCCGGACACAATCGCTTCGGGGAGCGGCTCCGCCACCACCATGCGGGCCGGTGCAATCTGCTCCGCAATCTGGAGCACCCGTTGAGGACGGACGGTCGGGTCTATGGGAACGACCACTGCCCCCCGTCGCGCGATGGCGAAGAAGAGCGTGATGTAGTCCGCGCCGGGTGGCAACATCAGGGCGACGCGGTCTCCTTTCCCGACACCCAGGTGGGCCAGAAAGTCGGCTGTCCGGTCTATGCGCTCCTGCAACTGGCCGTAGGTCAGCCGCAGGTCTCCGCAGATCAATGCCTCCTGGGCGGGACGGTTCTCCGTCACCCGCCGCAGGGCCTGGTACAGGGTCATCTGGAGAGTCAGCGGTGGTAGGGACATGGCGAACCGTGAAAAGTGAAACGTGAAGGGTTAGTTGGGAATTTGTCGTCCGTACTGGTAGTAGGCTGCGCAGGCCCCTTCGGCGCTGACCATGCAGGGGCCGACAGGGTTCTGGGGGGTACAGACCCGCGCGAAGAGGGGGCATTCCACCGGTCGCAGGACCCCCCGCAGGACGTCGCCGCAGCGACAGCCCGGGGGCTCGCGGGCTGGCTGGACCTCCACCGGGAAACGCCGCGCGGCATCGTAGCGGGCGTACTCCTCCCGAATGCGCAGGCCGCTGGCGGGCAACACCCCCAGCCCCCGCCAATCCGCTTCGGCAACCTCAAAGACCCGCTCCATCGCTTCCAGTGCAGCCGGATTCCCCCCAGCCCGCACACTCCGGGAATACGCGTTGGCGACGCCCGGCTGCCCCGTCTCCAGCATCTCCACCAGCGCCAGAATGGCCCGCAGGATGTCCAGCGGCTCAAAGCCGGCCACCGCACAGGGAACACCGTACTCCTGAGGCAGGAATTGCCAGGCTTCGGGGCCGATGATGGTGGTGACGTGGCCCGGGCCGATGATCCCGGAAAGCCGAACCTCCCCGGCATCCAGGATGGCCCTCATAGCCGGTGGCGTGAGTTTGTGGGTGCTGAAGACGGCAAAATTGCGGATGCCCTCTGCCTCCGCGGAGAGAACCGCCGATGCCACCATCGGCGCGGTCGTCTCAAAGCCCACGCCCAGAAAGACCACGGTTCGGGTGGGGTTCTGACGGGCAACCTCCAGCGCATCCAGCGGCGAGTAGACGATGCGGACATCGGCTCCCTCAGCCCGGGCGCGGGCCAGCGAGCGCCCCCGCTCAGCAGGCACCCGCATCATATCCCCGAAGGTGGTCAGGATGACCCCCGGTACTCCCGCCAGCGCGATGGCCCGGCTCAGGTCGGCTGCCGATGTCACACAGACCGGGCAGCCCGGGCCCGAGAGGAGTTCCACCGTGGGCGGGAGCAGGTCCGGGATGCCGAAGCGCAGGATGGCATGGGTATGCCCGCCGCAGAACTCCATCAGCCGCACAGGTCGGGTAGAGTGAGCCGCGATGGCCTCAGCAACTGTCCGGGCCGCCTGCGGGTCCCGAAAATCGGAGAGATTCATTTCTCACACAAAGACACAGAAGCACAAAGACCTGAAGTAATTATTCAGGCCGATTAAAATCGGCCTCCCTGGGCACTTCGTGCCGGTTGTCGGCCTTCGCCGACAACCCTTATGTGCACATCTGAGAGACCTGGTCGGCGAAGGCCGACCATCGGCCGCAGGCCCAAAGAGGCTGACTTCAGTCAGAGAGAGCCTCAATGATCGTGCGGCAGAACGCAGGGAGGTCATCGGGTTTCCGCGACGTGATGAGATTGCCGTCCCGTACCACCTCCGCGTCCACCCACTCCGCTCCGGCGTTCACCATATCGTCTTTGATGGCAAAGAAACTGGTGACCCGTCGGCCTTTCAGGATGCCCGCAGAGATGGGCACCCACCCGGCATGGCAGATGGCCGCGATGACCTTCCCCTTCTGGAACGCTTCCCGCACCAGCCGGAGCACCGATTCGTACCGCCGCATCAGGTCGGGGGCGTAGCCGCCAGGGATGATGACGGCATCAAAGTCGTCGGCCGAGACCTGATCGGCAGAGACATCCACCGCCACTGGATAGCCGTACTTGCTGGTATAGGTGGTGGCGCTCCCGGTCCCGACCACTTTGACCTCCGCCCCCTCCTCCCGCATCCGCAGGAGCGGGTACCAGAGTTCCAGGTCCTGGTAGTTGTTTTCGGCAAGAACAGCGATACGTTTCCCGGCAAGTTTCATCTTTAGTCTCCTTCTGCAATGAATGAACGTCTGGGGATGCCAGCAACCTCAGCGACCAGGCGGGCTAACTCCTGCATGGACTCCTCCTGGTCATCCTCAGCCAGCGGCCACGTTCTCCCATCCCCAACCAGTTCCACTGACCAGCGGATAACCGTTGCATCGGGCGCTTCCTGCCAGACCCGTCGGCGACAGTGCACCTCCCCCACCCTATCCAGAGGAACCCGGAGCGTCCGGGTCCGGCGAGCCAGGAGATAGACCCGTTCCAGGCAGCACTCTCGGGTCTCCAAATCCACCGTCAGCCGCTCCAGACGGGGGACGAAAGCGGCAATCAGCAACCCCACCCCTGCACCGATCACGACCAGGCTGATGGCAACGGGCACACGGGTCCCGCCACGCCAGGGGGTGATGGCGACAACCAGTACCAGGAACACCACCCCCACAGCGATGATGGAGAGATGAGGGGTACCCGTCCGCTCCGCCACCAGCCGCCGGGCGGTTCGCTCTACCAGTAGATACGGCCCGACCCGATTCTCCCTCTCCCGGCCCGCCTGCTCCTCGGCCATCTCCGGCTATTCCTCACAGCACGGGCACCGCCCGGAGGGATCACAGTCGCAGGCGACGGCCACGGCCTCAATCTCCACCCGGGCGCCCATCGGCAACGCCGCCACCTGGACGGTAGAACGGGCAGGCGGGTCCTCGGGGAAGAACTCCGCATAGACGCCGTTCATCCGCCCGAACTCTCCCATATCCTGCAGGAAGACGGTCGTCTTCACCACGTGGCGGAGACAGGAGCCAGCCGCCTCCAGAATGGCACGGATGTTCTCCAGCACTTGGCGGGTCTGGGACTCTACATCCGGTCCGGCGAACTCCTTCGTCCCCGGAACCAGGCCCAACTGCCCGGCGGTGAAAATCCAATCGCCCACCCGCACGGCCTGGGAGTAAGGGCCCACAGCAGCAGGGGCATTGGAGGTCTGGACAATTTGCTTTTCCATCTGACTTCCTCCTGCAAACAGGATATGTTCATATTACAACAGGTTACAAGTTTCGGCAAGTAATCCTCATAGGGTAGCATCTATCCTGGACAACCTCCCCAAGATGGGCAAATTCTGCTATAATCCAAGAGACCCGGAACAAACTTCATCTTCATCCAGGAGGTTATCATGCGAGTACGGTGCGTAGATGGGCGGTTTCTCATTCGGCTGGAACCCGGGGAAGAGGCGATGGCTTCTCTGCGGTCATGGGCAGCAGAACAGAAGGTGGGCTTCGCCGTGCTGTGGGCCATCGGCGCGATGCGCCGGGCCACCCTGGGGTACTTTGATACCACCGCCGCCGTCTACCGGCAAATTCCGGTGGAGGAGCAGGTGGAAGTCGTGAGCATGACCGGCAATGTGGCCCTCGGAGAAGACGGCGCCCCCATCGTCCACGTCCACGCCGTCCTGGGACGGGCCGATGGCCGCACCGTGGGCGGACATCTGATAGAGGGCCACGTTTTCCCGATGCTGGAGGTGGTAGCCCGGGTATTCCCGGAGCCCGTACACCGCCGGGCCGACCCCACCACCGGCCTGACCCTCTGGGATTTGTAATCAACCCCGAAGACACGACGTGCCAGGCACTTCCGGAAGTGCCTGGCACGTCCTCCTCAAGCCCCATTTACCGCCTCGGTACCACCTTCAGAACGGTGCCGGGGTGGATGGTGAAATCCGGCCCGATGTTGTTGAGACTGACCAGTTCCTCCACCGTCATCCCGAAGCGGCGGGCGATGGAGTAGACCGTATCCCCCCGCCGGACATAATAACCGTACCCCCCTCCCGGCGCAGGCACCGGGATCAGGAGCATCGTCCCCGCCTGGACCTGCCGGGGGTCCGGAATGTTGTTGGCGGCGGCAATTGCCTGGGCCGTCGTGCCGAATTTCAGGCCGATGCGGAAGAGATTCTCCCCCGGCTCCATCACGTAGTAAATGCCCCCTGCCCCCGAGGGTGTCGGAAGCACGACAACCGGCGGGGTCGGAGTGGGAGCGGGCAGAATCGGCGTCTCCGCGACCGGGGGCGGTTGCTCCTCCGTTGGCTGGGAGGCCGTCCCACCCACAGTGACCAGCCCGTCAGAGAGAGTATCCACCATGACCGGGTTCCCGGCCGCGTCCTGGGCGGCCGCGTGGCCAATCTGAAGTACGGCGGTTCCCGACGCAACTCCCCGCAGCATCAACGAAACCAGAATGCCGGCATCCTTCACCGCAGCGCCAGGCTGGACGGTCGCCTGATAGATCAAACGGTCCCCCTCCACCCGGTTCTCCAGGACGACCCCCATCAGGTCACCCGGGGCTGCCTGAATGCCCTCCGCTGCCGGGTCGGCGTCCACCATCTGAACCAGCGCGGGGTCAAATTTCACCTCCAGGGAGAGCAGGTTCACTCCCCCCACCCCATCGGCCCAGATCTGTACCGTCGCCGTTTCTCCCACCCCCAGCGAAACGGTCCCTGGGTTCAGATACAGGCTGGGCGGATACTCCACCGTCGGTTGCGCCGTAGGAGGGGGAACACCAAAGGGAAGAGGACCGGTGACCAGCGGTGGCTGTTCCTCCCCCGGCGTAGGGGTGGGATTGTAGACCGGCTGAGCACAACCGGTCAGAAACAGCACCCCCAGGCCTGCGACCATCCAGCGAATGAGTGCCCGTTGCATATCGCCCCTCCTTCATTCAAGCGGTGAGGTGATAATTCTTTGCCCGGCACAAAGTGCCCAGGGAGGACAATTTCAATCGGCCTGAATCAGTCGCCCTCCCTTGAAATCGCACGGCCTAACCTGCGGGCCAGCCGGGCCCAGTCCCCCAGAGAGAGGCGCTCCGCGCGGGTGCGGGGGTCTACGCCGGCCTCCCCCAGCGCGCTGGCGGCCTCCGCGGGCAAGATGCCCAGACCGCTGGCCAAACTGTTGCTCAGTTGCTTGCGGGGCTGAGAGAACCCGGCCCGGACCACCTGGAAGAACCAGCCCACATCCGTCACCTCTACCGGCGGCTCAGGGTGACGGTCTATCCGGACCACCGCCGACTCCACCTCCGGCGGCGGGTAGAAGGCGCCGGGCCGGAGGCGAAACAACAGTTGTGGACGACCGTAAAACTGGACACTGACCGCCAGCAGGCTCATCCGCCCGCCCCGGGCCACGATTCGCTCCGCCACCTCCCGTTGGACCGTCACCACCATTCGCTGTGGGGGAATGCGTGCCTCCAGCAGGTGGCGCAGTACCGCCGAGGTGATGGCATACGGCAGGTTCGCCACCACTTTGTACGGCCCCTCCCCCATCAGGTCGGACGGGTCCAGGGCGAGAATGTCCCCCGCGACCAGATGGACGTTGGGACGGTCGGCCAGTTCGGCCTCCAGGACCGGGAGGAACCGTCGGTCTATCTCCACCGCGACGACGCGCCCGGCGGAGGCCGCCAGATGGCGGGTCAGGTTGCCCACCCCAGCGCCGATTTCCAGCACCGCATCGTCGGCGGTCAACTCTGCCGCCGCCACGATGCGGGCCAGCGCCCCCGCGTCCACCAGGAAATGCTGCCCCAGTTCCCGACGGGGCTCCAGATCATAGCGGCGGAGAATCTGCCGGACACCGGTCATCCGCAGCGGTCAGTCCAGGATGTACGGAATCTGGTCGGGAGGCGGGACAGGGGTGAGGATGTAGACGTCCACCCAACGGTACCAGAGGACCAGGTTATCGTCATCGTAACCCAGGTCAATCCGCCGCCCCTTGATGGCGCCGCCGGTATCGGCGGCCAGTCCGATGCCGTATCCGGGCACGTAGACGCGAGAGCGGAGCGGGATGACGCGCGGGTCCACGGCGACAATCCCTTTCCGCATGGGCAGGCCCAGCCGGGTGCGTCCATAGTAAGGACTGGTCTTCGGCACGCCGGCCGTGGACGCGCTGTAGGAGGTCGCCAGCATGCGGATGACCCGCCAGTACTCCACTGTCCCCTCCGGCGTCTCCAACTGCCGGATCACAATCTTCGTCCCGTAGCCGATGATTTTGTCCGTCGGCGGGACGGCCACGTATTCGTCCTCCATGGCCCGGGCGACCTCCGCGCCGTTCTCGTAGCGGACCCGCCAGCGCCGCTGGAGAATGCCTGGGGCGCCGTCCTGGATCAGCCGCCGATGGTCTATTTCCAGTTCGGGGTCCGCCTGCCAGCGCACCGGATAGGGTATCGGTTCCTGCTGGACCAGAAATGCCTCCGCCACCCGGACCACCTGGACGACGGTATCTTCCCCCAGGGGGGTGTCCGGCGGCGGGTCGGTGTAGTCCTGGCCCACCAGGACGATGCCCAGGTCGGCCAGTACCTCACTCACCCGGCTGCGGTGGGTACGGGTGCGGACCGTCTTCCCGTCCACCAGGACGGTGACCGGGCGGGAGCGCTCCAGGTAGATGTGCATCCCGGCCGATACGGGCTGTCCCAGGTCGGGCCGCACGCGGTCGGCCTGATAGAGGGCCAG
>Ga0308419_1002131_pt1 | contig 12873 bp, 9 predicted proteins | sample HotsprSampleMS50_FD_203674 | JGI IMG/M metagenome (GOLD analysis project Ga0308419, IMG submission 203674) | Hot spring phototrophic mat microbial communities from Mushroom Spring, Yellowstone National Park, Wyoming, United States - 20090730_MS50 ... | reverse complement strand
TCCTTTGGCCAGCGGCAGCCGGTCAGGCCCCCCAATGCGAGTGACGCACCCATGAACCGCAGGAACTGCCGCCGAGTAGGTCCACTGCTGAGCAGGGCATCCAGCCCGGGGAATTCCCGTTCTACCCAACGCCGGAACGCTGGACTGTCGGCCAGCTCATCCAGACTGCGCCAGTATTCGGGGACCCCGCGCGAGTTTACGTCACCGCGTTCCATTCTCACCCTTATGCCGAACCCTCAGCCAGCCCATTTCGGCCGGCCGTCACTCCCAGCGTCTCCATCCTTAGCGGTGACACAGCGAACAGCTTTGCAGGTACTGCACACCGCGAATGTTGTATTCCCGCATCAGTCGCGCCCCCAGGTCGCCACCAGGGGAAACCCAGCTCATGTTCGTAATCTCGGACAGCGGTCTCAGCCGGGGGGCGGGATCGCGGTGGCATTCGAGGCACCAACCCATGCTCAGCGGCTTGGCCTGGTACACCACCTGCATCCGGTCCACCCGCCCGTGGCACTCCACGCACCCCACGCCGCGGTTTACGTGCGCACTGTGATCGAAGTACACATAGTCGGGCAGATCATGCACGCGCACCCAGGGAATTGGCAGGCCGGCGGTCTCCGGTCGGCCACCCGTCCCGTAGTACGCTTCCAATAGCGGCTGCAAAGCCGGACTGTCCCGGCGGATGCCGTAGGCGCTGCTGTGACAGTTGATGCACGTCTGGGTCGGCGGAATCGACGCATGGGCGGACGTCTCCACCGCCGTATGGCAGTAACGGCAGTCGATGCCCAGCTCGCCGACGTGCAAAGCGTGGCTGTACGGAATGGGCTGCTGCGGCGCGTAACCCACGTCCGTCGCCAACGGAGAGAAGCCGTACAGAGCGATCAGACCCGCGTACGCCGGAACAAGAAGCACTGCGACTGCGACGAGCACTCGCAGTCGGTTCGTCCACGCTGGGAAAACGTACGGACCGATGACCTGCTCCCTGACCTCGGCTCGTTACGCAGTGTATAGCGGGGTCGCACGGCAGGGTCAAGCAGGCGCCCGCGGCGGGACACGTGGCAGCATTGGCCGGCCCGCGTCGCAGCGTGAGTGGTTGACGAGGGGCCGCCGGCAACGAGGGTCGCCGGCGGCCCACGCGCCGTGCCACCTCATCCGAGGTCGTCCAGATTGGCCCCGTGGTTAATGTGGAACACTTGCCCGCCCACGAGCAATGCGGGAACCGATCGCACCCCGGCACGCCGGGCTTCGTCGATTCGCCCTCGGTGCTGGCCCAGATCGACGACCTCGACCTCGAAGCGCGCTGGATCCAAGGCTCCGACAAACGCCTGCTCCGCCGTCGTGCACACCGGGCACCCTGCATGGTAGAAGATGGCCTTCTGTTTCATAGAACTCTCCTTCGCACATATCGGCCCGCCTTTGGCCCGTCCGACGGAACGCCGGACACACCACGCTCTCCACGTAACCACGCGAGTGGCGTCGCCGCAAGCAGGTACAATCTGGTAAAGTAGGCACGAAATGGTTCCCAGACCCGTCCTTCAGCCGCAACCCGACAGCCAGCCCGCCGAACTCCCTCGGCGGCTGATCGTGGCCAACGCGGTTCACGAAGTGATACGCTGCAAGTGGTCGCTCCAGATTCTGGACCGTGTGCGGGCGGGCACGCGCCGACCCGGTGCGATCCGCCGCAGCTGCCCCGGGCTTTCCACGAAAGTCATGAACGAGCGGCTGGCCAAGCTGGTGCGGCTCGGCATTCTGGAGCGCCGCGCGTTTCCGGAAATCCCGCCGCGGGTCGAGTATTACTTCACCCCCTTTGGTCGGCGGTTTACGCGGATACTGGCTGCGATCGATCGGTTGCAGGCCGAGGTGGACCGGGCCGGTTTGCAGAGCCACGCGACGGGTCCTGGCCGGAACCGTGCCTGAGCACGGGAGATCGTTGAGCCGCTTGACGAGGGAACCCCAGCTCGCGCCAGCGCCCCGCCGTGTGTCGCGTGCCCGCTTGTCCGACGGCGTCCGCCGAATGAAGGCCTGCATAAGCTCAGCACCGCAGCCGACTCAGCTTGCAGTAGTTGCCCGGAGGATCAGGCGTGCTAAACTTGCTGGCACCGCACGCCGGGTGCTGCTGTACCGCGGCGGGCGCGTGGCACGGCGGCGGGACGTTACCGACGAACCCGCTGCGAGCGATCCGACTGTATTGCCGGCCACCGTAGCTCAACTGGCAGAGCAGCGGTTTTGTAAACCGCAGGTTATCGGTTCGAATCCGATCGGTGGCTATGTAAGAGTGACGCGCAGGTCCTTTTCTGCCAAATGCTTGCGAATCCGCCGATCAAAGCCCGAAGGGCACTCGCATCGCAGACGTGCTTTCTGCGCTCTCGGCGATCGTGTTCCTTCGCGCCGGGTTCAAGCTCGTCGACGTCAGAGCGGGGCCTTCAGTTATTCGCTTCTACTCACTGAGAGCGTGAGATGCCGCTGTTAAGCGGGTCGGCTCTTGCGCACCCTTGATCCGGTCGCTATCGACAACGCCACTACTATCCTCGTCGGCAGACGCCCACAGTCGATGGGCCCCTGCCCCGGATGGAGTAGCGCGCACATTTGCTCGGCTCTGATCGCTCAGCGGCAGGTGGCGCCGCACTGCGGTCGTGCATCCGTGGAAGCGAATCGCGCGGTGCCCATCGGCACTACATCGCGATTCGACGGCGCGCTATCCGAACCCCGCACGCCAGTGCGGGGCCGCGTCGCCAGTTGGGCGGCGGGTACTAAATCGGATGCGTTGCGCGCGGGCGGGTTCCGGTTTTGGCCCAAGGCTTCGACGCACTCAGCGCTGTTTAAATCAAGGCAAACAAGGTCCTGCTTGTACTGATAGCGCTTGTCGAGGCAAGGTTGACGTGAATAGAATGTTCCGACATAATTCTCTCTTGAGTCAAAAATCGTTTTCACGATATCCTGTAGCGCGCTACGGGGCCGCGGATTCGGGCCGCTTGGGTACGTGGGGTCGCGGCCGGGAAGGCCGAGTGGGAGCGAAACGCAGCAGGACTTTGGTTCGAGCCTTTTGCAGCGAGCCGGCTGATTAGCGAGGAGGACATGATGCGCACGTGCGATTCTGGTGCCACGCGATGCACTTTGTGGGCAGCGGTGTGCGTATTGCTCCCGGTCATGGGCGGTTGTCCGCAAGTCTTCCCGCCGCAGATGGATGCAAACGCCCCCGCAGACGCAAACACCCCCGCCTCGCTCGAGGAGCGGATCGCTTCGGTCGTGGAGATTTTCCCGATCAGCCTTCACGGCCAGCGTAATGGAAAAGAGACGTTCTACTCGGCGCCCGACGGATTCGGGACATTGACCGGTATTCCTTTCTCGGAATTAGGTTGCCGGAAGTGCCATGCGGCGACGTACGCCAATGGTACTCCTGTTACGGCGTCCCGCTACAGTCCGGGGTGCCTGGATTGCCACGTCGACCCGAGCCGCCCGACAGATCACCCGGTGACGGACGCGATTTGCCTGGGTTGTCATGGCCGGCAGGGGGCCGAACAGCGGCTGTTCAGCGATGTTCACCGTGCCGCGGGAATGGCATGCATGGATTGCCACACGGTGCGCGAGATGCACGGTGATGGCAAGGTGTATCCAACGTTTCTCGCTGAAGGCGCCAGCGACGCTGACTGTGACCGATGCCATGTTGCCGGCGGCACCGCGGCGCCGCCCGGCGAGAACTTGTTCCACCAGTTGCACTTGAACGACCTCCATTGTTCGGCCTGTCACGTCAGGTCGGTCAGCACTTGTTACAACTGCCACTTCGAAACGGAAGTCCAGCAGGACAAGAAACGGTTCTTCGCCCAGGCGCCACGCACGGGTTTCAAGATGCTGATGAACTTCCGCGGCAAGGTGCACACGGCTACCTTCCAGGCGCTGTCCTACCAGGGCAAGACGTTTGTGACCGTCGCGCCCTTCTTTGGGCACAGCGTCACGCGAGAAGGGATTGCCTGCGCTGAGTGCCACCCACTCAGCACATCAACTTCGACCGCACTCGTGGAGTACATGACTACCGGCAAGATCACGGTGACCAGTTGGGACCCGACGAAAACCGGCGCGGAACGCCTGGTCGGCCCAACGGGTGTGATCCCCGTTCCTCCCGACTGGAAGACGGCCATGAAGTTTGCCTTCCTTCAGTACAAGGGAGCGACCAGTGACCCGATCAGCGGCCCCAACAATCTGCCGCTGTGGGACTTCCTAAAAGGGGAGGCTGATGGGGCGCATGCCCCCGTGGGCCAACCGCTCACTGCCGAACAATTGGCGAAGATGTATAGCTTTGTGCCGTAACGGCGGACGCGCTGTTCCACGCCGCCGTCAGCGAACGGGAGCGGTTTGCGCTGCACGCGGCAACTGTGCAGAGTACGGGCGTGGCGTAGGACGACGCCAGCCGTGCGTGCGCGTGCCGCGAGCGTCCCAAGCCAGCAGCTCCGCGTAAGCGTACAGCGTAGGAGGCACTAACGCGGAAAATGGCGGCGTACTGAGGGTCGGGGGAGCCTGGGCGCTCGTGCCGCCGCCCAGGCTCATCCGGCATGCCCAATGCTCTGGGGAAGCGCGACTGCCTCGACCGGGCTGTGTCCCGCACGGTCGGTACTTAGCCCGCTCAGGGCGACGAACAAAACGTTCCGCCCACCAGAGCCGCGATCGAGAGGGAGCGGTGCCTGACCAGGGAACGACCGCTTGCTGACGGGCGCGGCTGGGCTTCGTCAGGGCTTATTAGTGGTAGTCGGTTTCCCCGAGTGTCCCGACTGGCGTAGATCCTTCCACAATCTGTAACGCCGCCCGGATTGAATGGAGCCGATGAGATTCGAACTCACGACCTCTTGCATGCCATGCAAGCGCTCTCCCAACTGAGCTACGGCCCCAGCATCTCATTGGTCAGGGCCGGATTTGAACCGGCGACACACGGATTTTCAGTCCGTTGCTCTACCAACTGAGCTACCTGACCCAGGCAGCATGCCGGCCACCGGCGAGGTTGCGACCGGTTGCGGCGCCTGCACCATGCCCGGCGACCGGACGCTCGCCGAGGACACGTTTACGCTACGCGCTGACCGTCAGACCGTCAAGGTCTGCCGTGACCTGCCTCACGCCCGCTTGACCAGCCGCCGCCTGGTGGTCCCTAACATCCGGCGCCACGCCTCGTGCCGCGTTGAAGCGCGTGCCCCAGTCGGAACTCCACGCAAGTGCGGGGCGCGTCCACCGCCCGTTTGTTAACCGGCCGTGAAGCTGCCGATTTTTGCTCTCCGGCAGGTGCGGCGTTGAACATAGGCCGGTTCACAGTACGCTAAGGACAGCCGGCGCGATCCTCGGCCCAGCTGAGAGCGGAACGCCGGGACGTGGCCCGGCCGGCCGCGGTGACTGCGGGGCGACGGCGTGGACGCCAGTTTGCGGCAAATACGGTTTGCAGCGCTAACGTACGCTTTGCTCGGCGTCGTGGCGCTGCTGTATGTCCTACCGCTCGTCTGGATGGTCTGCGTGTCGCTCAAGTCGCCCGCCGAGGTGTTGCAGCCGAGCTTCTTCCCGACCGAGCCGAATCTGGGCGCCTACCGCGAGATCATGCGCTCCGAGCACTTCGACTTCCTGCTGTACGCCCGCAACACGCTGGTCATCCTCGTGCTGAGCCTGGCCGGCGTACTGCTGTCCAGTTCGATTGCCGCGTACGGCTTCGCCCGCGTCCGGTTCCCCGGTCGCGGCCTGATGTTCGCCATCTGCCTGGCCACGATGATGATCCCGTTCCCCGTCATCATGGTGCCGACCTACATGCTGTTCAAATACCTCGGGTGGATCGGAACGCTGCGACCGCTGTGGGTGCCCGCCTGGTTTGGCAGCGCGTTCAACATCTTCCTCCTGCGGCAGTTCTTCCTCGGCATCCCGCGGGAGCTGGAGGAATCGGCCCTGCTGGACGGCTGCACACGCTGGGGCTGCTTCTGGCGGATCATGCTACCGCTCTCTAAACCGGCCCTCGCCGTGGTCGCCCTGTTTCACTGCCTGGCCGTCTGGAACGACCTCATTGGCCCGCTGATCTACCTGACCCACCAGGATCAGTTCACGTTGGCGCTGGGCCTCCAGTTTCTCCAGAGCAAGTCCGGCGACACGCCCTGGAACCAGTTGATGGCCGCCTCCGTTCTGGTCGTTACGCCGGTGCTGATCCTGTTCTTCCTCGCCCAGCGCACCTTCATCCGCGGCATCGCCACCACGGGGCTGAAGGGCTAACCCGGCTCTCGATCTCGGCGCCCGGACGCGTTCTATGTCACCATTGACGATTCGACGGCGCGCTATCCGAACCCCCCAACGCCAGTGCGGGGCCGTCCTACCACTTGCGTGGCGGGTTCTGATCGAGCGCGCCGCCAGTTTGCGAATTCCGTTCTAGACGGGACGTGGTGAAAACGACCCCTGCGGCGGACTGTTAACGGATGCGGGCGACGATCTGGTGACGGCCGCCGGCGTGTGCAGCAGCGGGCACGACATTTGTCGCCAACCGTTGCCCGTCCAACGAAACCTCGATCTCCAGGTCGGCCGGCAACGTGGACACCCGCTCGATGACAATGTCATACGTGCATCCGCGCCACGGGCGCGTCATGTGCGCCTGCGTCCAGTGAGGCGGCAGACAGGGGTCGATGCGCAGTCCGTCCCACTCTGGCCGAACGCCTAGTACCCATTCCGCCACAACGCGGTGGAACCACTGCGCCGACCCGGTGTACCAGGTCCAGCCAGCGCGACCGTGGTGGGGGGAGTCCGGGCCGTCGACGTTACCCGGAAGTACGTACGGCTCGGCCCAGTACCGGTCGGGATCCTTCAGCGCGGGGTTGATGGCCGTCAGCAAGCGCGCTACGAGTTCCCGATCCTTCATCTTGCAGGCGGCCGCCAGCGCCCAAGTCGCGGCATGCGTGTACACACCACCGTTCTCACGCAGCCCGGGCGCGTAACGCGTGATATACCCGATCTCCCGCACGGGGCGGTCAAACGCCGGCGCAAGCAGCAATGCGCCCGCCTCCGTCACCAGGTGCTCGCGAACCGCGGCCATACACTCTTGCGCCCGGTCGGGCGGAGCGACGTCGCTGAGGATCGCCCACGTCTGCGAATTCAGGAAGATGCGCGCGACGCGGTTGGCCTGGCTGCCCAGGGGTGAACCGTCGTCCAACGTGGCCCGGAGGTACCAGTGGCCGTCCCAGCCGTGGCGGTTGATCGCATCGATCAAAGCGGCTCGGCGTTCGTCGAACTCTACGGCCAGCCGCAACCAGTCCTGCACCGCCGTTCCCGGGGCCGGGGACGTCGATCGATCCCAGACGACGTCCTCGCTGGCCAACAGGCCGTGCCAAGTGGCTTCGTCGCCCGCCAGGTGGCGATGCCAGCCGGTCGGGCCGCCAATACGCTGGTCCCAGCGGCGCCAGATTTCAGCCCAGTCGCGCAGCAGACCTGCCAGAAAATGCGCCAGCCAGATGGACTCTCCGCGCTCCTGCAAGCCCAGCGCGCTGAGGCCGTCGTTCCAGTCGCCCGCGCCGATATACGGCAGCCCGCGCGGACTGAAGCGCCGGAACGCCCGCCGGAACGCCCGCAGAATGTGGTCCCACAGCGGTCGCGGCTGACGTTCGTCCACAAACGGCGCTGTGTCTTCGAGGATATCGAGCTGCCCCGTCTCACGGATGTAACTGGCGGTCACGAAGGCCAGCCACAGCAGGTTGTCGCTCATGCGGGTCACATGACCCTGCTCGGTCAGCGGATGCCACCAGTGGACCACGGATCCATCCGCAAACTGGTGCGCTGCGTGCAACCGGATCTGCGCTCGGCACTGCGCCGGGTCGATGGTCAACCAGACCTGCGAATCCTGGAGCTGGTCGCGAAAGCCGAAGGCGCCGCTCTGCTGGTAGTACCCGCAGCGCGCCCACAAACGCCCGGAAATCGCCTGATATCGCACCCAGTCGTTGACGAGGTAGTTCAGGGACGGTTCCGGCGTATCGATGCGGTGGGTAGAAAGCCGCGCGCGCCACGCGGCCCGCACTTCCGCCAGTGCGTGATCCAGCGCTTCCGCGTTCGAGTATTGGGCCAGCAGTTGCTCCACGGCGGGCCGCGACTCCGCGGTCGCGAGCACAAAACTGCACCGACGGACTTCGCCGGCCCGCAGGTCCAGGCCGCAGCGCAGGGCCGCCACCGGGTCTGCGTGCCGCCCGAACTCCGGCTTCCACAGGTCCTGGGTCAAAGCACGCGGGGCCCGCAGGTCGCCGTACTGTCCGAGAAACGCGGCCTTGTCACCTTGCGCCGCCAGCAGCGGTTCAGAGCACGCTAGGGCACTGACGTACGGGAAGTCAGTGTTCCAGTGGCCGAACCGGTCTGAGGGCACCTCCCACATGTGCTTGCGGGCAAAGATCGCCCGGCGCTCTGCGTCGAACTCCGTTTCCGTGAAGAGCTTGTGAAACTCCCGACCGGTCTGCGGCGCCACGCCGCAGCACCACTCCAGGTACGCCGTCAATTCCAGTCGGCGCAGGCGATCGGTGGTGTTCTGGATTTCAACCAGCCACAGTTCCGCCGTCTGCGCGGAGTGACAAAACAGCGTCCACGACGCCCGAATCCCGGCGAAAACGGTCTCGAAAACCGTGTAGCCCAAACCGTGTCGGCACTGAAACGAGTCGTAGGTCGGCCACACCGGCGCCGGCGACAGCGACCACACCTGCCCGCCGTCGACGTCGCGCACGTACAGAAACTTGCCCGCGCAATCGCACGCCAAGTCCTGCTGCCAGCGGGTAATCACCGCGAGCTGGGAGTTGTCGATCCACGAAAACCCGCTGCCGGTCTGGCTGACGGCCAGCCCGACCCGCGGGTTGGCAATGATGTTGACCCACGGCCGCGGCGTCGCCGGATCGCGGATCCAGAACTCAGTTCCATCCGCTGAGAAGCAGCCATAGCGGTTCTGCACGAACCCCTCGGACCGAGTGACGCTGCCGGTCGGGACAGTTTGGGACACGCGGCTACTCATACGAGCAATCTCTCGTGAAGGCAACGCCGGCAGCGTGGCCGGATAGTCAATCGTTGAAAGCGCTTTCATTACGATACACCTCGGCAGCCGAAAAGTCAACCGGCAGCAGCGCGTGCGCTTGCCGCAATAGGGCGTTCGCTTCCCCTGCTCGGGTGTCAGGCCCGTACGGCGGGCCCGAGGCCGCGGCGCCGGTTATCGCGTGCCTGGTCGCCTTCGGAGTTTGGGGCCCGCCGCGCAGCGGCGCTCCCGTCCACGCCTTGTACACCACCCCGAGGCCGGTACAGTGCACCGGCGCGGCCGGGCGTGGCGCCCGCCTTCGCGTCTTCCGGCCGCGCGAATTGAAGGAGTTACGATGAGTCCCGAGCAGGCGATGGTACGTGCGTTTCACGTGAAATACGGTCTTCCGGCACCGACGCAGCCGCAGATGCCCGGCGTGAAAGACCGCCTGCGGCGAGCACGGTTGATTTTCGGAGAAGCGGCTGAATTCCTCGAGGCGGCCGACCGCGGCGACTTCATCGAGATGGTTGACGCGTTGGCCGATTTGCTTGTAGTGACTTATGGGACGGCCGTGGAAATGGGCGTGGATCTGGAGCCCGTTTTCGCGGAGGTCCACCGCAGCAACATGTCGAAGGACGGCGGCCTGGATGCCGGTGGGAAGGTGCTCAAAGGGCCAGGCTTCTCGCCGCCGGACATCCTGGGTTTGTTGCGTTCGCAAGGCTATGCGGGAGGGGGGCCGGGCACGCTGGGAACAAGGAGCGGTGCGGCAGTCTGCTGAGATTGCTCACGGCCGACGGCCCGCGTCGCGGAGAATCCGCTCCCGCGCGGCGAGCAGGTCCGGGTCACTGCGCGACAGTTCGCAGATCGAGCGCCAGGTGGCGGCGGCCCGGTCCACGAGCCCGATGTTCTGGAGTGCCAGCGCGAGGTTCGCCCGGAAGGCCAGGTTCCGCTCATTGCCGGCGATCGCGCGCTCGAACTGCTCGACCGCCAGTTCGAACTGCGCCCGCTGCGCGAACAGCAGCCCAAGCTGGTAGTGGACGTCCACGAACTTGTCATTCAGCCGCAGTGCCCGTGTGAATGTCTCGATCGCTTCGTCGATCTGCCCGGCCTCTTTCAGGCAGATTGCCAGCTTGACCAGCGCTTTGGAGTAATGCGGGTTGATCGCCACTGCCCGACGGAAAGCCTCGATGGCTTCCGAAAGGCGTCCGACCTGACGCAGCAGCAAGCCATAGCGATAGTGCAGATCGGCGTGTCCCGGGGTTTGCGCAAGCGCCTGCTCGTGGCGACGAAGCGCCTCCTCGATCAAGCGATCATGCGGGGGTGCCGAGTCGTCCTCGGCGGATGCGTCGGCACGACCGCCAACACGCTGGCGTTGTTCAAGCTGCAATTGGAGGCGGGCAGATTCGGAAAACAGCAGGGTGGTACTGGGTTCGAGACTGGCCGCCAGGTCGAAGGTGGCCAGCGATTCGCGATGACGCCCGCAGGCGTGCTGCGCGACGCCCAGCCCCACGAAGGCCGTGATCAGGCGGTCGTTGAGTTCGACGGCGCGATTGAACGTGATGGCCGCGTCGACCAGACGCCCCTGACGCATGTGCTGCGTGCCCAGTTTGACGGTCGCTTCCAGGAAGCTGGGCTGCGCCTCGAGCGCCAGACGATATTGCTCGATGGCCTTCAAATCCTGCCCCGCCCGCACGTACAGGTCCCCAAGCTGCACGTGGAACGGTGCGACACCCGGATACTTCCGAATAAGTTTTTCGAGCGCCGTGATGGCGTCTCGCAGCCGCCCCTCGTCCACGAGTTCCTCAGATTCGAACGGGGGCGCTTCGGTTTCCGGTTCGACGAATAGCGCCTGCTGATACTGCTCGATGGCCTCTTCGGGCCGCTCGGCCTGGAGGTACAGGTTTCCCAGCGTCAGCAGTACGTCGAGGTCGTCTGGCTCCATGTCCGCCAGGCGCTCGTACTGCGCAATCGCCCCGGCCCAGTCGCCATCACGGATGGCGATGGCCGCGAGTCGCTCGTAGGCGTTCCGGAGTTGCGGGCACTGCTCGATGGCCTGGGCGTACGCCGCCCGCGCTTCCGCCATTCGGCCGAGGCGCTCCAGGCAGAAGCCGATGCCAAAGCTGACCGCGGGGTCCCCGGGGTCGCAAGCGCGCGCCCGTTCGAGGTGCTGAAGCGCAACGGCGGTCTGTCCCAGCTCGTCATACACGCACGCCAAGCCGACGAACGGCAGGGCGGCAGACGAATTCAACTGTGCTGCCCGCTCGAATTCCTGCCGAGCCTGCGTCAAGCGCCCCGCGCGCAGGCAGCTCACCGCCAGCCGCAGCGCCAAATCGAGCGAGTTCGGTGAGGCGGCGGCGCGATGTTCCAGCATGCCGAGGTCGTCTCCTTCGGCCGGGGGAAGCTGGTTTTCGAACGCGGCGCGCAGGTTTGTGAGCAACCCGCGGCCCAGCGCCTCAAGCAGGTAGCTCATGACCGCCTCCGCACGCCGGCGTCCCGTTCAGCTTCGCGAGTGCCGCGCGCGCCTCGCGCAGCGCAGGGTTCAGTTGGCACGCACGCTCGTACGCACGGCGCGCCCGCTCACCGTCGCCCAGCCGCGACCACGCCTCGCCCAGCAGCATGTGCACGTCGGGGTAGTCCGCGCCGCGTGCCACGGCAGTCTGCAACAACAGCACAGCCCGCTGCGGCTCCTGACGCGCCAGCGCCACGCGCGCTGCAAGAATCAGAGCATCCTTGTAGTCGGGGTTGATAGTCAGCGCCTGTTGCAGGGTGTGGTCCGCGCTCGGATAGTCGCCGGCGGCCACGGCCGCCTCGGCGGCGCGGTACAGCAGATCCGCGTGCGTCGGACAGGTGGCCACCGCCACACGCGCCGCCGCCAGGATCGTGTTCCGGCACTCCACAGGTTGCGCTTCCCAGCCCTCCAACAGCGCGCGGATCAGCTCTGGCTCCCGAGCGAATGCCTCGCCTAACGCGGCGACCGCCGGCCCCGGTTGCACCAAGGGCACGACAGCGGGTCCGTCGGCCCCGGTCGAAGCCTCCGGCGAAAAACTCGGTTGGGTGTCCATCGCCCTGGTTCCTTGATGCTGCGACTGCCCGTCCCCGTCAGCTCCGCCCGGCGGGTTTTTCGGGTTCCGGCGGCAGGGGGGGCGCCGCGGGGTTCTCGCTGGTGCGCGCCGTCGGAACCATGAAGAGCTGGCGGCAATGGGCGCAACGCACGATCTTCCCGCGGGCCGAGTCGGGCGCGACAACAGTCCGCCCGCACTTCAGGTTGGGACATATCATGGTTACCGCCACGGTCGCCGATCCCTTCTCTGCCTCGCGCTCCCCGTGATGTCGCTGGTTGTATCGACCGATTTCCGGCCCCCGATGATGCTGGCGCGAGCGACCAGCCGTGAAGCGTTTTCGGAACCGCGTGTCCCCCCTGGGGCAGCATGAAATCGGACATGCGCAGTGTCGCGCGTCCGAGAACGCAGCGCCCGGCGCTATCGGCCTCTGGCGGAAAGTACTGCGTAACAGGCAGGGACGGTCAGCGCGGTATCGGTGCACCCCGCGAAGCGGCGGATGCCTGCCGGCCGCGCCGAGCGCCGCGCGGCGCGGGCCTGACGGGCGGGCGTTCGACCGGCCGACGCACTGCGGGCACCGGGATCTGCTCACGGCCGGCCAGGTACGCCCCGGTCACCGAGGACGGTTCATTCATGAGGTCGTGGGCTGTCCCCGCGGCGACGATCCGTCCACCCCGCGTCCCCGGACCGGGCCCGAAGTCCACCAGATAATCCGCGGCTTCCATCGTGTCGCGGTCGTGCTCGACCACCACGACCGTGTTTCCCATGTCGCGCAAACGCTGAAGCGAAGCGAGCAGCCGGCGATTGTCGCGCGGATGAAGGCCGATACTGGGC
>Ga0308419_1002130_pt1 | contig 12874 bp, 4 predicted proteins | sample HotsprSampleMS50_FD_203674 | JGI IMG/M metagenome (GOLD analysis project Ga0308419, IMG submission 203674) | Hot spring phototrophic mat microbial communities from Mushroom Spring, Yellowstone National Park, Wyoming, United States - 20090730_MS50 ... | reverse complement strand
GGGTAATAATTATCGCATTATTACCTCCGAGTTCAAGAATTGCTTTACCAAATCTTTTAGCAAGTACTTCCGCAGCGTGTCTTCCAACTTCAGTAGAACCAGTAACGGATACAAGAGGAATTCGCTTATCATTTAATATTCTTTCACCAATAGTTGAACCCTTACCAATAACAAGATTAAAAATACCCTCTGGTAAATTATTTTCTTTAATAACCTGTTGAACAATTTTATGGGTTGCTATTGCACTCAATGGTACTTTTGAGGCTGGCTTCCATAAATTTACATCACCGCATACAGCTGCAATCATTGCATTCCAAGACCAAACTGCAACGGGAAAATTAAAAGCAGAAATAGTACACACAATTCCAAGAGGATGGTATTGCTCATACATTCTATGATTTGGTCTTTCTGAATGCATAGTAAATCCGTAAAGCATTCTCGATTGACCAACTGCAAAATCACAGATATCTATCATTTCCTGAACTTCGCCTAAACCTTCTTGTAATGATTTTCCCATTTCATAGGATACAAGTTTGCCTAAGTCTTCTTTATATTCTCTAAGTTTCATTCCAATTTGTCTGACAATTTCACCTCTTTTGGGAGCAGGAACTGTTCGCCAATATTTGAATGCTTCGTATGCAGTTGTCACAATCCTCTCGTAATCATCTTCTGAAGCTTGATAGACAGAAGCAATATATTCACCATCAACTGGAGAGTATATTTTTAACTCACCTGCAGAAGTTGTTTCATTCCAAATTAAACCAGTTGATGAGCCAAAATTATTTTCTTTAATTCCAAGTCGTTTTAAGAATTCCATTTTATTACCTTTCAATTTTAAATCTGTAGATTTTTTTTATTTACAATACAAAATTAAAGATAAAACCTCAATGAATTAGGATTTTGAGCGAATTTAAAATTAAAAGAGCCGCTTTAACGCGGCTCTCTATGAAAAATAAATAAATTTTTACTTAATCAAGGTCATCTTCTTCGATTGAATAAATGACTTTTCTTTTCCTTGTGCTGTCATCTGATAGATATATGTTCCTGATGGTAACTGACTTCCATCTATACTTACACTATGATACCCAGCCTCTACTTCCTTGTCTATCACTCTCCTTACCAACTCTCCCAATGCACTATATATATCTATCCTCACCACTGACTTCTCTGGAACACTGAACTCTATGTTCGTTAATGGATTGAATGGATTAGGATAATTCTGACTTAATCCATACTCGCTCGGTATATCCACCTCTACTTCTACCTCTCTGGAGTATGAGAAGCGTCCATCATAATCTATTTGTTTTAATCTATAACTATACTTTCCAGCTTTCAGCTTGTTATCAAAATACTGATACCTCTGCACTTGAGTTGTAGTTCCTGTCCCCTGTACAAATCCTATTACTTCCCATTCCCCTGATGATGTCGATGATTTCCTCTGAACTTCAAATCCAGAGTTGTTTGTTTCGGTGATTGTTTCCCACTCTATCTTAACTCTATCTTTTTGAGCATCAGCTCTGAAAATTCCCAACTCTACTGGTATGGCTATCTGCATCTGTATAGGAACGGTTATGGTAGGATTTGTAGGCGAATTACTGGTTATGACCATATCCATTGAATAATTACCCATCGGGAAGTCTTCAGCCTTAAAAGTCAACTGCACTGCAACTGAATTACCACTATAGAGCATTCCACTAAATCTATTGGCTATCAGCCATTCTGGTGCTGCCTCTATCTTCAATGCCATATTGTTCTGCACATAATTTGCATTAAATACTACCTGTAGTCCTACTGTTCCAGTTGCGTTCTCTATTCCAACCGTTGCTGAATTTAATACAGCATTCATAGTGTTATAATATATCATTATCCTACCACTACTAAACAATACTATCTGGAATGTCAACGAACCAGTGGCATTATATTTCTGCCAGTTTGTAAATTGAATAGTAGTCTTGTTTCCTTCAGTTAATCTGTGAACTGTTCCTTGTGTCCGTCCATCCAAATCATCCCAGAATGCAGCAATTATATTGTTTGGTAATGCTGTGCTTGGAATAGCAGCATTCGTTAAGTAACTACTTGTTAATGCAGTAAAACTCAAAAATCCATTAGTGCTTAAGTATGCAGTTGTGTAGTTAGTTCCATAAAATGGGAATGTAATACCTAATGGTATTGTCTGATAGCCGTCGTCTTTGTTAGGAGTGAAGTTGTTTGTAATATCAACGGCATTTGGATTAGTTCTAATATCATTCCAAACATATTGAGGTCCGTTAGGTTCGTTACTATCAATCCATCTATAACCGAATGGGTCGGGTCCGCCTTGTCCTTCAAGACTAATACCACCAACTTCCTTTGGACTTTCTTTATCACCAGCATTTGCGTCAGTGTATTTGTTTTTTGGAACTAATTGAACTTGTAAGGCTTTGCCTGGGAAGGTATTATTCTCTAAACTAACATTAAAGTTTAATGTAGAGGGATTTACTGCAGTATTAGTAATAGTAACAGAATCGATAACTGTTTGTTGTGGCAGTAAAATCTTTGTCATTGATGTTGGATTTATACCTATTGATGGAGCACCTAATGTTGTGCCAGAGGGACTATTTGAAATATTTGAAAGATTATTCCATCTATCACTAGACCTTATAGCAAAGTATAATGTAGAATTAAAATTAAGTCCACTTACAGTAAAGCTCTCTGGTTGACCTGGTGCTTTTGGAATAAGATTATTTGGAATTGTTGTGGCATTATTAAATGAGATGGTATCTGTAATTGGATTACTGGAAGATTTAATAATATACCGTCTAACACCTCCATGAGAAGTATCGAGCGGAGCAGTCCAAACTAATCTAAGAGAATTAGATGTTGCATCGACAACTTGTAAATCAGTTATTTGAGTTGGTGGAATAGTATCAGGAGTGCCCAATGTAGGATCCCATCCATCAAGAACTAATGTTCCTGTATTATCTGGATCTAACCAATCTCGTAATCTGGTAGACGGGGTAGTTCCATAATTCCAAGACATAGAAAACTTTCCATATAAATCTGACTTGTCTGTAGCGGTACAAGACGATGGACCGCCATGCAACTGCCCAACAATTCTTTTGTTCTGATTAAATATAGGTGAACCTGATGAGCCTGGTTCTGTTACCCCACTTAACCCTTGTGGATGCCATCTTACACGCCAATGAGAATTTGGTGGTGAACCAGACCAAGTGCCCTGTTCAAATGGCTGGCTACTAAAAGATATTTTTTTTATATCACCAGATGGATGATGTATACCAGCTCCAGAATCAGCAGGTACATCGATTGCACTCCAACCAGCATAATGGACATAGTAAGTATCGGGTGGGGATTGATTTAATCTAAGTAATGCAAAATCTGAGGCACTATTATTTGCTCTTAATTGTGTGCCACTTACTGTGTAATTAAGTGGTCCGTTAATATTGGCACAAGTTGGACTTTGATAATTAAACATTATAATCCAAGTTGAAGGATTGCCAGTTAAACAATGATTAGCAGTAAGAAAATATGGTGTTAAATCTTGTCTAACATTGTTAACCATAACTCCACTGCAAAGACGAGAGCCACTTGCAGTTAGTATCATAGCAACGGATCTTACTTCATTTTCCCAAGGTAATGCTCGCGGACACTTAACATTGATATTACATGCACCCGAAGAACCAAAATCTTCGTTAGATTCTAATTTTTTAAATATATCTTTATAGCCATGAACTATTGTAGAAATTACAAGATGAGTTTGAGATAATAAATAAGATGGGACTTGTAATTCCAACATAATATTTTCTCCTCTGATTAGTCCTGTGGCAAATAAACCATCGGCGTTATTATTTTTATTTGTGAAAGCTCCAATTAATTCAGAGCGATCTTCAGAATAAATAAAATATTTGGCCCCTGCAGGTAAATAAAAATCACTATAAGTCAAATTAATAGTGGTTGCTTCAGGACAATGAATTTTTAGTCTGATGATTACAGTACCATCAAATAAAAAATCTCTCTTTCCTACTTTTAATAAATCAATATTAACCTCGTGAGGGTATCCAAATCTAAAAGGTAAATTTAATGCTTCATCATTTCTATCTTCCTCTAATAATGCTTCTTTATTTAAGACTGGCATTGAAATTACTGGAATACCCTCAGAACTTAAATTCCAGCCGCGTGGTACTCCTCCTTCACTTATCTGGGAATATAAATCGAGATAAATTATGCTTAATAGCAAAAAGAAAACTAAATAAAAGAAATTTTTTCCCATTTTAAAGACCTTAAGTTTATTTAACGATTAAAAATTAAAGGGCAACTATAAAGTTGCCCTAATTAATTTAATTAAAATTATTGGTGTTATTTAATCAAGGTCATCTTCTTCGATTGAATAAATGACTTTTCTTTTCCTTGTGCTGTCATCTGATAGATATATGTTCCTGATGGTAACTGACTTCCATCTATACTTACACTATGATACCCAGCCTCTACTTCCTTGTCTATCACTCTCCTTACCAACTCTCCCAATGCACTATATATATCTATCCTCACCACTGACTTCTCTGGAACACTGAACTCTATGTTCGTTAATGGATTGAATGGATTAGGATAATTCTGACTTAATCCATACTCGCTCGGTATATCCACCTCTACTTCTACCTCTCTGGAGTATGAGAAGCGTCCATCATAATCTATTTGTTTTAATCTATAACTATACTTTCCAGCTTTCAGCTTGTTATCAAAATACTGATACCTCTGCACTTGAGTTGTAGTTCCTGTCCCCTGTACAAATCCTATTACTTCCCATTCCCCTGATGATGTCGATGATTTCCTCTGAACTTCAAATCCAGAGTTGTTTGTTTCGGTGATTGTTTCCCACTCTATCTTAACTCTATCTTTTTGAGCATCAGCTCTGAAAATTCCCAACTCTACTGGTATGGCTATCTGCATCTGTATAGGAACGGTTATGGTAGGATTTGTAGGCGAATTACTGGTTATGACCATATCCATTGAATAATTACCCATCGGGAAGTCTTCAGCCTTAAAAGTCAACTGCACTGCAACTGAATTACCACTATAGAGCATTCCACTAAATCTATTGGCTATCAGCCATTCTGGTGCTGCCTCTATCTTCAATGCCATATTGTTCTGCACATAATTTGCATTAAATACTACCTGTAGTCCTACTGTTCCAGTTGCGTTCTCTATTCCAACCGTTGCTGAATTTAATACAGCATTCATAGTGTTATAATATATCATTATCCTACCACTACTAAACAATACTATCTGGAATGTCAACGAACCAGTGGCATTATATTTCTGCCAGTTTGTAAATTGAATAGTAGTCTTGTTTCCTTCAGTTAATCTGTGAACTGTTCCTTGTGTCCGTCCATCCAAATCATCCCAGAATGCAGCAATTATATTGTTTGGTAATGCTGTGCTTGGAATAGCAGCATTCGTTAAGTAACTACTTGTTAATGCAGTAAAACTCAAAAATCCATTAGTGCTTAAGTATGCAGTTGTGTAGTTAGTTCCATAAAATGGGAATGTAATACCTAATGGTATTGTCTGATAGCCGTCGTCTTTGTTAGGAGTGAAGTTGTTTGTAATATCAACGGCATTTGGATTAGTTCTAATATCATTCCAAACATATTGAGGTCCGTTAGGTTCGTTACTATCAATCCATCTATAACCGAATGGGTCGGGTCCGCCTTGTCCTTCAAGACTAATACCACCAACTTCCTTTGGACTTTCTTTATCACCAGCATTTGCGTCAGTGTATTTGTTTTTTGGAACTAATTGAACTTGTAAGGCTTTGCCTGGGAAGGTATTATTCTCTAAACTAACATTAAAGTTTAATGTAGAGGGATTTACTGCAGTATTAGTAATAGTAACAGAATCGATAACTGTTTGTTGTGGCAGTAAAATCTTTGTCATTGATGTTGGATTTATACCTATTGATGGAGCACCTAATGTTGTGCCACTAGCAGAATTAGATAAATTAGACCAATTTCCCCAAGCATCTCTTGAACGAATAGCAAAATAGTAGGTTGTATTAAAATTCAATCCTGTAACTATTAGTTCCTGTGGTGAGCCAGCTGATCCAGGGGCACCTGGAAATGTAATAGGAGTTGCATTGTAAAATGCAGTTGTATCAGTAATTGGATTTAGTGATCTTCTAATATCGTATTGAATAACGCCACCTATTGATGTATCAAATGGTGCAGTCCAAATCAATCTCAATGAATTACTTGTAGGATCTACGACCTGAAGATTAGTAATTGGCGTGGGTGGAATTGTATCAGGATTCCCTAAGCTTTGTAAGGCAGCAACTAAATCAATAATTCCTTTTCCATAAGTATTATCTTCACCAGGAGTTCCTAAATCAATTGCTGTATTATATAAAGCCATTTTTATTTGATGTCCAGTTAAGTTTGGTGCAAATTGTTTCAATAAACCGACTGCTCCAGCTACATGAGGTGCAGCCATCGATGTTCCACTTAATTGATTATACCCTGTTGCAGTTCCAGATGAACGAACATTAACACCTGGAGCTGAAACCTCAGGTTTAATTAATAAAGATCCGGTTCCACCACAAGTTGATGGTCCGCGACTCGAAAAATTTGCAACTGGGTTATTATTCCCTCCATTATAAAGAGAAGCATCAATAGCAGCAACTGCAAAAACATTAACTTCATTTGTGTTAATATTTTTAGGTCTTGTAATGGTGCTGGGGTTAGGACCTTGATTACCTGCAGAAAAAACTATTGCAATACCTGCTGTTTCTACAGCATCGAAAGTTTGTTTGTAAAGACCTGAACATTCATTGGTTGTATTTGGATCGTGCCAGCTGCAGGAGATTGCATCAGGCATATCAGTGATTGTTGAAGGATTGTTATCAGGATTCATTGCCCATTGAAATGCAGCAATTGAATTAGAGGTGTGTGGACTTGAGCAAATTGTTTTTGCTGCTATCCATTGAGCGTCAATTGCAACACCTATTGTATCAGGTGTTGTAGTTGACCTTCCTACCATTGTTCCTATAGTATGAGACCCATGCCCATCACAATCATTTGGGGTTGTTGTACCTCCAACTGGGTCAAACCATGCTTGATTAGCGGGGACAAAATTACCTCTCCATTTGTGCCAATATGCAGGATGGTTTGGATAAACTCCTGTATCAATGTTCATCAATAATCTACCTTGCCCTGTTATACCCATAGCCCAAAGCTGTGGAGCTTTGATGACTCTTAATCCTATTTCAACAGTTTCGGAACTGTTGCCTTCATCAGATTCACCAACTTCAACAGGTCTTTCCAATTCCAATAAAGCATCTAGGTCCATTTCTGCAATATCCATTCTCATCATTAACTCTTGATAAACAGAAGGTTTGGCTTCAATCATTAGCATATTTGCAATCCAAAATGACTTGAATTGAAATACATCGCCAGAGGATTCTTTGGATTGTAAATAATTTATCAAGTTTGTTTGAGTTTCAGCGGCTTTTCTCTGCAACTCAGTAATAACAGTATACGCTCTTTGCTCTAAAGTTGCTTTGGAGTGATATAAACGTTGATCTAATGCCAGCAAATCGACTTGATCACGCAGATAAACTAAACCGCGGATATAATCGTTTTCTTTTGCTGATTGAAGTGCATTCATAAGACGAGTACTGACTTCAACCTGAGCAAAATTATTAGAGAAACCAAGAATTAAGAGGAAAAGAAAAGAAAGAATTTTTTTCACTTTAATGCTCCTTTTTTTTTGACTTGAAAATCTAATTTAAAATAATTTAACAAACAAGAAAAAAATAATTGAAGCGTTCAAATTTCGGTTGCTAATTTCATATGTAATTTAATGAAAATTTTACCCAATCGTTAGTACTAACTTTAGCTTTGCATTACTGTAATGCTGAACTTCCGTTTCCATATTTCCTTTTTCCTCTGCAATCTTTATATGGTTTCATTCGTAAGTAATTACACATTATTATTAAATAATTCTCTGCATTCTCCTGTCTCTGAAACGCTTCTATGGTTTTTAATCTTCTCTTTATTTGTCTGTTAGTGTTTTCTGCATCATTATTGGTTTTGGGTATTTTCCTATCAATCTGGTGCTTTAGTAAGCCTTCTTTCTTCTTTATCAATAACTCTATAACTGCTGGATATTTATTCGCATAGTTTTCATTTAATCTCCATACTGCTTTACTTCGACTTCGCTCAGTATATCATTAACTTTACTTATCGTTTCGTTAAATATTTTACACAAATATCCAGCTGATATCTCCACAGGATCCTTCGGATTTACAGCTAATCTCTCTTTCAATCTCTTTAATATTACTCTGAAACTTATCCTTTCCTCTAAGTGCATCCGAACTATCTGTTTCCTAAATCACAAGCTATAATGTTTATGCTTGTCTCTTCTTTTGCTGAATGTCTTTTGACATTTTTTACATCTATATCGTTGAGTTTGTTTTTTACTCTTACGGTCAAAACCAATGTATGTTAGTTTTCTTTTAATGTTTTTCTTAGTTTACGAACTATTACAATAAAGACATCTGATTGAGCTTTTTTTTTTCGGTTGTTTGTTCATTTTTACACCGTTAATGAAAGTACAACTTAATTGTTTGGCGTAACTTATTATTTTTTAACCTTTTATAGTTATTTTAGCAACCGAAATTTATAACGCTTACTATAAATCATCGTCAGCATATTTTGGTGGTTGACCTAATTGTTTCAATAATGAATTGATTTCCTTCTTTAACTCTACCATTTTAAGTTCTCTTCCTATCAATATTCTATTATAAGATTCTAATTCGTGCACCTTTTTTCTCATTTCATCTTCGAGTTGTTTTCTTAATGAAATATCTTTTATAACGCACATAATTAAAGGAACATCCTCACTATCAATAAATTTCTTTAAGCTTATTTCACACCAAAAGAATTCGTTTTCATTTTTCATAACTCTTAAAATTATTACTGTCGATAATTTATATTTATCAATTTCCTTAAGTTCAGATTTAAATTTTTCTAAATCTTTCTCGTGTATAATATTAAAAATATTTTTTCCTTTATCACCTTTGAATAATAAATCAAAAATGTTTTTATGTCTCTCATTTTCAAAAACAATCTGTCCTACAGAGTTGATTATAGAAATTGCATCTAATGAGGCTTCAATTAAAATTTTATATTTTTCTTCACTTTCAAGAAGTTTTCTTTGAAGTAATTTTACATCTGTTATATCTCTTCCTTCGGCTATTAATAATTCAATCTCTCCATTAATATTCTTAATAGGAGTTAATGAAAAATCAATAATTCTTATTTCATTATTTTTATTAATGTGAGTAGTTTCTGTTCTAAAAAAATTCCCACTTGCGGCTATTTTAATTGCATTGATAAGTTTTTCTTGTTCAACTTTTGAATGTGCCCACCAAGGAGTATCTACGAATGGTTTGCCTTTTACTTCGTCGGGGTTAATATTGATAAAATCACAAGCAGTTTTATTTGCTTCTAGTAAAATTCCATCTTTATTTAATAATCCAACAAACTGAAAAGATTGATTAAAGATAATTCTAAGTTTTTCTTCCTCTTGTTGGAGTTTCATAAGATATTGTTTTCTTAGAGTTATATCGCGCCCAATACCCACCAAACCAATAATCTCACCGAATTTATTGTAAAGAGGAACTTTAGTTGTGAGTATATAAATTTCTTGATCATCTTTGGTAATTAATCTTTCTTCTCTATTGATTACAGGAATACCGCTTAAAACTTTTATATCATCTTCAATAGTTCTTTTGGCGAATTCCTCATCATAAATTTCAGCATCAGTTTTACCAATTACAAATTCTTTTTCATATATACCCATAAATTCGAGATCTTTTTTATTGGTTAATATTTTCCTCAAATTTTTATCTTTAACATAAATAGAATCGGGAATATTATCTAGTATAGTCTGAATTAAAATATTTTTTCGCTCAAGTTCTATTTCATATTCTTTTTGCTGACTAATATCAGTTACATAAACTGCAACTCCGATAATTTCATCTCCATCAAAAATTGGGGAATAATTATCAATCCAGAATTGGCGTGAGAGATTTTCATCACCATACTCTTCAATAAGATTAAGATATTCACCATTTAATGCTTTATCAAAGTTATTTTTAGCTTTAATTCTATCTTCATCAAATTTAATAGCGTCAAGCATATTCATTCCAATTTCTATGTCAACACCCCAAATTTTTTTCATAACTTCCTTATGAGAAATTGAAAAAGCAGTGTAACAATAGTTCCTATCAAGAGCAAAAATAATTATGCCCTTTGGTGCATTGAGAATAGATAAAAGTAATTTATTGTTATCTTTAATTTGTTTGCTTAATAATTTTTCTTCAGTCACATCAATTTGTAAACCCCAAGCAGAAACCAAACAATCGTTTTCAATAACACCATAAAGACTATTTAAGAAATACTTTATATTTCCAAACTTATCTTTTTCAATTGATTCTGCATTAGTTAGACAATAATTATTCTCAATAAAAGCTTTGATATAGGCAATATTATTTTCATCATCAGGGATTAAATTTGCGGATAATGGAGTACCAATTATTGCATCCTTTGACTCATATCCATACATTTTAACAAAAGTTTCATTACACTCAGCCAAATAACCTCTTTCGAAAATAAGCCTTACCTGCTCATCTGGTGGTAGATGAATACTTATCGGCTCTTTAACCTCGTACAACCATATTCCTTCCTGTGTAAAATTTAAGAATTGTTTGAATCTCTGCTCAGAAACTTCAATTCGCTTATAAATCTCTAAGACTTTTCGCAAATCTTTACATACTAAGAACAAAACTTTGCGTTTTGAATTTTCATCAATAATAGCTGAGAAATTGCATTCAATTGGAATTTTTTCATGACTTTTTGATATCAAGTTAAAATGTAAATCATCAATGAATATATGTTCTTTTCCAGATAAAAGTTGTTGCTTTAGAAGATTAATAATATTAAGTTCCTGAATTTTTAATACATCAAAAAAATTTTTACCTTTAACTTCATCAAGCTTAAAACCTGTGACTTTCTCAGCCATAAAATTCAAATTAATAATACTAAATTCATTATCAAGGATAATTACTGCTTCACCAAGATTATGAAATACACTTGTTAATAAAGTATCTTTATGCTTTAGTTCAGTTAGAATATTTTTTTGATATATAGATAAACTTACAATTGTAAAAATAATAAAAGGTAAAAGGACTAATTGATAAACAGTATATGAAAATAGATTGTTTAACAATCTATTATCAGAAATCAAAAAGAATATTATTAGAGAAATAAGTCCATTAATTAAAGAAAATAAAACTAATATTATAGTATTATAATTGTAATTCTTTACTTTATATTCATAAAACAAACCACTAACAAGGAAAGATAAGAAGAAGAGTAAAACAGAAAAGAAAAGAAAATCTTTGGTTAACATTATTCTACTTATTAAAGCTAAAAATAAAGCAATAACTCCCGATTTTAGCCCAAATAAAAAAGTTGCAATAGATATCAAATAATAATTTGATGTAATAATATTTATTAAAGGTATTGACCTTATATGAGCCTCTATGTAGTAATAATGAATATAAATACTTATAACTATTAAAATTCCGTATAGGAACCCTGACGTGTAATCCAGATATTTATTTAATATATGAGATTTGATTAAAAAATTTGAGATTAGAAGGGTAATGAAAATCAAGATTAATAAATATAAATTAGCAATCATAATTTAATACCTAAAATTTCTTTAGTATCAAAGAAAGAATAATTTTATGAACTAATAATAAAATAAAAATATTTAACCATTTAGAAGCATTTCAATTGACTGGAAATTTCTCAAAGTTTTTTAATATCAAAATTATGTTATGTAGCCAAATTTTTAATAAAACTATTTACTCAATATGTCCAATCTTCAATAAATCAGTTATTTCTTTTACTGGATTAAATGTTTCTTTAGGAACTTCAACAAAAATAGAAATCCAATCTGCCATTCCACCGTTCCACAGACCAGGTAGCTCAAGGGATTTTATATTTTCTTTTCCAACTTTTTTATTAACAATCATAAAAGAATCTTCATCACGAAACTTAAATAAATCAAAATTTCTTCCTTTAAAGTCTTTGATACCGGCAACAATGTCTACTGGATTAAAATGAGTGGAATTATTAAAAATTAATTTTTGCTCTTGGTTAGAAAAATCTATTTGGGGTTGTTCGACGATTTGTAAATCTATTTGATTGTTAGGTCTTTTAACCCAGAAGGGAGCACCGCCAGGCTCACCTTGATTTTTAACTACACCACAAACCCTGATTGGTCTATTAAGTCTATTGAAAAGAAAATCTCTTTGCTTTTCAATATCACATTTAAAGAAGCCATTTGGTAGATTTATGTTTAATAGTTTTGAACAGAATTTAATTATCTCATCCCTGATAAAACTATCGTCACTTTTATTTTCTAAAATTCTTAAATATTCAAAAATCTTTTTTTGAATTAAAATCAATAATCCACCTAGCAGTATTTTATATTTAACAGTAATTGGTAATAATTTTTCAACACAAATGTTATCGATATTTTTTATAAAGACAATGTCACCGTTAATTTGATTTAAATTTTCTAACAAAGCACCGTGTCCAGAGGGCCGAAATAGAGGATTTCCAAATTCATCAATAAAAATCTGATTGTTTTCATTTAATGTAATTGAATCTGTTTGCTTACTTTGAAATGAGAATGAAATGTTAAATGAAAAATCTCTCAATTTTTCAAATTCACTTATAGTTTTTACTTCTTGCTGAAAAAGTTCATAGTGTTTCTCTGAAATAGTAAAATGAACAAAAATTGAATT
>Ga0308419_1002129_pt1 | contig 12876 bp, 15 predicted proteins | sample HotsprSampleMS50_FD_203674 | JGI IMG/M metagenome (GOLD analysis project Ga0308419, IMG submission 203674) | Hot spring phototrophic mat microbial communities from Mushroom Spring, Yellowstone National Park, Wyoming, United States - 20090730_MS50 ... | reverse complement strand
CGCCGGAACGGTACAGCCGGATCACGTGGAAGGTCAGCAGGCCGTCGGGGTCAAAGTCGTAGAAGCGCAGGAAGAGCCACTCCCGCTCTCCCTCCCGGCGGGCCTGGGGCTCCATCCACCGCTCCCGACGGGCCAGGATACGGTCGTAGTTCAGGCTCTGGACCAGCAGGACGCCTCCGGGCCGCAGGCAGGCGGCGAAATCCGCCAGGGCCGCGCGCAGGGCTGAGGGCGTCAGGACGTGGGGCAGGGAGTTGCCCAGGCAGAGGACAGCATCAAAATCACCGCCGAAGCGGGCGGAGAGTTCGCCGAACCCCGCGACCTCAAAGCGGACGTCCACCCCGGCGGCCACCGCGTTGGCCCGCGCGCGGGCGATCATCTCCGGGCTGATGTCGGCGCCGGCGACCCGGTATCCCTGCCGGGCCAGGGCGACCGCGTGCATCCCGGTCCCGCAGGCGGCATCCAGCACGTAGCGCGGGCTTCCAGCCTGCGGCACAAGACGCTCAATGAACGGCAACTCCGCCGCCAGCCGGGCGGGCCAATCCACGAAACGGTCGTAGTCGGCGCTGAAGTCGTCGTACATCGTGTTGCGTGCTCCGTGCGACCTGCTCCCTGCGACCTGCTCCCGTTCACACTACCAGCATCGCCATGTCCCGGCCGAAGAGCCCCAGCCGGTCACCGTCTTGCACGGGGGTGTCCAGGTTGGGCTCGCAGGTGGGGACATCCTCCCGGACCCGCTGGTAGCGGAGCCAGGGGGCCATGGAGTTGCAGGTGGTCAGGAGCGCGCCGTTGAGGAAGATGTGGGCAATCTCCTCGGTCCGGACGCCCAGCCGCTCCAGCACCGAACCGACCGTCTCCCCCGGCCGCGCGTCCAGGTGAACCACCACCTCCCGGTCCCCTCGGGGGTCTGATGCCAGCCGTCGCAGTTTGCCGTAGAGGTGAATTTCTATCATAGAGCCTCTCCCCCCGCCAGCCGGTGGGCCAGTTCGTGGTACTTTTCGTGCACCCCCACGCCGATCTCCTCCCGCTCCACCCGCTCAAACTCCGCCTCCAGCGCCCGCTGGTCCTCCGGCAAGAGCAACTGATCGGCCATCGGGTAGAGGATGTGGTCCTCTTTGTAAATGTGGTCGCGCAGCAACAGGATGTAGGCCGCCAGGTGCTGCCGGATGCCGTCCCGCGCGGCCGGGTCGTCGCCGGCCCGGGGGAGCAGGTCGGCAATGGCCCGCACGTGCCCCCGCCCCAGGTCATGCTCATAGAGCATCACGCCGATGGGGCCGGCCTCCCGGGGCATCCCCCGCTCTTCCATCCGGACAAAGAGCAGGTTCTCCTCCTTGGCGTGGTGGCAGCGGTCGGCGAAGTTGCGGAAGAAGTCCACCATCTGCTCCAGATATTCCCTTCTGACGGCGTCCGTCTCCCGCATCCGCTGAATCTCCCGCTCGGCGGCGTCCAGAACCATCAGGATGATTTCGTGTTCGTGCATCAGGGTCTCTGTGGGTCTCATTTCAAAGCCTCCTATCCCCCGTCTGAATTCACGGCGGACCACCCCAGACGATTTCGTATCCGAGGGTGATGGCCCCATTGGGGCAATAGGTCTCACAGGTGGCACAGTACGCGCAATCCTCCGGGCGGGCGATGAAGGGACCCTCCGGCCCCATCTCCAGGGCGTGGGTGGGGCAGAGGAGGACGCACGCACCGCAGCGGTTACAGAGAATCAGATGAATTTCGGGGAGAACCCGGTCGTTCATCACAGTGCTACCCTTCGCTGTTGGTTCTTGCTCACAGTTTAGCCGAAAAGGGGCATCGCGTCTATGACAAAAGTCACATTCCGGGGAAACGTGTAGGACAACTGCTCTCAGTTGTCCTACAAGTACAGGGCGGGTTTGACAGATCGGCAAACCTGTTGTAATCTCAAAATGGTCGGTCTACCCGGTCAGGCGCTTACCGATGGATGAACGAACCCTTCAGGCTCTCCGGCGCGTCCCCCTTTTCTCCGCCCTCCCCGAACGGGCACTCTCGCGGCTGGCGGAGGTGGCCGTCCGCTGCGCCTGCGCGCCCGGTGAGACCGTCATCCTGGAGGGGGAGCCCTGCCAATACGTCTACTTTGTCGCCGAGGGGCAGGCGCGCGCGGTCCGGACCGCCCCGGACGGCCGGGAGCAGGTCCTGGCCTGGCTGAGACCGGGCAACGCGTTCAACACGGTCCCCCCTTTCCTCCCCCGGAAGGTCAACCACGCCACCGTCCAGGCCGTGACCCCACTGGTCCTTTACGCCATTTCGGTCCCGGACTTTCTCCGCCTGGTGGGAGAGTGCCCGGAACTGGCGCGGGCGCTGCTGGAGGACTTTGCCCGTCGGCTGGACCACCTGACCAATCTGGCGGAGAACCTCTCATTGAGGACGGTGCGAGGGCGCCTGGCGCGCTTTCTGCTGGAGCACGCTGAGGGAGAAAAAGAGGGCGCGGTGATTCACCGCTGGACACAGGAGGAGATCGCCGCTCAGATCGGCACGGTGCGGGAGGTGGTGGCGCGAACGCTGCGCGCCTTCGCCGACGCCGGGCTGCTGCGGATGGAACGGCACCGGATTGTCCTGCTGGACCGGGCGGGGCTGGAAGCGGAGGCGCGGAAGTAGGGGAGAAACAGGCGGCGGCCAAAGGCCGCCGCCATCTGCATCTCATCCCCCGCGTCGCGGCTACTCCTCTTCCTCCATCCGGATGAATCCCCCGTGCCAGGTATGATACCAGACCTGGCCCGTGGTTCCGTGGACGCTGAGCATCCCCTCTATCTTTCCGTCCCGAAAGGTGTGAATGGTGTAGTAGCCGTAGAAAGAGTCCACGTCCTCAACCGTCACTCCAGGGCGGTAGGCGTCCAGCCAGCGCTGGGCAATCTGCGCCGCCTCTTCGGGCGGGATCGTATTGACGATCGCTGCGCCGCCGCCCATCATCCATCCCCCGCGGTGCATCCCGTATTTGCCGTTCCACATCATATTCGGCCCCATCTCCGGGCCCACAACCCCGGTCCATTTATCCACCAGCAGTTCCATCGCCCCGATGCCGGTATCGGGTTCCCGGACGATGGCGTAGAAGTTGTTCTCAAACTCCATCACTTCCGCGATTTCCAGGTTGGAGAAGCCCAGGCCCGCGATATACTGCTCCACCGCCCGGCGCGCATCCTCCAGCGTCAACGTGGAGGTGGGAACGGTGCCCCGGCCCCATCCGCTGCCCCAGCCCATCCCCGGGCACCAGGATACGCCGGGCGAGGGTCCGATAGCACCTGATTGAGGGGTGACCGCTCCCGGTGCCGCCCCCCAGCGATAGCCCATCCCCCCGCATCCGGGCCAGCCAGGGGATCCCCACCTGCCGCCCACCTGAGGGGTGACGGCCGGCGTGCCCGCCCACACCTGCCGGCTGATGAGCATCCCGCCCACCACCAGGCTCACCACGACCAGCGTCAAAGCAATTCCAACGCCGATGCCGATCCACAATCCTGCTTTCATGAAACACCTCCAGTAGGGTTATCTTCTTGCCTCTATCATACCCCAAACAAGGGGCGGACGGGAGCGCCATCTGGCGGGGAGGGGTGGGGGAAAAACGACCTACGCCACAGGGGAGTGGACCGGAAACCGGACCGCGATCCGCGTGCCACGGCCGGGGGCCGTCTCTATGGTCAACCGCCCGCCCAGCCGGGTGGCCCGCTCCTGCATCCCGACCAGCCCGAAATGGCCCTGCCGGGTCAGGAGATCGGGCCGGGGCGGCAGGGTAAACCCCACACCGTCGTCCTCTACAGCGAGGAAAAGTCCCTTTTCATCACTGCGAACGCGGACGGTGATGCGCTGCGCACGGGCGTGCTGGAGGGCGTTGGTCAATGCTTCCTGAGCGATGCGGTAGGCAGCCAGTTCCACCTCAGGGTCACAACGGGGAACAGGCCCCTCCTGGATGAATTCCAACCGAGCATCGGTCCGGCTGGCGGCCTCCCGGACCAGCGCCTCCAGAGCGGGGAGAAACCCCAGGTCCTCCAGGTAAGGGGGCCGCAGAGCGGAGATCAGGCGGCGCAGTTCGTCCACCGTCTCCATTCCCTGCTGGCGCAGCGATTCCATGAGGGCCGTGGCCCGATCCACTTCGCCCCGGGCCAGGAGCCGCCGGGCCATCTCCGCCTGCTGCCCCAGGGCGATGAGGACCTGGACCGGCCCATCGTGCAGTTCGCGCGCCAGCCGGGCCCGCTCCGCCTCCTGGCCGCGGGAGACGGCGCCCAGGTAGTCGCGCATCCCTGCCTCGTATCCCCGGAGACGCTCCACCATCTCCGCCAGGGCCCGGTGCAGGTCCCGCACCTCCTGCACGCCGCCCACCGGCCGCGCGATGGCCGAATCGTCGCCCCAAGAGACCCCTTCGGCAGCCTGCGCCAGGGAGCGGAGCGGTCGGACGATGGTGGCCCAACCAAAGGCCAGGACCAGCAGAGAAATCAGCCCGGCGGCGACGGCGACCACCGGCGCCAATCCGGAGAGGCGGAGGATGGGGCCGATGAGGCCCTCCACCGGTTCCTCCACCAATACAGCCCAGTCGGCCCCGCGCAGAGGAGTGAAGGCAACCAGTAGCGGACCCTCCTCCCCTTCTGCCAGGACGACCCCTTCCTGACCGGCCCGGACCTCGGCCACGCCGGGGGCGCCGGAGAAATCCGCCCCAACCCGCTGGGGGTCCGGGTGGAAAAGGACCCGTCCCTCGCCGTCTACAATGACCAGAGTCGCCGGGTCCACTGACGGGCCCACGAGGGGGAGGATCCAGGCAGCCAGGCCGCCTCCATCGGGCGCGATGGTGCCGTGGGCCAGGCCATCTTCCAGGATTCGGGCCGTGAGCCGGGCCAGGGCCAGGTCCCGTCCGGCAACGAAATCCCGCATCGCCCGCTGATGGGTGTAGACGCCGGTGAAGGCCAGGGCCAGGAGGGCAAAAGTGACCGGGAGGACCGCCCAGAGGAGCAGTTGGACCTGGAGACTGCGCAGCCATCGGGGCATCGGAATCCCCCTCATTCCACCACCAGCCATCCCCGACGAATGGCCTCAGTGACTGCCTCGGTGCGGCTGCTGACGCCCAATTTCCCGTAGATGCTGGCCAGGTGGCCCTGGACGGTGCGGTGACTGATGCCCAGTTGGTAGCCGATGGCCTTATTGGTCAGCCCCTTTGCTGCCAGCCGAAGGACATCCAGTTCCCGCGGCGTCAGCGGCTCCACCTGGTCGGCGGCAGTGGCCGGTTTGCCGGTCACCGCCTGGCGAACCACTTTGGTAGCGATCTCCGGGCTGAGGGCCGACTGGCCCTGGTAGACCGTCCGCACAGCCTGCACCAGTTCGTCGCCGCCGGCGGTCTTGAGGACGTAGCCGTCCGCTCCGGCCTGGAGGAGGGCGAAGACGTAGGAGTCATCGTCGTAGGCGGTGAGGATGAGCACGCGGATTTGGGGATACCGCTCCCGGATCCGGCGTGTGACCTCCACGCCGCTCATCTCCGGCATTCGGATGTCCAGCACGGCCACGTCCGGACGGTGCTCCCGAACCCGCTCCAGCGCCTCTTGCCCGTTGGCGGCCTCGGCCACTACCTCAATGTCGTCCGCTTCCTCCAGAAAACGGCGGATACCCTGGCGCACCACCGCGTGGTCGTCGGCCAGAAGGACACGGATTTTGTCGGCCACTCCTCACCCCCCTTCCCGAAGAGTTCTCACCCCAAACTTGCCCGCCGCAGCAGTTGGGCGTTGATCGCCACGATGATGGTGCTGAGCGACATCAGAAACGCGCCGACAGCCGGTGAGAGGACGAACCCCACCGGAGCCAGTGCCCCTGCCGCCAGCGGCAGGGCGACGGCGTTGTAGCCGGTGGCCCAGGCCAGGTTCTGGACCATCTTCCGGTAGGTGGCGCGGCTCAGGGCAAAGACCCTGACCACATCCCGCGGGTCGTTGCGCACCAAGATGATGCCCGCCGATTCAATAGCGATGTCGGTGCCGCTGCCGATGGCGATCCCCACGTCGGCGCGGGTCAGAGCCGGGGCGTCGTTCACCCCATCGCCGACCATCGCCACCCGCTTCCCCTGTCTCTGAAATTCGGCTACTTTCCCGTCCTTGTGCTCCGGCAACACTTCGGCGAAGACGGTCCGGATGCCCAGTTCATCGGCCACCGCGTGGGCGACGGCCCGGCTGTCGCCGGTGAGCATGGCGACTTCAAGGTCCATCTCCCGCAGTCGGCCCACCGCCTCGTGGCTCTCTGGGCGGACCACATCCGCCAGGGCGAAGCCAGCCACCGGCTGCCCATCCACCACCAGGTAGATGACCGACTGACCCTTCTGTCCTGCCTTCTCAGTGAAGCGGGCCAGGTTCTCCGGCAGGGCTGCCTCCAGCATCTCCAGTAGCCGTGGTCCGCCAACGTAGACTGTCCTCCCGTCGCAGGTTGCGCGGACGCCACGCCCCTTGATCGCCTCAAAGTCGCTCACCGCGGGCAACTCCAGGCCCTGCTCCTCCGCCCTATCCCGGACGGCGCTGGCGATCAGGTGCTCCGAATCCCCTTCCACTGCTGCTGCGAGAGCAAGGGCCCGGGGTTCATCCCAACCGTCCACGGTTGCCCCACCGACGACGCCGAACTCCCCTCGGGTCAGCGTGCCGGTCTTGTCAAAGATGACCACGTCAATCTCGCGTGCCGCCTCTAACGCCAGCCGGTCCCGCACCAGGATGCCGTTGGTGGCGCCCATAGAGGTGCTGATGGCGACCACCAATGGGACTGCCAGCCCCAGCGCGTGGGGGCAGGCGATGACCAGCACCGTCACCACCCGCTCCAGCACGTCCAGGTCGAAGCCGACCGCCAGCGTCCAGACCACCGCTGTGACTGCCGCCACTGCCAGGGCGATGTAGAAGAGCCACCCGGCAGCCCGGTCGGCCAGCAGTTGGGTCCTGGACTTGGACTGCTGGGCCTGGGCGACCAGGCGCATGATGCCCGCCAGGGCGGTCGCCTCGCCGGTGGCAGTGACCCGCACCCGGAGGCTGCCCCCGCCGTTGATGGTGCCGGCGATCACCCCGTCGCCGGGCTCCCTGGGCACCGGCATGGACTCGCCGGTGAGCATCGCCTGGTTGACGCTCGACTTTCCCTCCACCACGACACCGTCGGCGGGGATGCTGGCGCCGGGACGGACCAGCACCAGGTCTTCTTCCCGGAGAGTGCTGGACGGCACTACTTCTGTGGAGCCGTCGGGCAGGAGCCGCTCGGCGGTATCCGGCATCAATCTGGCCAGTTCATTCAGCGCCCCGGAGGCCTGACGCACGCTACGCATCTCAATCCAATGGCCCAGAAGCATGATGTCAATCAGCGTCGCCATCTCCCAGAAGAAATCGGTGCCGGGGGCAACGGTAAGGGCAAAGAGGCTGTAGACGAAGGCGACGGAGATAGCCAGGGAGATGAGGGTCATCATCCCCGGCCTGCGGTTGCGCAGTTCGGGAATGGCCATCTGGATAAAGGGGATGCCGCCGTAGAAAAAGATGGCCAGGGCGAAGGCGGGGCCGATCCAGCGGCTGCCGGGGAACGGCGGGATGGTAAAACCCAGCCATTCCTGGAGCATAGGGCTGAACGCGAGCACGGGGATGGTGAGCACCAGGCTCACCCAGAACCGCCTGCGGAATATCTGCTCGTGGCCGGTGTGGTCCACGTGAGCGACAGGGCCTCCGTGGCCAGCGTGTTCAGCAGGGGGAACAGGGCCGCCCTCAGGCTCCCCATGGCTGGCATGCCCTACATGAGCGCTGGGGCCTTCATGAGCGGCGTGTTCAGCGGGGGCCACGTGGCCCTGGTGTTCTCCGTGGCTGGCATACCCCGTGTGGGCAACGGAGGTATCGTCTCCGTGACCTCTGTGCGCTTGTGCGTGCTGATCGTCTGCTCCGGACATCTTGCCCGACATTTCTCTCTATCCCTGTAACTACCACCCTGACCCGTTTGCAGATAACGTAGCGCAGGCTGTTAGCCTGTATGCAGGCCTGGCGGCCTGCGCTACAGGGACGTGCCTTTGCCAGCGTCTTTTATGGCGCTTGCCTGAAGTCCCCACTGGCAGGTAGTACTCTGTCAATTATGAAACTTATATTTGCGATGGGGTTGAATACCCCCAAATATGGGCAAATGAGGTCATTATAGGCCCACATATCCAGCCAGCAGGGTATTTCTCAAATCCGGCCAAACTGAAAAATCAGCCTTGACAGAGTAGTAGTTACCTATTCCTGCTGTAAGTATATAGCAACTTTCAGTAAATGGGAAGGGATGGCCGTCCGATAAACGAACAACCGGCTTCAGGAGCGAAGCCGGTCGCGGATTTCCTCAAACTCGGCCAGGGTGATCTCCCCTGCCGCCAGGCGTCGCCGGGCGATCTCCAGCGGGTCGGGCCCGCCAGGGGCCGCTGGCCGACGGCCCATCTGCCGCACCAGCCAGGCGATTCCCAGGCCCAGCAGGGCCAGCAGGCCGAGAAAGAGGAGCAGGTTCAGAACGAGGCCGAGAATGCCCAGGATGCCCCAACCGGGGCTCCAGGCCCCCCAACCTCCCCAACCACCGCAACACCAACCCATTTTTCACCTCCTTGCCTGCGAGTCTACCGCTGTAGCGCGGCGCGAATCGTTTCGTACTCTTCCCGGCTGATCTCACCGCGAGCAAGCCGCTCGTCCAGGATGCGGAGCGCGGTCATGTCGCGCGCGGATCCAGCGTCTCCTTTCCGCTGGAGCAGGAAGGCCGCTCCTCCCACAATCAGGGCCAGGAAGAGTCCCCAGAAGAGAAGCATGCCCAGGAAACCGAAACCCATCATTGTCTTTGCCTCCTTTGTCAGGTTGATTCAATGATACCATGCCCGGTCCTGCCGGATAAGCGGCGTCTGGCGGGAGACCTGGCCCGCCGTTTGGCGCGGCGGATTTATCGCCGCACGTCGGCCGTGATGCGCACCTCCACCCAGGGCTGATTAGGGTCGTTGGTGGCGAACCACACCAGCCGGGTAACGTTCCCCCGGGCCGGATGGTAGTCCGCGTCAAAGGTCACCGTCAGGTCGGCCCGATGGCCGGGCGGAATGACGCGGCTGGAGAGTTCCGCCGTCGTGCAGCCACAGGAAGTGACCAGGTTACGGATCACCAGGTCGGCAGCGCCCGTGTTCTGAACGGCAAAGATATGGGAGACCGTCCAGCGGGCATAGATGCGCCCGAAGTCGTGGCTGCTCTCCGGCATGTCCAGCCGCGGCACAGGCTCATTGGCCGGAACTGGCTGCGGCTTCGGCGAGGTCTGGGGGATCAGTGCGGGGTCGTGGCCGCCCTGGAGCGGCGGCCCCGCCTGCGCCAGCGGAAGCAGGGCAGCCGGGTCGCCGCTACGGGAGGGGGGTGGCGGGCTGGCGAAGGCGCCACTCCGCCACAGGTTGAACAACCCCAGCCCAATGACCAGTGCCGCGACCATCGCGATCCACTTCCAGAGATGGCCGCCTCGCTCTCGGCGAAGATGCCGGTTTCCTCTATGAGGTCCCGTCGTCTTTGATTTCTGGACCATTCCTTTTCCTCCTCAAACGAACCAGATCAGGATCACAGCGCCGATGACGATCATCCCCAGGCCCGTCGCCAGGCGCACCCAGCGGCGGCTGGATTGTTCCACCAGGCGGATGCGATGCAGCACCCGCCGGTTCCCCACCCCAGCCAGGATCAGCAACAACGGCAAAACGAACATCAGGTTATACAACCCCAGATAACCAACTCCCTGCCAGTAGGTGGTCCGGGCCGTCAGCAGCCCGACAATGGCGACGTAGATGCCGCCGGAGCAGGGAAACGTGCACAACCCCACCAGGAAGCCCCCGACGGCCGCTGCCGGGTACGTGGCCCGCTTCAGCCAGTCCTGAATCGCCCCGTGGGCGATGGTGGGGATACGCAGGTGGATCGGAAGTTGCGGGAAGAAGTAGTCCTTGACGTTGATCAGCCCCAGCACGATGACCAGCCACGAACCGATCCGGGCCATCAGGTGGTGCTCCCCGGTGAACAGAATGGCCTGCATCAGCCCCAGGCCGATGAGGAAGTAGGCCAGGTAGATGGCGGCAACGTAGATCAGCCCCATTGCCCAGATGGAAGAGACCGTCCGGCGGATGGTGAAGAGGAAGGCAATGAAAAAGAGCAGCACAGCGAAGGCGCACGGGTTGAGGCCATCCAGGAAGCCGGTAATCAGCACCAGCGGCAGAAGAGCGCGGCGGTCTCCGGCCGGGGATGCCGGGAGATGTTCCCTATGGGCCTGCAGGTAGGCCAGATACTCGCCGACGGGCGTGTCCAGTGGGTAGGTCTGTGGCTCGCCGCGAAACGCCCAGACCGTGTAATCCCTGGCGCCAATCATCCGATCCTGATAGACAACGATGCGGTCAAAGGCATCAGGCGGGGTAGTCAGCAGGTCAGCCACTACGTGCTGGGGGACGTGGCCCTCCAGGATGATGCGGTCGCCGATAAAGACGGTCAGGTGAGATTGGAGGCCGGGCGGCACGCCGAGGGCGTCGCTGCGCGCCAGGAGTTCTCCCCGGTTGGCCGGCTCGTTGACGTAATCTTTGTAGACAGGCTCCGGATAACCGCGTTCCCATAGAAGCGGGAGGACCGTCTCCTGGACGTATGTCAGACAATCCGCACAGGCCCGGTTGTAGTAGACGGTGACGGCGTTTTCCAGCGGGTCCGGGGAGAGAACAGCAGGTTGGGGCAGAGCATCCTGGTGCGCTCCCCCAGCCGCGACAACGGTCCCCCGGAGGGCGAGCACGGCCTCGGGTGTCTCGGGGTCGTTAGACCGGATGTAGACCTGGCGGAGGATGGGGCCGGTCAGGCCGCCGTGGGCCTGAGGGTCAAAGGTCACCACCAGGTCCGTCGCCTCGCCGGGGGACAGCCGCTGGCGGGCGATCTCAGCGGTGGTGCAGCCGCAGGAAGTGCTGATGCCGGTGATCTCCAGCCACCCCCGACCAACATTCTGCACTTTCAGAGTGTAGGAGACCGGCCCCGTGTTGGGGATCGCCCCCAGGTCCAATTCCGGGGGACTGAGTTGGATGTGTCCCGGCCCCTGCGCTTTTCCGGCAGAGCAGCCAGCGAGAAGGGCGCCGATGAGCAGCCCGGCGAGGAGCCAGGCCGGGGTGAATAGCCGTCGGCGGGCCATCGGGTCAGCGGGGAGATGCGATCGCATTGTTGATCGCCCCGGCGAAAGCGTCAAACGGGAGCGCTCCGACGAGCATCTGTCCGTTGATCCAGAACGTCGGTGTGACGCCAATCCCCAGAGATCGGGCCAGGGATGCATCAGCGGCAACGACCTCCGCATATTTTCCCGAATCCAGACATTCATTGAAGGCGGTGGTATCCAGCCCCAGTTCCTCCGCAAAAACTTTCAGGTTCTCTTTGTTGAACGCTCCCTGATTCTCACCAGCCTGCCGCTGGAAGAGCAAATCGTGGTAGGCCCAGAAACTGTTCTGATCAGCCGCACATTCAGCGGCCTGCGCCGCCCATAGTGATTCGGGTCCGAGAAAAGCGAAATGCACGTAGCCGAACCGCACTTTGCCTGACTGGATATACGTTTCTTCAATCAGGGGAGCCGTTTCGCGGGTAAACCGGCCACAGAAGGGGCATTGAAAATCGCTGAACTCTACGATGGTCACCGGAGCGCTGGCATCTCCCTTGAAATGGCGGACCGAGAAGGGCACATTGCCCGTGGGTCCGGGCGATGGTTCCTTTGTCTCCTGGGGAGGATCCGCAGTCTCTATCGCGGGCCTGGCTTCGGAAATCGGCGTGGCGTTCATCGTTGCGACTCTGACAGGTGTAACCATCGGCCGGCCCAGGTATCCCAGCACTAGGCCAGAAGCAAGCCCTATGACCAGCACCATAAAGGGATTGAGCCGATTCCCAGTCTGGGGGGGCTTTCTCACAGTTGCCTCCTTTCTTGATCAAAGATTCAGGGTATGGAACGCTGCACCCGCACCCCCCGCCCGGTCATATCCAGACTGAGGGCACCCACGATGAGAAGGTAGAGAGTGTAGGTGACAACCTCCAGGAGCGATGGATTGCCATTGTAGCCGAAGAGAGATTTCAGGAACTGCCCGACCAGAGACTTCTCGTCCAGAATCGGGTTGATGTCCCATACGTGCTCCACGAAGGTGGGCAAGAGAGCGGCCTCCTGAAGTTCGTGTACCCCCTGCGCCACCAGGCCTGCGGCGAAGAGGAGCAGCAGGATGCCCGTCACGCGGAAGAAGGCACGTACGTTCAACCGCCTGCCCGCGGCAAACATCAACCATCCCAGGGTGATGGCCACCACCAATCCCAGTACGCCACCGACCAGAGTTTGCATCGGGGTCGCGCTGAAGGCGGCGGCCGTCAGAAAGAGCGCCGTTTCAATCCCCTCGCGCACCACGGCCACAAAGGCCAGTCCGAACAGCGCCCAGGCACTGCCAGCGGCGACGGCCGCGCGCACGTCGGATTCCAGGTGTACCTGGATGTGGCGGCCCTGGCGCTGCATCCAGAAGATCATCCAGGTAAGCACCCCCGCCGCCAGGAGCATCGCCACACCCTCAAAGATCGCTTCGCCACGCCCCTCCAGAGCCACCCCCAGCGCGTTAAGCGCCAGGCCGACGGCCATGCTGACAGCGACGGCCACCAGCACCCCGGCCCACACCGTCCGGCTGCGGTTGGCATGCCCCAGCCGGCGCAGCACACTCAGCACGATGCCGATGATCAACGCGGCTTCCAGCCCTTCCCGTAACGTAATCAGAAAAGAAGCGAACATCTCTCTCCTCACACGAGGTGGTCTTTATCCCATCATACCTCTCCCTGGCAAGCACAGGAAGCGCCAGTTGCCCCGCATTCCCCCGCGCCAAATGGCGGGGAGGCGGCCTCTGAAAAAGCGGGCGGGGCCGCC
>Ga0308419_1002128_pt1 | contig 12877 bp, 9 predicted proteins | sample HotsprSampleMS50_FD_203674 | JGI IMG/M metagenome (GOLD analysis project Ga0308419, IMG submission 203674) | Hot spring phototrophic mat microbial communities from Mushroom Spring, Yellowstone National Park, Wyoming, United States - 20090730_MS50 ... | reverse complement strand
CCAACGTGCCGTTCGGCAAGTTCATGCGCGACCTGCACCGCCTGGGCGCCGAGGCGATGGTGATCGTGGTGACGTTGCACATGCTGCGCACGTTCGTCACCGGATCATATAAGAAGCCGCGTCAGTTCACCTGGTTCACCGGCGTGGTGCTGCTCGTCGTCACGCTGTTCCTGTCGTTCAGCGGTTATCTGCTGCCGTGGGATCAGTTGGCGTTCTGGGCGGTGACGATCGGCACCTCGATGGCGGACGCTGTGCCCCTGGTTGGCCCGGAGATCAACCTGCTGCTGCGCGGCGCGCCCGACATCGGCGCCGGTGGCCTGCTGCGCTTCTACCTCTTCCACGTCGTGCTGTTCCCGCTGATCGGCGTGATCTTCGTCGCCGTGCACTACTACAAGGTGGTGCGCTTCGGCATCAGCCTGCCGCCGGAGATGGAGGCGGTCGGCGAGGATACCGCTCGCAAGGTGCCGCCGGAGAAGCGTGTCAACTTCATGCCCGACATCCTCACCAACGAGCTGATGTACGCCGGCGTAGCCTTTGCCGTTCTGGCCATCTCCTGCGCGACGTGGTATTCGGCGCCGCTTGAGCACCATGCTGACCCGCTGGTCACGCCCAACCACACCGTCGCGCCGTGGTACTTCTACTGGCTGCAGGGCCTGCTCAAGATCCCTCACATGATTCCCTTCCTGCCTACCGGAATCGCTGCCGAGGTGGATCGCTTCTTTGCCAACGTGTTCGGCCTGACCCCGAAGGTATTCTGGGGAGTGATCGTCGGCCCGCTGGCATTCCTGCTGCTGTTCGTGGTGCCCTACATTGACCCGAACCCCAGCCGCCGCTATGGCGATCGCAAGGTGATGCTGGGCTTCGGCGCGCTCTTCTCCGCGGCCATCATCTACCTCTCGCTGGCTGGGATTCCCACTGGTGTGCCTATCACTGGTTTCGGCTATGTGGGTGGTGACCCGGCTTCGGAGGTCGGTCAGGCTTTCATCCCCGATGAAGGCATCGGCCCGGTGCGCAGGATGCCCTACTCGCAGTATGTCGTCGGAAACTTCCCGGTCAACGCCCAGCCGAACACTGGCTCACCTGGCCTGGATCGGCTGATTCGCGATATCCACAACGACATGGAGGCGCGCAAAGCCCGTCCCGATCCGCTCGGCAAGAGCCTCTCGGCTGACGCGACCGGCTCGCTGGAAGTGAAGCAGATTCAGTCGAACCTGCGGCAGGTCATCATCACGGTCAACTACACGGACGCGGATGGCAAGGCGCTGCAGTTCAAGAAGTACACCTTCCTGCACGCCAATTCAGGTTACGTCGCCGAATAAGGACAGTCTCAATGAGCATCTTCAAGAAGATCGTCACTTACCGTCCCAGCTTTACCGTCCGCATCCTGACCGGACTGATCAGCATGCTGGTCTTGCTCAGCGTGTGCACGTTCATCGGCCTGGCCGATCGCACCCGGCTGAACGTGCGCGCTGCTCAGTTCGACGCGCGAGCGGTCGAAGCCGGGGCTAAGGTGTACTTCGATCAATGCGCCCGCTGCCACGGCCTGAAGGGCGAAGGCGTCGAGGGCCTCGGCCCGGCTCTGGCCAGCGAGCAATTTGTCGGTCGGATCGAGCTGGTCCGCGACAACCTGCAGATGCAGTCCGTCAGGGTGGTTGTCCCCAGTGAGCGGCTGAGTCAGATCGGCTGGTCTGGTCCGCTCCGCGATTACATCATCGCGGTCACCGAGTCTGGTATCCCCATCAAGACCAGCAACGTGTGGGACGTCAATCATCCCACCTTCGGCGAGCGCTACGGCGGCCCGTTGCGCGGCGACCAGATCCGTGATGTGGCCAGCTTCATCGTCAACTACGGCCTGGATCCGTTGCCCAACGATCAGGCGATCCTGCCGCCGGCGCCCGGCGAAGGTCAGGCTGCGCGCCCGACGCCGGTGCCGCTCACGCCTGCCCAGGAAGCCGGCAAGGCGCTGTACGAGGCCAAAGGCTGCACCGCCTGCCACGCCATTCGCGGGGTCGGCGCACAAGGCGCGCTGGGTCCGAGCCTCAACCGCATCGGCTCTGTGTCGGAAGAGCGCATCGCCAGCGATGACTACAAGACCAAACTGCAGGGTCAGCCGCCTGCCACCACCGCCGCCGAATACATCCGGCAGTCCATCATCTATCCGAACGCCTACATCGTGCCCGAATGTCCGCAGGGCGCCTGTCTGGCCAATCTGATGCCGCAGAACTATCAGCAGCAGATGACCCCGGAGGAGCTGGACAACCTGGTGGATTACCTGGCTTCACTCAGGTGACCGGCCTGCGAAGCTGAATTAAGGGCGGGTGGCACACCCGCCCTTTCGCTTTTCCGGTTGGCTGGATAATCCGTTGTCATGTCATTCCGTCGCTCCACCTCGCTGCTGCGCGTCACCCTGGGCCTGATGATGGCCCAAAGCCTGGCGCAGGCAGCCTATTCGACTGCCGTTACCGTGAACACACTGGCGGCCGCTCAGCTCAGCGGGCAGAAGGCGCTGGCCGGGCTGGCCGGCATGGCCGTGCTCGGCGGCTCAGCCCTGGCGGCCTATCCGGCTGGATACCTGATGACTCGTCTGGGTCGCCATGTCGGCCTGATCACCGGCGCAGCGGTGGCCGCGCTGGGCGCGGGCCTGGCCGGGTTCGGCATCGTGCGCGCCAGCTTCCTGGCCTTTCTGTGGGGACTGTTTGTGTTGGGCATGGGGCGCGCTGCGCTTGACCAGAGCCGCTTCGCCGTCGCAGAGGTCACGCCGCAGCAGCGCCGCGCCCGCGCCATGAGCCTGGTGATTTGGGGCGCGACGGTTGGCGCAGTCTCCGGGCCGCTGCTGGCCGCGCCGGCCAGCAACTGGGCGTTGTCGCTGGGCATGAATACCTACGCCGGGCCGTTGCTGTTTACTTCGGCCGGCTATGCGCTGGTGGGGCTTGCGCTGTCCATCGTGCTTGCCGTGGATTGGCGGGCGATGGTGGAGCGCGCGACGGCCGGTCCCTCGCCGTCGGCGGCGACGCCCTCGGCGCCGCAGGAACAACGCTCGTTCCGAGCGGCCCTGCGCCAGCCGGCCGTGTTTGCTGCGCTGATGGCGATGGCCTGCGGTCAGGCGGCCATGGTGTTGCTGATGGCCAGCGTGAGCGTGCACATGAGCGACCACGGCCACGATCTGGGCGATATCTCTGCCGTCATCAGCGTTCACGTGCTGGGCATGTTTGCCTTCTCGCCGCTGCTGGGCCAGATGACCGACCGGCTGGGGCGGCGCGCGGTGATTGTCGCTGGTGCGCTGACGCTGATGGCGGGCTGCCTGATCGCGCCGTTGTCCCTGCATACGCCGTGGATCGCGCTCGGCCAGTTCTGCGTTGGCCTGGGGTGGAGTGGGTGCTACGTGGCCGGCAGCGCCCTGTTGACCGATGCGCTCGGCCAGGCCGAGCGGGCGCGCCTGCAGGGCGCCAACGATGCGGTGGTCAACGTCGCCTCGGCCGCCGGCAGCCTGGGCAGCGGCCTGTTGCTGGCGGCGGCAGGGTTCACCTGGTTGGCGGTCGTCGGCTTTGTGGTGGCGCTGCTGCCGTTGTTGGTGGTCGCCCTTGCCATGCTGCCGGCGGGTCGGCGTGCGGTTGCCTCCGGCGCCGGGGAGATGAGTTCGCGCCGGACTTGAGCGTCGGCGGTCGGTAGAATGCGGGTGCGCAGCGGCCAGCCTTGATTGCAGCAGCGCCATCGCCTGCCTGGGGCGAGCCGCAATGCACCGGCCGGCGGACGCGAACCGGCGCCTTCAGCATCATCAGTTATCAGCTTATTACCTTGTCTGCAATGTCCACTATCTACGACCTGCGCTCCTACCTCGACTTGCTCGAACGACACAACCAGCTCGTGCGCGTCCGCAGGCCGGTCAGCGTCGTGCACGAAGCGGCCGATGTAGGCGCGACGTGTGAGCGCACCGCTGGCCCGGCGCCGTTGTTTGAGCATTTGACTGACTACCCCGGCTGGCGGCTGTTCAGCAGCGCTGTGGCCAACCAGGAGCGCGTGGCGCTGGCCCTGGGCTGCGACAAAGATCGCGTTACCGCGACGATGGCCCGCGCGCTTGATCCGGCCAACGCCATCCGGCCGGTGCAGGTGCAGGACGCGGCCTGGAAGAAGAATCTCATCACCGACCTCGACGAGATTGACGTGAGCGCGCTGCCCATTCCCAAGCATGCAGCCGGCGACGGAGGGCGGTTCATCACCGGCGGCGTCGTCGTCAGCAAACACCCAGAGACCGGCATCGGCAACCTCGGCTACAACCGCATGGAGATCCTCGGCCCGCGCACCTTTGGGATGAACATCAACCAGTGGCGCGATGTGCAGCGCGCGCACGCCGCAGCCGAGGCGCAGGGCCGTCCGCTGGGGATCGCTGTGGCCATCGGCCTCGACCCGGCCTTGATGATCGCCGCCGGCTGCAAGTACGACGGCGACGAGACGCAGATCGCCGGCGCCATCCGCGGCCGCCCCGTCGAGGTCACGCACGGCGTCACCGTAGACGTAGACACCATCCCGGCTCATGCCGAGCTGGTGCTGGAGGGGCACGTGCTGCCCGGCGTGCGGCGCGCGGAGGGGCCGCTGGCCGAGTTTCACGGCTACTACGGCGAGCCCTGGGAGTCGCCGGTGTTCGAGGTGACGGCGATCGGCTGGCGCGACGACCCGATCTTCCAGACCATCGTGCCCGGCTGGAACGAGCACATCTACATCGGCAACGTGCTGCCGCGCGAGCCGCTGCTGATGCGCTTTGCCTCGCACGCCAGCAAGAATGTGCAGGCGGTACATATCCCGCCCTATACCAACGGCTTCCTGGTGGTGGTGCAGCTGGCTAAAAAGGCGAACATGGGCGAGCCGCGCAACGTGGCGCTGGCGGCGTTCGCCGCCCACCCAAACTTCCGCGTGTGTGTGGTGGTTGAGGGCGACGTGAACATCTATGACCCAAGCGACCTGCTGTGGGCGCTGACCACGCGGGTGGATTGGGGGCAGGATGTGTTCACCGTGCCGCGCGCCCAAGGCCACGAGATGGACCCGGCCAACGACAGCAAGGGCATTGGCACCAAGATCGGCATAGATGCTACCTTCGACAAGGGGCGTCGCCCCTACGGTCAACGGGTGAGCTATCCGATGGTGGAGCTGGCGAAGTATCTGAGCTAGTCCGGCGAGCGGCGGCCCTCCCTACCTGGCGAAGTCGCCGACGATGTGAACCGCGCGTTCATCGGGGATGAAGCGCTCGATCCACACGCTCAGGCGAAAGGCCACCTCGTTGACGGCGAGGTATGTGGGATCATGAACCGTCTCTAGCGCGCACACCTGCAAGCCTGCCCTCTCTGCCGATGCCCGCAGCGCCCGAACGGTGTTGGCCCGGTATGCTACCGGAAAGGTGTCGTGTTCGCGGCGGGCGTAGAGCAGGCGCACCAGCGGCGCCTGCGCCCATGCCGGCGCCAACCGATTGATCCGGGCGACGTAGCTGGCCGCGTTGGGCGTCAGGAAGACCAGGTGACCGGCAGGCCGCAGCACCCGGCTCACCTCGGCGAACAGGCGGTCTGGTTGCCGGACATGCTCGATCACCCAGGAGCACACGACCAGGTCGAAGCGGCTGGCGGCAAAGGGCAACGCATCGGCGTCGCTCAGCACGCGCCGCATGGACGGCACGCGGTTGTGTCGCAGCGAAGGCAAGTGCCGATCTGCGCCGACCGGCAGCCGGACGCGCTGGTGGAATAGTTCCATGACCCCGCCCGCGCCACAGCCCAAGTCGAGCACGATCGCATCTTCGCGGATGTATCGCCGCACGAATGATTCGTACACCTCCCCACTGGTGCGCCAGCCCGGGCGCAGGGCGCGGTAGCGTTCACGATAGCGGTTTTGCTTATCCAGCGAGAGCACGAGCGACAGCGTAACATACCCGCAGCCGGGAGTGTTCACAGCAAGGGACCAGGGCTGATCCTCACGCAGAGGCGCGGAAAACGCGGAGAGAAGCACTGCGCAGCATAGTTGCCCCTGTGCGTGAATGCACGCGCGTGGAATCGGCGGACGCACCGGCAGCCGGCCGCATCGCGTATCATGCGCAGCCATGACGCAAGCTCCCCCGCTTCTTTACGATTGGACCGGCGCGCCGCTGGATCGGCTGCCCGACCGCATTCAGTATGGCGCATCGGCCTTCATCCTGAACGAGCGCGGCTATCTGCTGCTGCAGATGCGCCAGGATAACCGGCATTGGGCAATGCCGGGCGGCAGGCAGGACATCGGCGAAAGCATTGCCCAGACCTGCCTGCGCGAGGTGTGGGAGGAAACCGGCCTGCGCGTGCGGATCAAACGCTTGATCGGCGTCTACACCGATCCAACCCAGTATCTGATCGCTCGCTATCCCGGCGGCGATGTGGTGCAGATTTGCAGCATGTGCTTTGAATGCGAGATCATCGGCGGCCAGATCACCATCTCGCCGGAGAGCGTGGAGATTGGCTTCTACCCCCTGGATGCGCTGCCGCAGCCGATGCTCCTCACCCACAAAATCCGCATTCAGGACGCGCTGGCCCAGTCCGGCCATCCGTTCATCCGATAGAGGGCGACGCTGGGACGGTGCTATGGGACAGGCGACCGCAAGCACAGCGACCGACGCGGGGCGCGCAGCGCTGGCTCGCGCTGAGCAGTTCTTCGCTGCGCGCGGCTGGCAGCCCTTTGATTTCCAGCGCCAGGCCTGGGCAGCGTATCTGGCCGGCCAGAGCGGCCTGGTTCACGCCGTCACCGGCGCCGGCAAGACGCTGGCGGTTTGGCTCGGCCCGCTGATTGAGGCGCTGGCGGAAGGCGCAGGGGCGACGACGGGCCGCCTTGCGCGGGCCGAATCGCCCCCGCTGCGCGTACTGTGGGTCACTCCGCTGCGCGCGCTGGCCGCCGACACCGAGCAGGCCCTGCGCGATCCGCTTGAGGCGCTGGGTCTGCCCTGGACGCTTGAGCGGCGCACCGGCGACACGTCGTCCGGCCTGCGAGCCAGACAAAAGGCGCGCCTGCCCACTGCGCTAATCACCACGCCGGAGAGCCTCTCGTTGATGCTGAGCTGGCCGGACGCGCAGGCGCGCTTTGCCCACCTGCGCTGCGTGATCGTGGATGAATGGCACGAGCTGCTGGCCACCAAGCGCGGCACGCAGACCGAGCTGGCGCTGGCCCGCCTGCGGCGCTGGCGGCCAAATCTGCGCACCTGGGGGCTGAGCGCTACCCTGGGCGACCTGGGCATCGCCCTGCGCGCCCTGCTCGGCCAGGGCGCAGATGAGCCGGACGCCTGCCTGATCCGCGCCGACCTGCCCAGGCAAGTCGTGATTGATACGCTGATCCCCCAGCAGGTGGAGCGCTTTCCGTGGGCCGGCCACCTGGGGCTGACCATGCTGCCGCGCGTGATCGCAGCCATCGAGGCCAGCCGCAGCGCGCTGGTCTTCACCAACACGCGCTCGCAGACCGAGCTGTGGTATCAGGCCATCCTGGAGGCGCGCCCCGATTGGGCCGGCCAGATTGCCCTGCACCACGGCTCGCTGGACAAAGCCGAGCGCGAGTTCGTGGAAGCCGGCCTGAAGGAAGGCCGGCTGCGGGCCGTGGTGTGCACTTCCTCGCTCGACCTGGGCGTGGATTTCTCGCCGGTGGACTGTGTGTTGCAGATCGGCAGCCCTAAAGGGGTGGCGCGCCTGCTCCAGCGGGCCGGCCGCAGCGGCCACGCGCCGAGCTGCCCCAGCCGCGTCATCGGCGTGCCCACCCATGCTCTGGAACTGGTGGAGTTCGCCGCTGCGCGACGGGCCGCGCTGCGCGGCCAGATCGAGGCTCGCTCGCCGCTGAGCAAGCCGCTCGACGTGCTCGCCCAGCACGTCGTCACCATTGCCGCCGGCGGGGGCTTCCGCGCCCCTGAGCTATTCGCGGAGGTGCGGGCTGCCTATGCTTATCGCGACCTGAGCGAGGCCGAGTGGGGGTGGGTGCTGGACTTCGTGACGCGCGGCGGGCAGGCGCTGGGCGCCTATCCGGAGTTCCGCCGCGTGACGGTGGACGACGGCTGGTATCGGGTCGCCGACCAGGCGACTGCGCAGCGCCACCGCCTCTCGATCGGCACGATCGTCGGCGAGTCGGCGATCACCGTGCAATACCTGAAAGGGGGCAGGCTGGGCACGGTGGAGGAGTCGTTCGTGAGCTGGCTGAAGCCGGGCGAGTGCTTCCTGTTCGGTGGGCGGCTGTTGGAGTTCGTCCGGCTGCGCGATAACACCGCCTGGGTGCGCCGGGCCAGCGGCCGGCGGGCGGCTGTGCCGCGCTGGATGGGTGGGCGCATGCCGCTCTCCACCGAGCTGGCCGGCGCCCTGCGCGAACGGCTCGACGCTGCCCGCCAGGGGCGCTGGGACGAGCCAGAGATGCAGGCCGTCCGCCCGATCTTGGAGCTGCAGGCGCAGCGCTCCCGGCTGCCCGAACCGGACGAGCTGCTGATCGAGCGCGTCCGCACCCGCGAGGGACATCACCTGTTCTTCTTCCCCTTCGAGGGTCGCGCCGTCCACGAGGGCATGGCTGCGCTGATCGCCTTCCGGCTCTCGCGTCGCGCGCCGATCTCGTTCTCCTTTGCCATCAACGACTATGGCTTCGAGCTGCTCTCGCCCGATCGCGCCGAGCCGGGCGACCTGCGGATCCTCTTCTTGCCGGATGGCCTGGCCGAGGACCTGGTCGCCAGCCTGAACGCTGCCGAGCTGGCGCGCCGACAGTTCCGCGAGGTGGCCCGCATCGCCGGCCTGCTCTTCGAGGGCCTGCCCAGCCGCCGCAAGAGCAACCGCCAGTTGCAGGCCTCCAGCAACCTGTTCTACGAGGTGTTTAGCAAGTATGATCCGGGCAACCTGTTGCTGGTGCAGGCGCGGCGCGAGGTGCTGGAGCGCCAGTTGGAGGAGAGCCGGCTGCAGCGCGCCCTCCAGCGGATCGTCGCCGGCCGTATTACCCTGCTGGATGTGCCCAAGCCCACCCCGCTGGCCTTCCCGCTGATGGTGGACCGCCTGCGCGAGCAGTTGAGCAGCGAGGCGCTGGTTGAGCGCGTGCGCAAGATGCAAGGGCAATTCGCCTAGCGCGCGACGCGCCGACCAATCGGCATGGATTTCGTGCTCGGAAGATGGATGTCGTCATTGCAGGTGAGCCTGTGCGCTTGTTGCCGGAGCGGGCAGCCTTCTGGCCGCGCCGGCGGGTGCTGTTCGTCGCCGATCTGCACATGGGCAAGGCGGCAGCCTTCCGCGCCTCCGGGCTGGCCGTGCCGGAGGGGGACCTGGCCGACGACCTGCGCCGGCTGACGGGGGCCATCGCGCGGGTCGGCGCCCGGCGGGTGATCTTCCTGGGCGACCTGCTGCACGCGGCGCAGGGGGTGACTGCGCAGGTGATCGCCCAGGTAGCAGCCTGGCGGCGCAGCCACGCGGATTGTCGGTTCCTCGTCGTGCGCGGCAACCATGATCGGCGCGCCGGCGATCCTCCGCCCGAATGGGAGATGGATTGCACAGATGAGCCGCACCTCGAAGCGCCGTTTGTGCTGCGCCATGCGCCAGGACCGAGCGGCCATGGCTACGCGCTGGCCGGCCATCTGCATCCTGCCGTGGCGCTGCGCGGGCGGGGCAGGCTGCGCGCGCGCCTGCCGTGCTTCGTCGTCGGCCCCAGGCAGATGATCCTGCCAGCCTTCGGGAGCTTCACCGGCGCGGCCCTGGTCCGCCCGCAGGCCGGCGAGCGCATCTATGCCATCGCCGATCAGGCTGTGATCCCCATCAACCGTTGATCGCCTCACCCGCACCCTGGTAGGGGCGCATCGCGATGTGCCCACGGGAGGAGCGCATCATGCCATGCCCACCATCAACGACTGAAGCCCGTGGAAGTGATAGGCGTTGCGGTAGACCGGCTGCTCCAGCAAAGCCAGCCTGGGCGCACGGCGCGCCAGCGTCCCCAGGGCGATCTCCAGCTCCAGGCGGGCCAGCGGCGCGCCGACGCAGAAGTGAATGCCGCCGCCGAATGAGACGTGGGGGTTGTCGCTGCGCGCGATGTTCAGCGCCGCCGGCTGCGGGAAGCGCTGCGGGTCGCGATTGGCCGAGCCGAGCAGCAGGGCGATCGTGTCGCCGAACTTGAAGCAGTGCCCGTTCCAGTCCAGGTCATCCAAGACCCAGCGCGTGAACAGATGGAGCGGCGTATCGAAGCGCAGCAGTTCCTCGACCGCTGAGCGGGTCAGCTCCGGATGGGCGACCAGCTTCTCCCACTGTTCCCGATGGGTGAGCAGCGCATAGACGCCGTTGCCGATTACGTTCACGGTGGCCTCGTGGCCGGCGTTGAGCAGTTGCATGCAGCCGGAGATCAGCTCGTGCTCGGTCAGCCGGTTGCCCTGGTCTTCGGCTTCGATCAGCCGGGTGATCAGGTCGTCGGTGGGCGAGCGACGCCGCTCGCTCACCAGGTCTTTGAGATAGGTGTAGAACTCCTGGGTGGCCTGCACCGCCTGGCGCTCCTGCTCGCGCGTGCGCCCCAGCTCATACATCGCTACCATCGCGTGCGACCAGCGCAGCAGATGCTCGCTCATCTCCACCGGCACGCCCAGCATGCGGGCGATGGTGACCACCGGCACCGGCGTGGCGTAGGCCGGCAGCAGGTCTACTTCGCCCTGAGCCAGCATCTCGTCCACGAGCTGATCGCAAAGCGCCTGGATGTGCGGGCGCAGGCTCTCGATCTGACGGGCCATGAAAGCCTTTTGCACCAGCCCGCGCAGGCGAGTGTGGTCGGGCGGCTCCATCTGGATCATCGTGGCGTCGTCCACGTCGTAGAAGGGCTTCAGCTCATCGGGGATGGGCGGCCAGCCTAGCTCCTCGCGCGTGCGCAGGTGGGTGATCTGTCGGCCAAAGCGCCGATCGCGCAGCAGGGCGTTCACATCGCTCCAATGGGCGAAGCACCACAGGTCGAAGTCCTCCCAGTAGAACGGCTGCGGCAGGGCGCGCAGGGCGTCGTAATACGGATACGGGTCGTTGTAGAAGTGCGGGTCGCGCGGGTTCAGCCGGACGACCGAATCGTGAATCTCAAGGTGCATCTTGCCGGTCAGTATAGACGGGAGGCGCACCTCCTGCGGCAGGCAGGCGAGCGCTAATATTTCAGTTATTGAGCGTGTAATACAATCTTAAAGCCCGGCCTGGACGCATGGGCCATCGCGCTCAGGCGACGCCTGTGACGCGGTTTGAATTCGACACAATAGACTGGAGGGTGATCCATGACGATCTTCGACCCGACGCGCTCGTCGGCCTCTGCGCCGACGAGGAATGGCGCTGAGCAGTCCGCCCCCTTGCAGCAGCCGGCGGCTGCCAAAACCGATAGCGCCTACACGACGGCGCTGGCCCAGTTCGACCGCGCCGCCCAGATCCTCAACCTGGACGCGGGCATGGCCAGCATGCTGCGATCCTGCAAGCGCGAACTCACCGTGAACTTCCCGGTGAAGATGGACAACGGAGAGATTCGGCGCTTCACCGGCTACCGCGTGCATCACAACACCGCGCGCGGCCCGACCAAGGGCGGCATTCGCTATTCGCCGCACGTGGACCTGGACGAGGTGCGCGCCCTGGCCATGTGGATGACGTGGAAGTGCGCGGTGGTCAACATCCCCTACGGCGGGGCCAAGGGTGGGGTGGTGTGCAACCCGAAGGAACTTTCGGCCCGCGAGCTGGAGGGCCTGACGCGCCGCTACACCACCGAGATCACGCCGTTCATCAGCCCCGAAGGCGATATCCCCGCGCCGGACATGGGCACAAACCCGCAGATCATGGCCTGGATGATGGACACCTACTCGATGCACCGCGGCTACTCCGTGCCGGCCATCGTCACCGGAAAGCCGGTGAACATCGGCGGCTCGGCCGGGCGCTTTGAGGCCACCGGCCGCGGCATCATGTTCGTCGTCCGCGAGGCCCACCGGTCGTTCGGCTGGAACTTCGACGGCATCCGCGTCGCCGTGCAGGGCTTTGGTAACGTCGGCTCGATCACTGCGCAGACGGCCCACGAGATGGGCTGCAAGGTGATCGCCGTGAGCGATGTCGAGGGCGGCATTTTCAACCCGCACGGGATAGACATTCCGCGCCTGCGGCGCTACATGCGCGAACATCACACCGTGCAAGGGTTCGATGGCGCCGACAAGATCACCAACGCCGAGTTGCTTGAGTTGCCGTGCGATGTGCTGGTGCCGGCGGCGATGGAGAACCAGATCACCGGCGCCAACGCGGCGCGCATCAAGGCGCGCATGGTGGCCGAGGGCGCCAACGGCCCGACCACGCCGGAGGCCGACGAGATGCTGATGGCCAACAACGTGCTGGTAATCCCCGACATCCTGTGCAACGCCGGCGGGGTGATCGTCAGCTACTTCGAGTGGGTGCAGAGCCTGCAACAGCTCTTCTGGGAAGAAGACGACGTGACCCATCGCCTGGAGCGCATCCTGATCCGCAGCTTCCACGACGTGTATGAGCTGTCGGTGCGCATGGACCTGGATCTGCGCACGGCAGCGCTGGTGCTGGGGATTGGGCGGGTGGCCGAGGCCACCCAGACGCGCGGGCTATATCCGTAAGCCGTCCGGCGGGCAGGTCGGGCCGGCGAAGATGCGCCGGCCCGACTGTGGGGCCTGGCAGGCGCGCCTGCCCCGCGCCCAAGTCGTCCGGAGCCGCCATGCAACCCGTTGGGAAAGGGGTTGACTACACAAGCAAACGCTGCTATCTGATGAGAATATGAAGCCAACCGGTAAAGCGCCTACCCCCCTGCGCAAAACTTTTGCAAACGGGTCTCGCGATTCTGAAAGGACCGACGCTGTGCGCGAGCAAAGTTTGCATCGCGGCGCTCGGCCGAATCTCTATGATCTCGTCTATGGTGATTG
>Ga0308419_1002122_pt1 | contig 12916 bp, 10 predicted proteins | sample HotsprSampleMS50_FD_203674 | JGI IMG/M metagenome (GOLD analysis project Ga0308419, IMG submission 203674) | Hot spring phototrophic mat microbial communities from Mushroom Spring, Yellowstone National Park, Wyoming, United States - 20090730_MS50 ... | reverse complement strand
GGCCATTTTCCTGTCGGCTGAGGGTAACTCCATGCGGCAGAATTTCGGCAGTGATTACCGCGCCGTTCCGCATAACTACCTCATATTCCTCCGGTCCCAGCAAGACTCGTTTGAGCCGTTCGGGCACATCATTCAAAATAATCCGTCCACGGCGAATGATGGCAATTTGATCGGCAAGCTGCTCCGCTTCTGCAAGGTTGTGGGTACAAAGGATGACCGCCCGCTGGTCAGAACGCAGGGCAAGGATGGCATCCCGCACAATTCTTGCGCTCTCCGGATCCATGGCAGAAGTCGGCTCGTCCAGCAACAGCACTGGCGGGTTATGCAGCAAGGCGCGCACCAGCGCTAGCTTTTGCCGCATGCCTTTGGAGTATTCGCCAAGTTTCTTTTTGCGCGCATCTGAAAGACCAAACTGTTCCAATAATTCACTCTTACGCTGCTCAATGACCGGGTCTGGCATCCGATACAGGCGTCCATAAAAAGTCAGATATTCATCGGCATTCATTCGAGCATACAGACCATGATGCTCGGTCAAAACCCCTACTGAAGCACGCACTTTTTCCGCTTCTTGAACCACATCGTAACCGGCAATCTTTGCGCTCCCGCTGGTCGGGCGCAGCACGGAGGTCAACATGCGTACGGTAGTCGTTTTACCGGCGCCGTTCGGTCCGAGCAAGGCCAGCACCTGCCCGGCCGGCACATCCAGATTAATGCCTTGCACGGCAACGAAATCGGCAAAGTGCTTGGTCAAATTTTCTGCGTAAATCATTTTTCATCCCCTCAAATTCGTTCTATCCATCCGATAAAATTTCAGCCGCTAATCGTTTGCGATGGATTGCTTCCCTTGCGGTGCCGCCACAACAACCCAACCGCTGAACTGATCGCAATCACCGCCATTAGTGTTTGGTTGACATTCAGACCCGCCAAAGGCGAAGGGTCTAATCGTAGAAATTCCAGGAAAAAACGCCCAACCGGGTAAATGATCAAATACATTAAAAAGATGTCGCCTTTCTTCAACCGGTTGCTGAATTTTCGCCCTGCCCAAAGCAGAAAGGCCATGTTGAGAAGGTTGTAAATGGATTCATATAAGAACAGCGGATGATAGTAGGCGATGTCCTTGAACTCAGGCAGGCGGTGAACCGGATCAATGAAAATTGCCCATGGCAGATTGGTTGGTGCCCCGTATAATTCCTGATTCACAAAATTGCCCCATCGCCCAATTGCCTGCGCCAGTGCCAATCCGGGGGCAATGATGTCCGTCCATTCGGCAAAGATCAGCCCCTTTTTACGGCAGTAAAGGTACAACGCCAGCGCCCCGCCCATCACAGCGCCGGGAATGCCAAGCCCGCCGTTCCAGATGGCAATGGCATCCAGTGGATGGGTCAGGTAATACCAGGTTGTAATTCCTCGTTCGACCATAGAAGCCGGGGGAGTTAAGATGTGCCAGACACGCGCACCAATGACACCCGCAATTAATAACCAGGGCAGCATATCCCACACCAGATCAGGGCTCAGGTTGCGCTGTTTTACCTGACGGGCAGACAGCCAGGCAGCCATGATCGCCCCAAACATGATAATCACGCCATATAAGTGAATGGTAATTGGGCCTATACTGAAACTATTCGGCATCCTCACACCTCATTGTAAATTTATGCCTTTGGCAAGTCTTCTCCCTGGCGGCTTTGCTGATACACCAGCCAGATACGCTGTAAAGCCGTGAAATTCCCTAAAATTGCCAGAATCCACAATGCAATCAACGGCTGACTGAGCAGGAGCAACGGGATGAGAACCAGAAATCGCTCCACACGAGTCAACAAGCCACCTTTTACTGAAAAGTGGGCCGCTTCGGCACGCGCCTTGACGTATGAAACCATCAAAGAACCGCTGGCCGCAGCATAACCAAGCAGCACAGGCAGACCCTCGCCTTGTTGCAGGTAATAAATCATCAATCCGCCAATCAAGATAATTTCCGCAAAGCGGTCAACCACGGAATCAAGCACGCCTCCAAAGCGGGTGGGGTTTCCCTGCAGGCGCGCCATGGTGCCGTCCAGCGCATCCAGCGGCGCCATGATCAGCACCACCAGCCCGCCCCAAAAAAAATGCCCGCGGGCCAGCAATACTGACGCAGCAAAAATTCCCAGCAGTCCTAACAGAGTAACGCTATTTGGCGTCAACCCCAATCGAATGAAGAAAGCCCCAATTGGGTCAAGCACTCCCTTGAAACGGGCGCGTAAGAAGTCGGTAAATGTCCCTTTTGGGGGTTGTTTTTCTGTCCGAACCACGCTTCACCATGATAAAAGAGATGCAGTTGCGGAAGTTCACCGCAGATTTTCTGGTTTGTATCCTATCTTACCTGATGCAAACTGTCAAGCAATCCCCCCGTTTAAAGATTAATCATCATCCTCAGAGGAGTCATCATCCAGCGGATCTATCAACACTTCGCGGTCTTTTCCGCCTCCCTGCGCCGGGCCGACAATCCCTCTTTCTTCCAATTCATCCAACAAGCGCGCAGCCCGCGGAAAACCGATTCGCAGGCGGCGCTGCAGCAAACTGGCGCTGGCGCGTTGGGTAAGGCGCACCAGTTCAATGGCTTTCTCAATCAAATCGTCCCCCTCGTCATCCTGATTGATCAAATCTTCCCACGGCGCTGTTTGTTCGGTCTGATCGGTCAATCTCTGCTGCCAGAATTCAATCACCCGCTCGATTTCCTGATCTTGAAGCAGAACCCCCTGCGCCCGCTGTGGTGTACCGGATTCCGGGTTCAAGAACAGCATATCCCCTCTGCCAAGCAGCGACTCGGCTCCGTTGACATCCAGAATAACCCGTGAATCGATCGAAGATGCCACACTGAAGGCAATTCGCGCCGGAAAATTGGCCTTAATCAGGCCGGTTACCACATCCGTGCTCGGCCGCTGCGTCGCGATGACAAGGTGAATGCCGGTTGCCCGCGCCATCTGGGCCAGCCTGACCAGACTGTGCTCGGTCTGATCCGGCGCCGACATCATCAGGTCGGCCAGTTCGTCAATCAGCACCACGATGCGAGGCAGGGGTATCATGCCGCGCCGTTCGGCTTTGCGGTTGTAAGCGTTCAAATCGCGCGCTGCGTTGGCTTCAAACAAGCGATAGCGCTGTTCCATTTCAACCAGGGTCCAGCGCAGCACCGCCAGCATGCGTTCAATATCGGTTTCCACCTTGCCCAAAATGTGCGGCAGACCGGAAAAACGGGCCAGTTCGACCATCTTTGGATCCAGCACCACCAGCCGTAATGTGGCTGGTGAATTATTCATCACCAGACAGGTGATGATCGAAGCCAGACAGACCGATTTACCCGAACCGGTGGTCCCTGCCACCAACAGGTGCGGCATGCGCGCCAGGTCCGCCACCACCGGCTGACCGGACACATCCCTGCCCAGTGCAATCGCCAGTGGCGATTGCAACTTCAAGAATTCCGGCGATTCGAGAATTGGGCGTAGCCTGACCAGTGTGGTGCTGCTGTTCGGCACTTCCACCCCAACATAAGAATGGCCCGGCACGGGCGCTTCGATGCGCAATCGCTCAGCAGCCAACGCCAGCGCCAGGTCGCGTGTCAACGCCGAAATTTGGGCTACGCGCACTTTCTGGCGAATCATTTTTCCATCCGCGGCCGGTTTTTCGACATAGCCGGGTTCCACCGCAAATTGAGTGACGGTTGGCCCTTTGCGGTATCCAACCACCCGTGAAGGAACCCCAAATTCTGCCAGAGTTTTTTCGATCTGACGGGCAATCGCCAGAATCCGCTCTTCATCGAGACCGTTGCTCTCTTCCTTTGCCAGTAATGAAAGCGGCGGCAGATTTTCCTCGCGCTGATAGGCAACCACCGGGACGGGAATGCCTTCCTCCCGCTGAATTTTGGGGTGATTTTCATCCATGCCGGTTGGTTGCGAGTGAGTTACGGCTGGCATTTCCACCGGCAAAGAGTCAATCCACGCCTGAACACGCTGACCAGCCCAGTGATGAAAACCGGTCGCACTGGATAAAAACCAGATCCCCAGCAAAACCAGCAAAAGGCTGCTCCAGGGCAAAGGCAAGAACTGGCCGAGCAGGTACGCCAACCCCCAGCCAATTACACCCCCATCCAGACCCGCCTCTGCCCGCTCCACCGAAGCCCCCCCCAGCAACGCCAGAAATGCCATGGTGGTAAAAATCAACCCTTCCCAGGCAAGAATACGCCCTAAGGGGAAGCGGCGATTTTGCGCCGGGTTACTGCGCAGCAGAGAAACACCCGCAAGGGTGGTTAAAACTGCCAAAGGATAACTGGCAACCCCCAGCCAGCGCTTCAACCAGTATCCGAAAGGAGAAATAAAAGAGCCGCTGGTCAACCCCAGCAGTACCAACAGGGTTAACAAACCCAGCACCAGCAGTAAAATACCTGCCATATCCCGTCCATACCGTTCAAGACGCACCATCGCCCGCCCCACCCCCTCCAAAAGGGATGAAGCCTTCAATTGATTTTCTGAAAATCTTTTTTGGACGGACTTGCCGGCCTTCTTTTTGGAAGGGCTCATTCGGTTTGTACTAATCCCAGTCCCAGTCGGCGGCGCTCCGTATCCAGATGCAGAATGCGAACGTTCACTTCCTGCCCGACACTCAAATAATGATGAATGCTTTTACACTGCGGGGGCAGCCGGATCGAGGAAACGTGTATAAGACCTTCCACGCCTTCCTCCAGCCGCGCAAAAGCCCCGAATCGAGTCAGAGAAGTGATCCAACCACGCACCACATCGCCGGGTTTGTAACGCACCGCCATGGTTTCCCACGGATTTGGCTGCAGCCGCTTGAGGCTGAGTGCAATTCGTGAAGTGTCCTCATTCACTTGCAGCACAAGCACCTGAACTTCTTGATTGACGCTCAACAGATCAGCCGGATCCTGCACCCGTCCCCACGAAATCTCCGAAACGTGAATCAATCCTTCCACACCACCCAGATCCACAAACACCCCAAAGTTGGTGATGTTGGTAATGCGTCCATTGACCACCGCCCCTTCTTTGAGGGTGGAAAATAAGGCTCGCCGCTGACCTTCACCTGCCAGCGCAGCCCGTTCCGAAAGGACAACTCGTTCGCAGCGCGGTTCACATTCAATGACCTTCAGGCGGATGACGCGGTTGACATATCCGGCTAAAATACTCCGGCGTTCTTCCTCACTTGCATCGGTCGGCATTTCCACAAGATGGGAAACCGGCACGAATCCCTGAATGCCTTTGCCCTGCACCAGGACCCCCCCGCGATTGAAACCATGCACCTTGAGGGGAACAATTTCGTCCTCTTCAAAAATTCGCTGAACATACCCCCAATCGGTGGGAATAACTGTTCCCTCATTTGCTCCGCTTGAATTTGCTCCTTTGCGGGGAGGCGCATATAACTCCTCATCCGCAAGAACTGCCGCCCACCACCCCTCATCAATTGGATCTGCCTGCTGTTCCCCCAGATCCGTACCTGTTTTTTTGGCAACCATCCTGTTAACCTCCCTGCAATAAGTACAAATAAGGTTTATTTATTGTATTTCAATCACTCCGATTTTGGCAATTCGTTCGTGTGCCCATTTTGGGTTTCCATTTCCAGAATTGCTTTGGCAACCGCCTCAATTGCCACCCGCTGTTTACGGTACAGGTCGGCTTCCGACATCGCCAGACGCATGGCAATTTCTCTCACCTTCTTCCCCTCCAAAAATTTCATTTCCAGGATATTATACAATACCCATTCACCGGTGAAGCGCCGTTCTCCCTCCGGACGGACTCGTTCAATCGCTTCTCTCAAAATTGCCCGCAGCGCATTGGAAGTATTGCCGTCATAGCGGCTCAGCATGGCCTGCACAATTTTCAACTTCGTCAACGGGCTCTCGGTCAACTTGGGGCCGCCCCAGTAATGCGAAAGAGCGTCCTTTACCCACTGGGAAAAATCAGCGGCAGCCAAGGGAATTTCATCACTTAACAGTCCCGATTGATCATATCGGCCAGCGGCTTGTAATTGCTGGATATAAGCTGCTTTGGTAGCCAGTTCGCTGATTGACCGGAAAACCCCCTCCTGCAGACGGCGATCCTTAAGGGCCAGCAAGACCCGTTCGCTAAAATTGTTGATCACTTGAATTTGATCCTCATCCAGACGCATTCCGGCTGCGCCAGTGATTCCAAGTAACCCAATCAAGTCAGGAGCGCCCTCCTCGTCTTGATCCACCAGCGGAATGAGAATATCATCACCCCAGTTGAACATTTCCAGCGAAAGATGATTGGCACGGATCACACTTTCCAGGTCAACAGGGTTCTGATCCTCATCAAAAAAGGTCTTCCCAACCCGTACGACAATCTCAAGCCCTTCGGATTTAAGGGCAGCCACATAAGCGCCTCTCACCTGCAGTCGGTCACACACTGCCGCAAGAATCATCTCCAAAAACTGGCGCAAATCGTTGCGGGTAATTAACCGTTGCTCCAGGTTGCGCAGGACTTCGATTTCATCTTTATCCTTTCCGTAAAACAGCCAGCGCTCCAGCATGGGAAAGGTCAAAGTAACCAGATATTGTCCGGTCAAAATGGTTGCCACCATGACAATGGGGACCAGCGCGTTATATGGAAGGCCGTATAATTCACCTGCGCGGCGGAGAATGGTCGTCAAGGCCAGCGTAATTGAGGCGGTCACCGGCCCGCGCAAAATCCACTTAAAGAGCCGGCTCTTGATGGTACGGTCTGGCAGGGCAACCCCGAAAAACGCCACCGAATATGCCATCATCACCACCAACCCGCCCACCAGGAAGTTTGTCAGCACCGAAAACACCCAAAAGGTCAGCCGGTGTTGGGCGGCAAAATTGGATGAAAACAGCAAAAACGGAAATGACCCCAGCACGGGGGCAATCGAACCAACCAGCAGGTAGCCAATCCGCCTTTTGCTGGTACCGGTTGCCGAGCGTCTGAATGCCCGCACAAAGTTGTACCATGCCATGCCAATTGAAACAAAATACACCAGCATGAATAAATCGGTACCCAATACCGGTTTGAGATATGGCGCAGGTTGTGAATCTGCCGCCAGTTCGCCCACCAGCAAACCCAGCGGCAGCATTGCCAGAAACAAAACAGCCAAAACATATGAAAGGCGGATAGCCCAGCGGCGTTTACCCCGGCTGGGTTTTCCAGTGGTCGCCAGCAGCGCATCCGAAAAATGCAGGTAGGCCGAGGGCAAAAATACGATCCCAACCCACTGCAACCGCAACCATAATTCCAATTCCTCCCGGCGCGGAGCAACACTGGCGAGCGATTCAGCCGAGTATATGACCACCAAACAAAAAAGGATCATCGCAAACGAGCGGGCAACTCGTTCCCGCAAGTTGAAGGTTAACGAATACAGCAGCAGCGAAAAGGCTGTAATCGCCACTCCTGCCATGAGAATCTGGTTAATGGTGATCAAGACTCCCATTCAATCACCTTTGATGGATTACCTCAACATACTGCTGAAAAATAACGCAATATCCTGATTTGCGTAGTACTGATCATTGTAACCGCTAAATTCAAAACCCAGTTTCAACGCCATGCGGATAGCAGGGGCATTTTTAGAATGCGTTTCCAGAATCATCCGCCGCAAACCACGCCGGCTGGCCCATCCTTGCGCTGCCAGCAATAAAGCACTGGCAATTCCTTCTCTGCGGCAGTGTGCCGCCACTGCCAGATGCGCCACCCAGGCTGTCCGCGTCCCCACCCGCTCTTCCACGCCAACGTATCCAACGATGTCTCCTTTCAACACAGCTGCCAGCAGAATGGTCTGTTGCCGCAGACGATCCGGCAAGCTCTCCATGCTGTAGGGGTACTCCACCTTGACCGAGCGCGGCAAACGCACCTCACGGAAGGTAACCGAAAGCTGAGTTTCCTCAACCAGGCGCTCCATTTGCCACACATAATCGCTTTTACCGTAATGTTCAAGCGAAATCAATACCGGAATTTCACTTAATTGAGCAGGTCTTACTTCAATTTCAGGCATATTCCTCCATAAAATTATGGCGCAGAAATTCTGACCGGAATGACACAGGCAGGAAAAACATTGTTCACATTATCCGTCACAACCAGGCGTAAACGATAGTCGCCGGGGGTGAGCGTGGTGGTGTCCCACTGGCCGCTGCCCTCACCGCCCAGCGGTTGATCCACAATCACCCGATCGCCAGCCGCAATGGTAACCCACAGATTGGATGACGGCTCGTTGTATTCATATTTATAAAAACCGAGATTCGGCACACTCACCGTTCCGCGCAGGGTAACCAGTCCCTTCAAGGTTTCACCCGCCTTCGGAAAAGTCCACTCAATGACTCCCGGTATGCACCCATCCTGAGCGGAAACATCCAGGGTAGGGATACCAATCGCTTCGGCTTGAGGGGTTTCCACTGAAACGGGGGGCAGGGTAGCGGTTGGGGTCGCCAGCAGATCGGCAGTAGGGGTTGCCATGGCCTGAACATTGGGAAAATCGGGGAAAACAATGGTGGTCAACACAAACTCCGAAGCCCCCAGCATCAGAACAAACAAGAAAACCGAGAGGGATGAGCGGAAGCGACGCTGGGCGCTCTCCTTTTCCAGTCCAAACACCGCGGTTCGCAATTCCTGCAAGGCTGCCAGCATACGGCGCATGGCAAACAGGCCCGTCCCTACCAGCACCAGATAAATCCAGGGTTCGTAAGTTTTTAAAAAGCGGAGAACTTCCTCCATAATCCGCCTTTAACCACCCGCAGGATTCAAAGTTTCATCCGTCTGGTCACGCTGCCAGCCGCCGCAGAACACCCCGAATCAGCACCGTTAATTTGGGTACCAGTATTTTACCGGCTTCCAAAACCTCTTCATGGGTAGTCACTGTGCTGCCATCCAAATTGGCTTTGTTGGAAATGCCTGAAATGCCGAGGACGCGCATTTTCCCATGACGGGCAACAATCACTTCCGGCACGGTGGACATCCCCACGGCATCCGCGCCAATGGTGCGCAGAAAGCGCAGTTCCGCCGGCGATTCGAATGAAGGACCCGCCAGCCATACATAGACCCCCTCCCGCAGGAGAATACCCGCCTCATCAGCAGCCTGCCGGCAAAGTTCCATCAAATTGTGGTCATAGGGCTGGCTCATATCCGGAAAGCGCTCGCCAAATTCATCTAGATTGGGCCCCCGCAGTGGATTCATTCCTGCCATCCCAACCAGATTAATGTGATCCACAATTAACATGACATCCCCCGGCAAATAATCCGGATGAATAGCCCCGGCGGCATTGGTTACAATCAGCGATTCTACTCCCAGGCGCTGCATCACCCGAATCGGAAAGCCAATCCGGCCGATTGGATAACCTTCATAAAAGTGAGCCCGCCCCTGCATCACCATGACCGGCTGGTCTTCCAACCGTCCCATAATCAGACGTCCAGCGTGACCATGAATGGTCGAAACAGGCCAATGAGGGATTTCCGCATAGGGAATCACCACCGCATCCTCAATCTGTTCAGCCAGTTCTCCCAACCCCGATCCAAGAATGATGCCGGTTTTCGGTTGAACGCGGAATCGTTTCCTGAGGAATCCGGTTGCTTCATCAATTTCCGTCAGCGTAATCCATTCAGACAAATGAGCACCTCCATAGAAGCTTTAATGGTTCCCTTCTGTATTATAACCGTAGTTTGCCCGACCCGCTTTCTCAATTTTCGCCGCCGGTTTTTCAATGATGGGCGCAGTCTCTAATCACCCTTCTTCCTGTACGATGATTCTTTTGTACCATATTGGTTCTTCTTTATTAAACTGTAAACAAATTGTATGGCAATAACTCTCAAGATGTTCCTATAATAGGCGAAAATACATGATGAAACGATGAGATCTCTGCTTTCAATTCCCACCAAGCAACAACAAGCGCTGGTATTTCCCGCCGTCCTGATTGCATTTGTTCTGAATATCTTTTTATTAGTTTATTCTCTGATTGGCGGCTTGAATTTTTTCGAAAACCAAATCAGCCTGGCAACCGCTTTACTGAAATCAGCCTATCTGCTCATCTTTTATATTCACCTCATCCCGTTGCTTGAACGGTATCCCCAACGGGATTGGGTTATTCTGGCAGTCAACACGATTGTAGCCGTTTTCATCGAGTTTATCGGTCACCTTTTACCCGCGGGGTATTCCTTTACCTGCATCCTACTGATGACCGCCATTTCTTCACTCATTTTTGGTCGCCTGTACGCCTACATTTTTCTTGCATGTGCCTCTACAGCTCACATCGTTACACTGGGTTTGAACGACCAAAACATAATCAATTCGGTTTTCCTTGATCTTTTCTTCCTGCCCCTTTTAGGCATTGCGACCACTGAAACCCTGCTTAAGTTGCAAAGTTCACTGCAATTTGAAATCAATCGCCAGCAAATCATAAACAAGGTTTCTCGCAGCCTGTCCTCCTCGCTGGAAATTCATCAGGTCATCACGATGGTGACAACCGCCGTCCAGAGCGCACTGGATGCGGACACCTACTACTTCGGTTTAATCGAAGAGGATACCGTCCATTTAGAATTGTTCTACGACGATGGGGAATTCTTTCCATCCATGAATGTCCCAATTGAGGGCACCCTGGCCGGGCGGGTCATTCGAACCCGTCAACCTCTGCTCATTTGTGACCTGCCTGAAGAACGCAAAAAGCTGAACATTGACTTTAAACTGGTGGGAAACAACAAAGTCAGCCTTTCGTGGTTGGGAGTACCGCTCATCTCGGGCAAGGAAGTTTTGGGAATCATCGCGGTTGCTTCCTATCAAAAGTCAGCATTTGACCAACGCGATCAGGAATTACTTGAAAACATTGCCCAACGGGCGGCAATGGCACTGGATAATGCTTACCATCACCTCGAAGTAGAAACTCGCTCTCAAATGGACAGTCTCACCGGGGTGCTCAACCACAACACTTTTCTCACCCGCCTGGAACAGGCTGTGCAAACTGCACAGGCATGTGGTCAGTCCCTTTCTCTAATCATGCTGGATATTGACCACTTCAAAAAATACAACGACACCCATGGTCACCTCACCGGTGATAAGGTTCTGATCGAATTGACCCAGACAATTCGCCACAATATCAAGAAAAATGACCTTGTTGGACGGTGGGGCGGCGAGGAGTTTATCATTGCCCTGCCGGACACTCAACCCGAACAGGCTTATCTGGTAGCGGAACGCATCCGTTCCGCCTGTCAAAAGATTGTCATTTTAGACCGGGATAAGAAAGTTGTCCCAGCCCCCACCATCAGCCAGGGAATTGCCGGTATACCTCAAGACACCAATGTACTGGAAAAGCTGATTGACATCGCCGACCAGCGTCTTTACATTGCCAAGGAACGCGGACGCAACCAGATTCAAATGCAAACACCGGTGAACAATTCTTTGCCGTCCAAAAATTAATTCAAGACCGCCGCAAACGCCGAAATGGTTTGTTGGACATCCTCATCACTGATCCAGTAGTGCAAAACCAGCCGAAAGGTTTTTGAAGCGGTAACCCCAACCCGAATACCCCGTTGCGCTAATTCCGCAGCCACCTCTTGAGCGGTTTTGGGATATTCATCTCGGATAGTAACAAACACCATATTGGTCTGCGGCATTCCAAAGGTTGGCTGCAAAGCAGGTATGTTGAACAATCCTTCAGCCAGCTGGCTTGCGCGGCGGTGATCTTCAATCAGTCGCCCGGTCATCTCTTCCAACGCCACAATCCCGGCGGCCGCCAGTACACCCGCCTGCCGCATCCCCCCTCCCAGCATTTTCCGAAGGCGGCGGGCTTTGGCAATAAATTCCTTTGAACCACATAACATCGAACCCACCGGTGCGCACAATCCCTTACTCAGGCAAAAAGTGACCGAGTCGGCGGAATCGGTTAAGTCGCTTACAGGTACTTGCAGAGCAGCCGCAGCGTTGAAAATACGCGCCCCATCCAGATGCAATTTCAAGCCCTGGCGGTGGGCTAATTCACCTACCCGGCGGGTATATTCCCCATCCAGCACCGTCCCGCCGCAGCGGTTATGAGTGTTCTCCAAAATGATTAATCGGCTGATCGGTTGGTGAATATCCGCCCCACGAATAGCACCCTTCAGATCACTCAGCGCAATACTGCCATCCGGTTGATTTGGCAGGGTATGCACAAACACACCTCCCAGCGCCGAAACACCGCCCGCCTCAAACAAAAAAGTATGCCCCAAATGCCCCATGATGGCCTCTTCGCCGCGTTGACAGTGCACCAGCACCGCAATCAGATTTCCCATCGTGCCGGAGGCAACGAACAAACCGGCTTGCTTGCCCATTCGATCGGCTGCCAGTTCTTCCAGACGGTTTACCGTGGGGTCTTCGCCATACACATCATCCCCCACCTCTGCCTTTGCCATTGCTTCGCGCATTGCAGGCGTAGGATGCGTGACCGTATCGGAGCGCAAATCAATGATTTTTTCCATGCTGTCCACCTTAAAAATTCAGGATTTACGTAATTGCTGCAAAACCTGTTCCAGTTCAGGAGGCAGGGGTGACTCAAAGGTACGCGATTGTTTTTCGCCGGGCAAGCGCACGGTGAGACGAGCAGCGTGTAAAAAGTGCCTGTTCAGCGCCAGGCTGACCTTCCGCCTGCCGTAAAGAGTATCTCCCACAATCGGGCAGCCAATGAACGCCAGGTGTAAACGGATTTGATGAGTTCTTCCGGTTAAAGGATGGGCTTCAACGAGGGTGTGCTGGGCAAAGGTTTCGCGGGTAAAGTATTCGGTCACCGCCTCGCGCCCTTTACCCGGCGATACAACCGCCATCTGTTTTCGGCGAGCCGGATCGCGGGCAATGGGCGCTTCAATTCTGCCGTTGGGTGTAGGCGGCTTACCGTCCACCAGTGCCAGATAGACCTTCTTAACCTGCCGCAGGCGGAATTGATCCTGCAGAAAACGGT
>Ga0308419_1002119_pt1 | contig 12928 bp, 10 predicted proteins | sample HotsprSampleMS50_FD_203674 | JGI IMG/M metagenome (GOLD analysis project Ga0308419, IMG submission 203674) | Hot spring phototrophic mat microbial communities from Mushroom Spring, Yellowstone National Park, Wyoming, United States - 20090730_MS50 ... | reverse complement strand
TCCCTATATACAGGGTAACGGGAAAATTCATTTTCCACCACATAATTTATTATTTCCTCGTTTTTCTGATTTATATCTATTCCGTAAATCTTTGGTTTTGGCACCATTATATCCTTAACAGACCTGTCTGCAAACTCGAATACACTGTGAATCAATTCTTCCTCTGTTTTGTCAAAGACACCCTTTCTCCTGCCCTCTTCAATAAGAATTTTTATCTCCTTTTCTCCTATATGCTCTTCCACCTCCTTAAGATTCAGACCTTTTATGATAAATTTTGTGGATGCAGTCAATACATTTACGAAAAAAAACAGCAACCTTCCTGTTAAATCAAAGATAGGGGCAATATGAAGAGCAACCCTCTCTTTATAATTCATACCGATGTATTTAGGAACAAGTTCCCCTATTACGAGAAAAAGATAAGTGAGTATAACTACAACTATAAAAACTGCAATAGATTCTGAAAACCTGTTTAAAACAGGGACAAGATTGATAAATGGCATTAGGTGTTTGATAGCAATGACACCTCCTATAGCAGATGCAAGGGTTCCAAAAAGTGTGATGCCTATTTGAACTGAGGACAAAAATTTCTCAGGGTTTTCCTTCATATTAAAAAGCGTCTTTGCTTTGGAATCATTTCTCCCTTCAAGGATTTCTTTAACCTTACTTTTTCTTGAAGAGATGATGGATATCTCCCCTGCTGAGAATACCCCGTTCAACAGTATGAGCATAAATATAAGAAATATCTCTGCGGCCAGGTTATCCATTGCTGTAAAAATTTTCTTTTACCTGATGCATAAAGGCCTCAAGCCTTGTTAACACATTGGTTAAACCCTGCCCGTCATATGCAATATTAATTACTGGCACATTGTATTTGTTCTGTATAAGCTTCATAATTGCGGAAGATATAGTTCCTGGCATACAGGTAAAAGGCATAGCATTTACAATGCCGGAAACACCTTTTTCTATAAAATCAATAGATTTTCCCACTGTAAGTATGGCCTCTCCTTCAAAACTCACATGGATATAAGGTTTTGCCTTTCTAATTATATCTTTTATCTTTGGTTCTTTGCCGTATTTTATATAATGCTCAAAAATGCCCTCTATTTTATGCTCTTCCTTCTTCTGATAATATTCTGTAAGGACAATGTTGAACAAATTGGAAAGCCTTTTATTTCTCATGCTTTTTAATTTTGACATGTAATTCACATAAGATATCCATTCTGCAATTGGTGCAAGCCAAACAACACCACCGAACTCCTCTATTTTTCTCACAAGGTCATTATTGCTGAACCTATTCGACCTTATATATATCTCACCCACAATACCTACAATTGGCTTTTTCTCTCCTGTTTTTTTAATATTTAGAAATTCTTTTAGAATTCCCTGTAAAACATTTTCTAAATCCTCTCCACCTTTCTCAACACTATTTTTTATAAGTTCAATGGCCTTTTTGTAAATTTTATCTGTCTCGCCCCTGTTTACCTCAAAAGGCCTTGTCTCATGAAGTAGCTTTATAACCATATCTGCAGCAACAATCGCCCTCCATCCAAGGCGAGAAAATTTACCCCCTACAATATGGAGCTCTTTATAAAATCTATCATCTTGATTGGGTGCATATATAGGCACATTATTGAAACCTAATTCATCAAGGACAAGTCTATGAAACCTGTTGTACTGTCCGAAACGACATGGACCCGAACCGGAAGGCATAAAAAATGCACTTTTTTCAGGGTCAAAGTCATCTCTCTGTGTGGTCTTTATCATATCACCTGTTGTTAATATACAGGGATAACACTCCTTCCCTGATGTAAATTTTCTTCCCAGTATAACAGTATTTTCATCCGATTCTTCCATTACTTCAGCATTGACCCCACATGCCTTGAACGCACCTGAAAGAGCAATAGAATGGTCGCACATATAAGGTATGTATAATTTTCTGTTATTCCTATCCCTTGTAAATAAAACAGGTTTTATTATCTCTATCTTTTTTTCTATCTTTGCATTTTTAATGCTATCGAGAAAAGCCTCGAGCCTTGTAATGATACCGGCATCGGCACTGTGTTCGTCTATTTCAAGCTGTAAAAAAGGTTTTCCTTTAATAGTCTTTTTGAAAAAATGGATTATAAAGGAATCAGGACCACAACCAAAGTTAGTAATATAAACACCATAAAAATTGTCATGATTCTTTACAATTTTGGCTGCCCTTAATATTCTCTGACCATATCCCCAGTACATATCAGTTAAATCCTCATCGTCTTCTATGCCTTCCATAAGAGGTAACATATCAAGGGGAATGGGCTTCACGCCAAGGTCTATAAGTTTTTTATGTATATTTAAGTTTGCACCGGGGTCACAACTGTTGTAGGGTCTTCCTATAATTGCCATTACCTTCTCATCAACGGTAACTTCAGATAAAAATCTTCTTCCTTCATCAAGACATTTCTCATAAAATTTTTTCTGTGCATCTTTTGCAATATTAAATGCCTTTTTTATCTGTTTTGTTGATTTTTTTATTGTCTTGCCAAATTTTTTAAGATTTGCAAGGGTGGTTTCATCACCCATTCCAAAATATACAACCGGTGAAAGCAACTCAACGCCATATGAACTGAAATCTATAGATGCCTTAACTGTATATGGTATGGATTGTGCATAGGGACATGCAAAAGTATTGGTAATATGTTTTGCAGGGTTTCTGAAATTTATTACACTGGGTATGAAAATCTTTTTAATGCCTTTTTTTATTAAATTCAATATATGTCCATGGGCAAGCTTTATGGGAAAGCATGATTCTACTATAATGTTTTCAACACCGTCTCTTATTATTTTTTTGTTTGTGGGATCAGAAAAGACAACCTTAAAGCCAAGTTCTGTTAAAAATGCCTTCCAGAAAGGAATATATTCATGCATATTAAGTATTCTCGGTATGCCTATTACCTCTCCCTCTTTCTCTTTATCATAAACATTAAACAATAGTTCTTCCCTTACCTTAAAAAGGTCTTTTATGTCCTTTTTCTCTGTTCGTCTCACCACATCGTATTTTTCACATCTACTGCCATAGTATAAAGGGGCCTCATTCTCAACAGTTACTTTTCTTATCTCACAGAGGTTTTCACAGCCCTTACACTCAAAAGTTTCAATATCATAACGTCTTTTACTTAAATCAAAACCCTTGAAACTACTTTTTTCCCAGTTTCGTTCCTTCATTGCAAGTATTGCTACGCCAATTGCCCCTGTTACATCATGATGCGGTGGAACTTTGATGGGTCTGCCGAGCGTTTTCTCGAATGCCGCTACAACGCCTTTGTTAAAAGCAGTTCCGCCCTGAAAGAAAATTTTTTTACCAATCCTTTTGTCTCCCACCACTTTATTGAGATAGTTGGCAACTATGGAATAGGACAATCCGCTTACAAGCTCATCTGTTTTTGCACCTCTTTGCTGGTGATGCACAAGGTCAGATTCTATAAATACTGTACATCTCTCGCCCATCTTTATAGGCCTTTCTGAAGATAGGGCTAATTTACCGAATTCCTCTTTTATGGATATGCCAAGCCTCTCTGCCTGCTCTTCAAGGAAAGATCCGGTGCCTGCTGCACAGGCCTTATTCATCTCAAAGTCAACAACAACGCCATTATCTATACTTATATACTTTGAATCCTGACCTCCTATCTCGAATATGGTATCCACCTCGGGGTCAATATTTATTGCCGCCTCTGCCTGGGCAGTAATTTCATTTCTTACTATATCAGCACCTATAAAATCTGCGGTGAGATATCTCCCCGAACCTGTTGTGCCGGCACCGAGTATATTGACCTTATCCCCTATCTCCGCCCCTATTTCTGCAAGGCCTCTTTTTACTGCCTCAAGAGGTCTGCCCTCTGTCATTAAATATCTCTTAGCAAGGACATTTTTTTCTTTGTCTATAAGAACAAGGTTTGTGCTTATTGAACCTACATCCACTCCGAGATATGCATCGGTCTTTCTATCTATGGGTTTTATATAATAATCCACATTTACATTTTCCTTTGAAAGTTCAAGCTTTTCCAGTGTTTCTAAGTTTTCATTTTGAACAAGATAATCATTTATTCTTTCAAAACCCAGAAACTCTGTTTTTAATGAAGGTTCGTCTAAGACCGTATAAACAGCACCTATAGCGCCCATAGAGGTAAAAAATTCGGGGATTATAAATTCATCATCATTCAATGAAAAAACATCCTTTATAGCCCTTTTCATACCTGCATTTGCCGCAACACCTCCTACAAATGCTACAGGTTTTATTATATTTTTCCCTTTTGCCACATTGCTTTTAAAATTTCTTGCAAGGGCATAGCATAAGCCTGAAACTATGTCATAATCAGGAGTTGCTATCTGCTGGAGGTGTATCATATCTGACTTGGCAAAGACAGTGCATCTTCCTGCTATCCTTGGAGGATTTTTTGATTTCAGGGCAATGTTACTGAATTCCTCTATGGTAAATCTCAGTCTCGATGCCTGCTGATCGAGAAATGAACCTGTGCCTGCAGCGCACAGGGCATTCATGGAAAAATCCTTTATCTTAAGCCTGTTACCTGCCAATTCCTCTTCGAATATTATTAGTTTCGAGTCTTCACCTCCTATGTCTATAACGGTCCTTACATGGGGATATAGGTGATTAAAGGCCCTTGTTAATGCAACGATTTCGTTTACAAATGTGGCACCTACCATCTGAGAGAACAGTTTTGCCCCTGTCCCTGTTGTAGCAATAAAATCTATGTCATATTTATCAGTTAAATCTTGAAGTATATTTTTTGCAAGTTCAATGGGTCTACCTTTGTGCCTTATATATTCACTATGGAAAATCCTTTCCTTATCGTCCATTAAAATAACGTTTATACTCACAGAACCAATGTCTAATCCTAATTTATACAAACCCAACACCTCCTTTTAACTATAACTAATAAAACTTTGATTAAATAAATTATGTATGTTAATTTATAACACAAACTGGTAATTATCAAGATAATAACATAAGGGAAGCACTATGAAAAGGGTTCACATATTTGTAAAAGGCATAGTCCAGGGGGTATTTTTCAGGCATTTTACTTCACAGCAGGCAAAACAAATGGGCATTAAAGGATGGGTGAGAAATTTACCAGATGGAAGGGTCGAAATGGTCTGTGAAGGAGACGAAGATAGTATAGAAAAAATTATTGCCTGGAGCAGAAGAGGACCTCAGGGTGCAGTTGTTGAAGATATAGAAGTGAGATATGAAGAATACAAAAACGAATTTACAGACTTCAAAATCATCAGATAGAAACTATTATCCAGTTTTTCTCAATTTAAAAAACAGATTATGCCTTATTATAGGTGGAGGTCAAGTTGCAGAAAGAAAGGCGGTTATCCTTATCAAATACGGTGCCAGGGTGAGGATAATAGCCCCCTCCATTACAAAAAGACTTATAAATCTCGAAGAAAAGGGAAAATTAGAGATAATAAAAAGGGACTATAAAAAAGGTGACTTAGAAGGCGCATTTATGGTATTTGCTGCGACCAACAAGAAAGAAATTAACAGGGAAATAAAAAAAGATGCCGAAGAAATGGGCATTATAGCCAATGTTGTAGATGACCCTGATTTCTGTGATTTTATAGTGCCTTCTATTGTAAAAAAAGGCCCTGTAACAATAGCGATCTCAACATCAGGGATACTTCCTATGTTCGCAAGGGTCTTTAAAGATGAGATAAAACAGATTTTAACAAAAGACCATATCAGGTATGTAAAAAAAATCGGCAGATTAAGAAAAATGATACTAAAAGAGGTTTTGGACCCAAAAGAAAGAAAAATGATTATGAGAGAAATAAAAAAGAGCGATATGAATGAAATCATGGGCTTGAGTATTTCAGAATTAAAAAAAAGGTATTTAGATAAATATGAATAGATTCTTTTTATATATGGCATTAGTAATTTATTTAGCATCGACTTTATCGTTTCTTTTTTATGTAATAAAAAACAAGGAACTTACTGAAAAAATAGCCCATTATTTACTTATCCTTGGTTTTATTTCCCATATAATGGCAATAATTATAAGATTTTTCGAGGCTGGTTACACCCCTATTACAAATCTTCATGAATCGCTATCTTTTTTCGCCTTATGTTTAGCCGGTTTTTTTATTTATCTTAAAGGCATTTATAAAACAGGTATATTAGGGGCAATCGTTCTACCTGTTATATCTGTATTAGTTATCTGGTCAAATGTTCTTCCTTCAGAAATAAAACCCCTTCCCCCTGCACTCGACAGCTACTGGTTACCCATACATACATTTTTCTGTTTTGCAGGAAATGCTGTTTTTTTAATGAGTTTTTTTATTTCCGTTTTTTATCTTATCCTGGAAAGATCCATAAAACAAAAAAAGATAATGTCTATAATAAACCGCATCCCATCCCTTGAAACCCTTGACAGGATTAATTATATTTGTATTTCTTACGGATTCCCCTTTTTAACAATAGGCATTATTTCGGGTTCTATATGGGCAAAGGCGGCATGGGGTACTTATTGGGGCTGGGATCCAAAGGAGACCTGGTCACTTATAACATGGATAGTATATGCCATATTATTACACAACAGGCTTGCCATTGGCTGGAGGGGTAAAAAAACTGCATATATGATGATACTGGGATTTTTTTCTATTTTATTTACCTTTATAGGTGTGAATTTTTTTATTGGAGGACTGCACTCTTATCTGTAAAAAAACATAATAGACTTTATCGTATTTTAAAAGGTGTTATTAAGGTTTAGAAATGCACATAATGGTTTTCGGATTAAATCACAATACTGCGCCCATCGATATAAGGGAGAGATTTTTTGTTTCAGAGAATAAGCTCGTGGCCCTTTTAAAAACTTTAAAAGAAAAAAATCTAAATGAATCTGTTGTATTATCCACCTGCAACAGAACAGAGTTTTACCTTGCAATAGAAGATCCTGATGAGGCAATAAATATATTAAAAAAAATACTTTCAGAAGCATTAAATGTAGAAATAGAATGGCTCGATAAATATACATATACATTCATCGATGAAGATACATACAGACATCTATTTTCTGTAGCATCAGGTCTTGACTCTATGATAATAGGAGAACCCCAGATACTGGGGCAGGTAAAAGATGCGTACAGGGCAGCAACGTTTTTGGGCACAACAGGATTCTATTTAAACAGACTGTTCCACAGGGCATTCCACGTGGCAAAGAGGGTAAGGACAGAAACAAAAATAGGTTATAACCCTGTGTCCATAAGCTCTATGGCCGTTGAACTATCAAAGCATATATTTGGAGACCTGTCAAACAAAAAGATACTGGTAATAGGCGCTGGTGATATGTGTGAAATAGCGCTGAGACATTTTAAAAAGGAGGGCCTAAAGGATATATATATAACCAACAGAACCTTTGAGAAGGCAAGAGCTCTCTCAGAAATTGTCCTCGGCAAACCATGTAAATTTGAAGAAATATCTGAATTCCTTACAAAGGTTGATATGGTTCTTTCATCTACCGGTGCAGATAATTACATTATTAAAAAACAAGATATAATTTCTGTTATGAAAAAGAGAAAAAATAGGCCCATCTTCTTTATTGACATCGCTGTGCCAAGGGACATTGATCCTGAAATAAATGATTTTGAAAACGTTTATCTTTATAATATCGACGATTTAAAAGAACTTTCTGCAAAATATCTTAAAAATAGAATCAAAGAATCTGAATATGCAAAAAAGATTATAAACGATGAAATAACAAAGTTTTCTCAATGGTTTAAACAACTCGAAATACAACCCCTTATAACTCATGTAATTGAACGGGCAGAGCTAATAAGAGGTGAAGAGTTCAACAAAACGATAAAAAAGATAAAACATCTCGACGATGACACGATAAAAAATATAGAGGTTCTTACAAAAAATATAGTGAACAAGCTTATTCACCCCCATTTATTGCTGATAAAAAAAGAAAAAAGACCGGAAATTCTTGAATTGATAAAGAAACTTTTTAATTATGAAATCAATGCAGAAGAAAAAATGGATAATAGGCACGAGGGGTAGTAGCCTCGCCCTAAAACAAACGAATATTGCTATCGAAAGGTTAAAGCATGTTTATCCCCAATATGATTTTGAAATAAAAATTATTAAAACAAAAGGGGATACAATCTGGGATAAACCCCTTCATAAAATCGGGGGCAAAGGACTTTTTGTAAAGGAAATCGAGGAGGCACTTCTAAAAAAAGAAATCGATATGGCTGTTCACAGCGCAAAGGACCTCCCTGTGGAACTGGAAAGGGGGTTAATTTTGGGGGCAGTACTCGAAAGAGAAGATCCCAGGGATGTTTTTATATCAGAGTTTTATGAAAGCATACACAGCCTGATAAACAATGCAAAAATAGGAACAAGCAGTTTAAGAAGAAAGGCGCAATTACTTAATATTAATAGAAATTTAAATATAATAGAACTCAGGGGTAATGTAGATACAAGGATAAAAAGGCTAAAAGAAAAAAAGGTGGATGCCGTTATTCTAGCTTATGCAGGTGTGAAAAGAATGGGTTTTCAAAATGAGATAAAAGAGGTGTTGCCTATCCATATCATGGTGCCTCCTGCAGGGCAAGGTGCAATAGGTGTTGAGGTAAGAGACGATGATGAAATAATAGAACTTTTAAGACCAATAGACCATAAAATTACCAGAAGAGAAATAGAAATAGAGAGAACACTTCAGCAAAATATAGGTGGTGGATGCCATATGCCCCTTGGCATTAATGCCTCAATTAAAAACGATGTGCTTAACCTCCATATAATGCTCGGAAAAGAAAATGGCGATATTGTTTTCAAGGAAAGCTTCACCTCATCCTTAGATGCTTCAGAAGATTTGATTAACACAATCGTAAAGAAAATATCTCTATTTTAATTAAGAAAAATAAAGTTAATGAAATGCATGTTTAAATTAACCCTTATTATAAAAATTTTCAATCACGGATAGAAAAAAGGCCTTTACAGATGCCTGCAAAGGCCTTTTAAAGCATTTTTTAATTATCTTTATACTGCCTCTTTCAATGCTTTACCAGGAGTAAATTTGGGTACATTTTTTGCCGGAATCTTAATCTCTTTACCTGTTCTTGGATTTCTACCCTTTCTAGCCTTTCTCTTAGAAACAGAAAATGTCCCGAATCCAACAAGGGTCACTTTGTCGCCTTTTTTCAATGCATCCATTACACCTTCAACGAACGCATCCAGTGCCTTTGCTGCAGCTGCCTTTTTGATTCCTGAGGCTTCAGCCATCTGATTCACCAATTCTGCCTTTGTCATAAACCCCTCCTTTTTAAAATTCATTATGCAGTTTAAAACTGCATCTGTAAATAGTTTATACCCTTTATTTGAAAAAATATTCAACATTTTTTTTAATTTTTTAGTTCAAAAAGTTCACCGTCTATCATATTAAGCTTCCTTTTACCCATCGAGCCCAGTTCAGGATCATGGGTTACAAGAATAAGTGTTGCCGATAGTTCATTATAGATATCAAGGATATACCTCAAAACGTCCTTACCGGTCTTTCTGTCGAGATTACCCGTTGGTTCATCGGCAAGGATAATTTCTGGTTCATTTATAAGTGCCCTTGCAATGGCTACCCTTTGCTGTTCACCCCCAGATAACTCTCCTGGTTTATGATTTCTTCTATGCTTCAGACCCATCATCTCCAGGAAAATCTCTGCCTTTTCTAACGCCTTATCCATTTTAACCCTTTTTATGAGAAGAGGCATGGCAATGTTTTCGATAACAGTAAAATCCTGGAGTAGATGATAAAACTGAAATACAAAACCTATCTTTTCATTCCTGAAATTACTTGCCTGTTCCTCATTATATTTGCTTATATCTTCTCCCCTGTAAAAGATTTCCCCGCTTGTAGGCCTGTCAAGTGTGCCCAGTATATGAAGGAAAGTGCTTTTTCCTGCACCTGAAGGTCCCATGATGGTTAAAAAGTCTCCCTGGAAAACATCAAGGCTTATCCCTTTTATGACATTTATTTCACTACCATCTTTTTTGAAAGTTTTTGTGATTTTTGATACTCTCAGTATAATATCGTTCATGGCCTATTCATACCTTAATGTCTCAACTGGATCTATCTTGGATCCTTTAAAAGAGGGATAAATAGTAGAAAGCACGCAAATCACCGTCGTTATTGATGCAACGAGTATGACATCAAAGAGACTTATTTTTACAGGGAGTGTGTTTATGTAATATATATCTTCAGGAAGTTTAATTATTTTATACCTTCTTATAATCTCACAGATTGAATATCCGCTGATGGATCCTATCAGCGCACCGGTTATACCAATCGTTATACCTTCCACCATAAATATCTTCATTATGCTTCTCTTTTTAGCTCCCATTGCCTTTAATATTGCTATATCCTTTTTTTTCTCCATTACGGTCATTACAAGGGAACTTATAATATTAAAACTGGCTACAAATATTATAAGGGCAAGGATAATAAACATAGCTATCTTTTCAAGCTTTAGAGCAGAAAAAAGGTTCTTGTTCATCTCTATCCATGTCCTTGCAAAAAATCCAAATCCCAGGTTCTTTGTGATCTCCTTTCTAATTTCGTTAACCCTGTATACATCTTTAACCTTTACCTCGATGCCAGTTGCTCTAATCCCCAGCATTTCCTCCACATCTTTTAAAGACATAACTACAAGGGTATTGTCTATTTCATACATACCTGTCTCAAACACACCTGCTAATCTTGCCCTGAAGGTTTCAGGTATGGCGCCCATTGGCGATATCCCTGCAAAAGGCACCATAATAGACATATAATCTCCCTTGAACAAACCAAGGTGCTTTGCCAGTTCCTTTCCTATGAGTATGTGCCCCTTTTCATTTAAAGATTCAATACTGCCTTCTTTTATGAGTTTTTTCATAAAAACTACGTCTTCAGGGTTAATACCCTTGACAATTACCCCGGATAATTGTCTGCCACTTTGAATCATTGCCTGAAATGTGGCAAAGGGAAATGCATTGGTTACTTCCTTTGATTGCTTAATAATATCCACAATATGTTTAGGTTCTTTTATCTCTTCATTTAAATTAAGGACGAGGATATGCGGATTAATCCCCAATATCCTTTCCCTTATCTCGTTCTGAAAACCCGTCATTACTGCTATAACGACTATGAGTGCCATCACACCTATGGCAATCCCTATTATGGATATCCATGTTGTAACAGAGATAAACGCCTCTTTTCTCTTTGAGCGAAGATATCTGAGACCGATTAGGGTTTCATAATCCATAATTTTAAGGCCTTAAAAGGGGGAAAAGTATAACTTCCCTTATGGAAGGACTATCAGTTAAAAGCATAGTAAGTCTATCAATGCCAATACCTTCTCCTGCCGTGGGTGGAAGGCCATATTCAAGGGCAACTAAATAATCTTCATCCATTGAAGCACCTTCTTCTTTTTCCTTTAACTGCTCCAGAAACCTTATTCTTTGATCTTCGGGGTCATTTAGTTCGTTAAAGCCGTTTGCCACTTCCATACCGGAAATATACAATTCAAATCTCTCCGTTAATTCCGGGTTTTTCTTACTTCTCTTTGCAAGGGGAGAAACTTCAACAGGATAATCCGTTATAAATGTAGGCTGGATGAGATGACTTTCGCAAATCTCTTCAAAGACCTTTGTTATAAGTTTTCCCTTCTTTTCCTTCTCTGGCGATCCTATTCCTAATTCTTTAGCAATCTCACAAAGGTTATCAAATTTCAATAGCCTTTCTATATCTATTCCTGCTAATTCTTTTAAGGCATCCATCATGGTAAGTCTCTTCCATGGCCTTGAAAAATCTATTTCTCTGCCATTATAATAAATCTTGTAGGAATTAAATAGCTTTAATACAAGTGTTGAAATCATATCCTCCGTGAGTTCCATTAAATCCTCATATGTAGCATATGCCCAATAAAACTCAAGCATAGTAAATTCCGGATTATGTTTCACTGATATACCTTCATTTCTAAAATTTCTGTTTATCTCAAATACCCTCTCAAACCCACCTACAATTAATCTTTTCAGATAGAGCTCAGGGGCAATCCTTAAATACAGGTCAATCCCCAATGCATTATGATGCGTGATAAAGGGTTTTGCCACAGCACCACCGGGTATTATATGCATCATCGGTGTCTCCACCTCTATAAACGACCTTTCTTTCAGGTATTCCCTTATAAAATCCACTATTTTTGACCTTTTAATAAATATATCCTTTACATGGGGATTTACAATTAAATCAAGATATCTTTTTCTATATCTTTCCTCCACATCTTTTAACCCATGCCATTTTTCAGGAAGGGGTCTTAAAGACTTTGTAAGAAGTTTTATCTCTTCTGCAAGCACTGTCAGTTCATTGGTCTTTGTTTTAAAGACCTTGCCTCTTACACTAATAATATCCCCTATATCGAATTTTTTGAATATCGTATAATCCGGTTCTTTTAATATGTCCTTTCTTGCATATATTTGAATCTTACCGGCTCTATCCTGTATATGAAAAAATGTACTTTTTCCAAAATCACGAAAAGACATAATCCTTCCTGCTATGGATACCTGTTCGTTCATAGCCTCAAGTTCTTTTTCAGAAAGACTTTGAAAACGTTTTAAAATCTCTTCTGTTGTTAAATAGGTCCCTCTATCCTGGGGATACGTATCTATTCCCATCTCCCTTAATGCCTTTTCCTTTTCTTTTCTTACCGCTATTAGTTCATTTATAGGCTCCATATAAAATCTCCTCTTTTCTTTTTATCAATTCTATACACGCACTATAACATCATAATCAAGGGTTTTTATAATTTGGAAGCATCCCTAACCCCGTGATTGAAAATAATTAAGGCTCACCCTATACTATTTTCAACCAATAAAAACATAGGGGGTGAGCCTATGAAGGAG
>Ga0308419_1002116_pt1 | contig 12947 bp, 11 predicted proteins | sample HotsprSampleMS50_FD_203674 | JGI IMG/M metagenome (GOLD analysis project Ga0308419, IMG submission 203674) | Hot spring phototrophic mat microbial communities from Mushroom Spring, Yellowstone National Park, Wyoming, United States - 20090730_MS50 ... | reverse complement strand
AGAATCGCTGAAAGCACGAGGTAATGATTCAATCCGATTTCAGGCATAGCAATAGGTTGAGTTTAGATGTTCAAATTCATTTACTTCGTTGCGCTCACTTTGCTGTCGGAGCGTGCGATATACGCCGCACCAATCAGCGCGACAAAGAGCAGAATCGAGACAATTTCAAACGGAAGCACATAGTTCGTAATGACTTCATAGCCAATCGGCTCAACGACTGTTGTTGTTCTCGGCTCGCCCGTGTGCCACTTGGCACGATAAAGAAACGTGTAAAGCAGTGCGCCCATTACGCCAAGCATAATGATGAGCGACGGCACGAGATTAAACACATCAGTCAGGAGTCGCTCTTGGGTGATTTTGTTCGTGAGCATCACGCCGAAGAGAAGCAAAATCAAAATTCCGCCGACATAGACGACGATTTGCGTTACCGCCACAAAATCCGCGCTCAAATAGACATACATTGCGCTGATGCCGAAGAGCGTGAAGAGGAGTGAAAATGCTGAATAGATAATGCTTCTTGAAAACACCACCATCACCGCTGAAATCACGATAATTGCGGCAAAGAGATAGAAAATGGCTTGGTAGACAACTGCGCCGAAATCGAGGTTTTCCATTGTTCAGAGTTAAAGTTTGTCGTTGCTTGCAATTTGTTTAAGGGCGGAGCGTGAAACTTCCTTGTGTCTCACGCTCACGACTTTTCACTTTGGTTCTTCTCCGCCTTCGGCTTGTTTTTTCGCCGCGTCTTCGGCGGCTTTTTTCGCCGCAAGTTTTGCCGCCATCATGGGCGGAAGTTTCTTAGCGGGTTGCGCGTCGCCGCTTGGCGTTTCTGCGGGTTCGGCTTTGGCTTCGGGCGTTGCGGGTGCATTGCCTTCAGAAGCGGCTTTTTTCGCTGCAAGTTTTGCCGCCATCATCGGTGGGAGTTTTTTGGCGGGTGCTTCTGGTGCGGGTGCAGAGTCAGCCGTTGGTGTGCTTGCAGGGGCTTCCGCGCTTGCCGCCGCCGCCGCTTTCTTTGCCGCTAACGGAGAGACACGTGCGCCTGCCGCTGGTGCCGCTTTTGGAGCCGCCGCTTTTCTTGCCTTCTCCTCTTCTTCGTATTTGGCGAGTTTTGCACGCTTTTCTGCTTCTTTTTCTTTGGTCAGCACGCTGAAATGATAAACGAAATTGGAGCGATCAACTTCGGCAAAGTCATGAACCGGAGTCATCGTCAGGCACTCGGTCGGACAAGGATAGGTGCATAGCCCGCAATACATGCACTTTGCCATATCGATATCGAACTTTGAGAGCCACAGTTTTTTCTTGCTTCCGTCGCTCGTCGTGCCGAGTTCCTCGATGTCGTCAGGTGTGGCTTTGAAGGATTCAATCGTGATGCAATTCACGGGGCAAGCATTTGCGCATTGGTTGCACGCGATGCAATCATCGGCATCGTTATGCAAGCGGTATCGGGCGAAGTCAGGTGTTGGAATTGCTTCGCTCGGATACTGAATCGTTACCAAGCCTTCGTTGAGCTTATTGAAATAATTATCATCATCTATCAGCGCGGTTTCTTCACGCCACTTGGTTGCTTTTGCAAGGTGTTTGAGCGTAATACCTAATCCGCCGACAACGGACGAGACACCTTTTTTTATGGATTCCACATACTCCGACATAATGTAATTGATTTAAGTTTTGAAAGATTACACTCGTTTTGATTGCCGTAGTTTATCGCACATACAGTTCCCAAAACGCGGCGAATACAAAAACCAGTAAGGCAATCGGCGTTAGCACCTTCCAACAGAGATACATCAGTTGGTCGACTCGGAATCTTGGGAAGGTCCATCGCACCCACATCATCACAATCACGAAGAAAAATCCTTTGAGGATAATCCAGAACGCGCCCCACACAGGACCGCTTGTCCAATCGTTGAGCGCGAGACCGCCGATGTTCGGCAGTGGCGAGTTCCAGCCGCCCAAGAACAGCACCGAGAGAATCACGCTTGTCATGAACATTGAAGCGTATTCGGCAAGAAAAATCATCGCGAATTTCATGCCGCCGTATTCCGTGAAATAGCCTGAAACGAGTTCCGATTCAGCTTCGGGAATGTCAAACGGCGCACGGTTACATTCGGCAAGGGCGGCGATGAAATAGATAATCATAGCTATCCACGCAACCGGTGATTGAAACACGGCGTAGTGCAAAATTCCGAGTTCGCCACTTTGCGACATCACGATTTCCTGCATTGAGAGCGAGCCTGCCATCATCACGCCCACAAGAATCGCAATGCTTGCGGGAATTTCGTAACTCACCACTTGCGCCACGCTTCGCACGGCACCAAAGAGCGACCACTTATTGTTTGAGCCCCAGCCGCACATCAAAATTCCGACGGCTTCTACCGAGACAATGGAGACCGCGTAAAACACGCCCACATTCAAATCCGCCCCAATGAACTCACTGCTGAACGGCAAGACCGCATACGCCGCGAATGCCCCCACGAAAATGATAAGCGGTCCCAAAACAAAGAGAGGCTTATCAGCGGCGGCTGGCACAATGTCTTCTTTTTGAATCAACTTCAGAATATCGGCAATCGTTTGAAGCAAGCCCCATTTGCCCGTTTCGTTCGGCCCGATACGGTCTTGTATAAACGCTGAAATTTTGCGCTCTCCATACACGCCAACATAAAGCGCGTAAAGCGCAATGAAGACGAGCGGAATTGCAGGAATGGCAAATACGCCAACAGGAATGCCAAAAACTTCAATCGATTCAAGTGCCTTGACCCAAGAATTTTGTGCTTGAACCGGCGTTGCAGTGGCGGCAAGCGCGTCAGGCGTGAGTAGTGCAAATGGCTTCATCTCAAAAACTGAATTTCGTTTGAGTTAAGTGATTTGAATCAAACTACTTCTTTATCGGTCAACTTCACCGAGAACAATATCAATGCTTCCCAAAATGGCGACGACATCAGAAATCAAATTGCCTTTGGCGAGTTCTGGTAAGACGGAAAGATTGACAAAGCAAGCCGCGCGTGCTTTGCATCGGAACGGTTTTGTGCCTTTGCCGTCCGCAATCACATAAAACCCAACTTCGCCTCTTGGATTTTCGCCACGAGCGTAGACTTCGCCTGCGGGTGGCTTAATGCGTTTTGGCACAGCGGCGTGCGGGTCAAAATTTGGGTCTTCGGGCATCTTGTCAATGCACTGCTGAATAATTTTCAGGCTCTCATAAATTTCATAGCAACGAACCAAGTGCCGTGAAAGGCTATCGCCGATGATGGAAAGTTTCCCATCAGGCACAGCCACATTAAATTCAAGTTCGGGATAAATGGAATAGGGGTCGTTCTTGCGTAAATCCCATTTCACGCCCGAACCGCGAAGCATCGGACCTGAACAGCCATAGTTGATAGCCACATCAGCAGGAAGTATTCCAATGCCGCGAGTGCGCTCAATGAAGAGTTCGTTTTCGGTAAGCAGAGCCATCATTTCGTCAACTTTCGGCTTGTAATACTTGACAAACTCGGCGACGCGCTGTTTGAATTTCGGTGGGAAGTTGTGCGAGACACCACCGACCCAGATGTAGTTGTAGAGCATTCGTGCGCCGCACAGCCATTCCAAGAGTGTGAGAATATGCTCACGGTCGCGCATGATGTGCAAGAATGGCGTAAATGCGCCGATGTCCAATCCGTAAGTGGCAATCGCGACTTGGTGCGAGGCAATGCGTTGCAATTCGGCGACAATGACGCGCATAAACTCCACTCGGCGTGGCACTTCAATGTTCAAGAGTTTTTCAACTGCCATCACGTAGGCGTGTTCGGTGTTCATCGCCGAAAGGTAGTCCATTCTATCGGTGTAGGGAATGACTTGCTGGTAATCGAGGGCTTCGGCGTGTTTTTCAAAACAGCGATGCAAGTAGCCCATGTATGGAGTCGCTTTTATAACCACTTCGCCGTCGGTAACGATCTCAACGCGCAAAACGCCGTGCGTTGCTGGGTGTTGCGGACCCATGTTGAGCGTCATGTATTCTGTTTCAAGGTCTTTCTCGACGATATATTCGTTTGAGCCTACCTGCGCAAGGCGCGTCTTCGGGGTATAGTCCAGTGTTTCCGCCATGTGATGAACTGATTTGATTTTCGTTGAATACGGTTAAACCATTAAAACAAAATCGTTTCAAAGCTTTCGTTTGATAGAATGAAATTCGGCGTTCTTGGAACTTCACTACTACGCTGAACGCTTTGAAACGACCTTTCTTGCGTGCATAGAAAGCCTATCAATACGGCACTTTGATTCCGTGATAGAACTCTTGCACTTTGTAATCTTTTCGGAGCGGATGCCCTTCCCAGTCTTCGGGGCAAAGGATTCGGCGCAAATCGGGATTGCCTTCAAAGACGATGCCGATTAAATCGTAAGCCTCGCGCTCGTGCCACTCCGCCGTGCGCCAAATTTCCGCCACGCTTGGAATGACATTTTTCTCTTTTGTGCATTTGAGTTTCACTGCAATTTTATGCTGATAAGCCGCAAGCGATTCAAGATTGTAGACCACGCCGAGCGTTCCGTCGTTGTAATCCACTCCTGAAAGGCAGGCGAGGTAGTCAAACTTCAATCGGTCGTCCGTGCGCATGAAATAGGCGATGGGTTGCCAGAGCGAATGGTCAAGCACGGTGAAGTTTGGCATCGTGCGGCTGTTATCAAGGTCAGAGATGGACTCTGCGCCAAACTCTTCTTTGATAATTGTGTGAATTTGTTCAGGCGTTAGTTTCGACATATTACACAGTGGCTTCTTCGGTTTCTTTTTCTTGTTTTTCGACCGCAACGGGCTTCACATTCGCATTGAAGGGATGCGCGGCGATGATGACTTCTTCGGCGGGTGCCGTTTTTGCCGCAATCTTTTGCAAGGCTTCTTTGCGCGACAAGCCCAACCGCTCTTCACGAATGAGCTCTTGAATTTTCATCAAGCCGCCAATCAAGGCTTCAGGACGAGGCGGACAGCCGGGGACATACACATCAACGGGAATGACGCGGTCGACACCTTTAACGACATGATAGCCATGCTCCCAATACGGACCGCCGCAGTTCGCACAACTTCCCATTGAGAGCACATAGCGCGGCTCCGACATTTGGTCGTAAAGACGTTTCACGCGCTCTGCCATTTTGAAGGTTACTGTTCCCGCCACAATCATCAAATCCGATTGGCGCGGCGAGGAGCGAGGAAAGATTCCGAACCGCTCGAGGTCGTAGTTGGAGGCATTGGTTGCCATCATTTCAATCGCGCAACAGGCGAGACCAAACGACATAGGCCACAACGAGGATAGGCGCGACCAGTTGAGCAGGTCTTCAACTTTGGTAACTATCGCTCCGCCGTTAGAAATTTTTGCATCGAGAAGGCTTGGCATAATCGTTTCTCAATTTAGATTGATGAAATAGAAATTCGTTTTGCGTCCTACACCGTTGTTTCAGGTTCAGCGACTTTGGGCTTTTCCAAAGATTTCGGCTTTTCGAACTTCTTGGTCGGCATTTTGGGAATGTTCGGCGTTGGAATCACCCAGTTGATATAGCCCTTCTTCCATTCATAAATCAGCCCAAGCGTCAAAACGCCTAAAAACACCAATGCAACTGCGAGCGCGTATCCGCCCACTTGCTTGAAAATCGTCGCCCAAGGGTAAAAGAAGAGAACCTCAACATCAAAAATGATAAAGATGAGTGCGACCACGTAGAAGCGTATGTTGAACTGAACCCACGCGCTTCCTTTCGGCTCTTCACCACATTCGTAGGTGGTCAACTTTTCGGTGTATGGACGGTGCGGGCGTATGAGACGGGAAGTAACAAACCCAAGAACTACAAAAACAACGCCAACGGCGAGAAAGAGAAAAACTTTACCAAATTCTGAAATCTCTTGTCCCATTGATGATTTTGGTTCGAACTACGGTTTGAAAAATGGACTTATCTAAAATGTTTTTTGTTCAGATTTACAAACTGCGCAACGCATTCATTTCCGCGAAAATTCCTTTTCCGAAAAAAATTTTAACAATTTTCTTTTCAGGCATCATTTTTTCTTTGAGGTCAAATGTTGCATTTTCGAGCCTATCAACCTAACAGCATTTGCCAAACTGCGCACCAACGATGCCTACATCACTCACAGACGCACAACTCTTGCAACTTGCCGAACACGGTTGGACAAAACAAGGCGAGACCATTCAAAAAACATTTTCTTTTGATGACTTCGGCGGCAAAAGCCCGTTCTTGAAAGGGCTTGCATTTATAGAGCGTATCGCGACGCTTGCCGAAGAAGCCAATCATCACCCCGATATTACCTTCACCTACAACCGCGTCGTGATTTCACTCACCACACACGACACAGGCACACTTACCCAAAAAGACTTTGACTTGGCAATGCGGATTGGAGCAGTTCAGTGTTCCGCCGCTGTCTTGTTTGATGAAAAGGGTTCTAATTTTTCGTCGCAAATCGTTTGCCAAAGTCCTGCGGGCGTTCCGACCCGAAGCATTCAGAATCAGCCTTCACCTCATGAATACCATTTTGATATTCCGAGCGGGAAATCCATCTACAAAATTTCTGCTTCTCACAACACGCAAGCCTTGCACACGACTGCCGACGGGTTTTCAGGCAACAGCATGGCGGTTTTGCTCGAACGCACGACGACGGAATACATCATTGAGTTGAACAACACGCCGACAGGCATTAGACCCGAAGTTTCAGTTATTTTCAAATCATCATCACCATAAGCAACATGTTGTCTCTTTCAGACGTTAGCGAATCGGTGAAAGACTTGATGACTCGCGCCCAAGAAGCCTTAACCGCAAAAAAATTTTCGGACGCGGAATCTTTGGCAACCCTTGCTCTTCAGCAACTTGCAGGCTCAACCCATGACTTGCTTTGCGCACAGGCACGTCTGCTTCTTGCTGAAACCCTTGTCAAGCAACAAAAATACGAGAGTGCCTTACCACATCTGCACCAAGTTCTCCCCTTTTTTGAATCGGAAGGCGATCGAGATGGCACAAGGCAAACACTACTCCTTTTGGGCAAAATTGCCTATTACAAAAAGAACTACCCGCTCGCCCTTCAATACTTTCAAGACATCTTGACCTTAAGCGATGACTCTGTTGATGAGTTTAACTTTGCCGCACATTATTACAGAGGCAATATCTACTTTCGGGAACTTAACTTCGAACACAGTTTAGCAAGCTGCGAGCGTGCGCTACGTTGTGCCGAGACTTTAAACTCGCCGCTCAAAATCGCACAGGTTTGTATCACTTTGGGGAGCATTTATGCTTATCAAGGCAACCCTTCGGAAGCCTTTTCACAGTTTCGGCGGGCAGAGTTTATCAGTCAATCTCATGGTTACTCCGATGTTGAAGCCGTTGTGCTTCAAAATCTTGCCATGCTGTTCGCTTCAATCGGCGACCTTGAACAGTCGCTCACCACGCACCATCGGTTGATTGAGCATTATGAACAAGTCGGAAACCAACGGCTACTCGGTATTGAGTGTTTGAATACCGGACGCTCTTACTTTATGATACACAATTTTGAACGTGCCGCCCATTTTTGCGAACGTGCGATTCAACTCCTCTCATCGCTTAGTGGAGAGGAAGAAAATTGCGCCGCCGCTCGGCTCACTTTGGCAGAAATTTATCTTCATCAACATCACTCTGACCTTGCCACTTCCATCAGCAAAGAAGCTGTTTCACTCCTTGAAGAGAGCGCAAATAAAGAGTTCCTTTTAGATGCTTATTCAATTTTAGGACAATCGCTCTACCAATCGGGAGATGTTCAGGGCGCGATTGCGTATTTGAAAAAGGCGGTTGATTTTTCCCAACATAAACATTTTGAAAATTCTCATCGCCATATCGGATACTGCGTTTCGCTTGCCAAGATACTTCGCGCCGAAGAAGAGTTTGAGACCGCTCTCTTTTACCTTGAGCACGCATGCGCCATTTGCGAGAGACAATCCTTCAAATCTCTTTTGCCCGACATTTATCTTGGCTTGTCAGAGATATACGATAAACGTGGCGACCTGCGACGTGCTTACGATTTCTACCGCAAGTATCACGAAAGTTCCGTAGCCGCCTTCAACATTGAAGCCGAAAAAACGGCTCAACGGCTCTCCATTCAATACGACCTCCGACAAAAGGAACAAGAAGCCAAAAAAGAGCGCGAGAAAAATGAGATACTTTCTAAATCCAATCAAGAATTGCAGGAAGCCAATCGCTTGAAAAACGAGTTTCTCTCCATTGCGGCGCATGACCTCAAAAATCCGCTTCAATCCATTTTAGGCTTTTCAGAGATTATTCAAGAAAGTGAAACGCTTGATGATGCCAAAGCCCATGCTGCCATCATCACTCGTTCTGCTTCACACATGGTCAATTTGGTGAAATCGCTTCTTGAAACTGCCGCAATTGACGCGGGAAGATTTCATCTTAATCCTACCACTTGCTCGATTTCCGATTTACTAAAAGGCATCATTGAGAATTTTCGTACTGCTCTTGCTTCCAAAAATCAAACGCTCATCTTTGAGCCTTCTGGTGCAATCGTTCTCAACCTTGATGTGGAGCGTATGCGTGAGGTCTTTTCAAACCTTATTTCAAATGCTATCAAATACAGTCCACACGGCAAAACGATTACCGTTCGTTACGGCTATTCAGAATCCGATTCAGAAAGCAAGCGCGTGTTGATTGCTGTTAAAGACGAAGGGCAAGGATTGAGCGACTTGGATAAGCAAAAACTCTTCGGACAATTTCAACGGCTCTCGGCACGCCCGACAGGCGGCGAGAGTTCAACCGGCTTGGGCTTATGGATTGCCAAACAGTTCGTTGAAAAACACGGCGGCAGAATTTGGGCAGAATCGGAAGGCAAAGGCAAAGGCACGACCTTTTTTGTAGAACTTCCTGTCACCACTTAACTCACTTTGAGATATGTCCTACGAGTTTTCTGAAGTCATCGAGACGTTGCGAATGACGGAAGTCGAGCAGTTTGATATTCGCACGGTTACGCTTGGCATCAGTTTGCGCGATTGCGCCTCACACAGCCTTGAACTTGCCAAAAGCAAAATTCACTCAAAAATTTTGAAGCGCGGCGATGTGCATCTGAAATCCGCACGCGAGGTCGAGCAGATGTATGGGCTTCGCATTGCCAATAAACGCATCTCAATTACCCCGCTCTCCATTGTCTTCGACCAATTCCGCGAAGCCGAACTCATTGAACTTGCGCTCACACTCGACGCATGCGCCAAAGAACTCGGCATTGACTTCATCGGCGGCTACTCTGCCCTCGTTGAAAAAGGCATGACCGACGGCGAAAAAGCCCTCATCAATTCCGTTCCTGACATGATGGCGGCAACCAAGCATATTTGCTCGAGCATCAATGTGGCTTCTACCAAAGCCGGCATCAATATGGACGCGGTTTATCTTGTCGGAAAAATGATTAAACAACTTGCCGCGAAAACCCCTCGTGCCGAAGGCTGTTGTAAGTTTGTGGCGTTTTGTAATGTTCCCGAAGATAATCCGTTTGTCGCGGGCGCGTTTCACGGCGTTAGCGAGCCTGACGTGAGTTTAAATGTTGGAATTTCGGGACCGGGCGTGGTACTTGCCGCGATTCGTGAAGCCGGTGACTGTGATTTCGGAACACTCTGCGAAGTCATTAAGCGCACGGCATTCAAAATTACGCGAGCGGGGGAACTCATTGGTCGGAAGGTTGCTCAAAAATCGGGCGTGCCCTTTGGCATTGTCGATATTTCGCTTGCACCAACACCTGCTTGGGGCGATAGCATCGCGGAAATTTTAGAAGCCATCGGCGTTGAATCCGTTGGCGCGCCGGGAAGCACGGCGGCACTGATGCTCCTCAACGACAGCGTCAAGAAAGGCGGCATGATGGCTTCGTGTTATGTGGGCGGTATGTCAGGCGCGTTTATTCCCGTCTCGGAAGATGCGGGCATGATTCGCGGCGTTGAACGCGGCTCGCTCACGATTGAAAAACTTGAAGCCATGACGAGCGTTTGTTGCGTGGGGTTGGATATGGTCGCTGTTCCCGGCGATACCAGCGCGGAAACCCTTGCCGCCATTCTCGCCGATGAATGTGCGATTGGCATTGTGAATAACAAAACAACAGCAGTGCGCATTATCGTGCCGCCAAATACCAAAGTCGGCGATGTGATTGACTACGGCGGCTTGCTCGGTCAAGCGATTATTATGCCTGTGAGCCGATTCCGTTCCGACACCTTCATCAAACGCGGCGGAAGAATCCCTGCACCGACGCGAGGCATCAATAACTAATCTCGAGTTGGAACACTGATGGAACAGATTCAACCGATTCTCACTGATTTTTATTCTTCAAAACAATCCGTGCCTCATCAGCCCAATCCGTTCAATCCGCGTTCTCTTGAAAAATGGAACACTGATGGGACAGATTCAACCGATAGGCACAGAAACAACTCTCAACTCTTCACTCTTAACTTTCAACTCTAAACAATCCGTGTTCTCTTCTCTCTGTCTCTTCTCTCTGCTTAATGCCTGAAATGACGTGTGCCTGTGAAGACCATGGCAATGCCGCGCTCATCAGCGGCTTTAATCACCTCTTCATCGCGAATTGAACCACCGGGCTGAATGACGGCAGTTGCCCCGGCTTCGGCGGCGGCAACGAGTCCATCAGCAAACGGAAAAAACGCATCACTCGCAACGGCTGAACCTGCAAGGTCTAACTTGGCTTCTTGGGCTTTCCATCGTGCAATGCGCGACGAATCGACACGCGACATTTGTCCCGCACCCACGCCAATCGTGCGCAAGTCTTTCGCATAGACAATCGCATTGGATTTCACGTGTTTCGCCACGCGCCATGCAAAGAGCATATCGTTGAGTTCTTGTTCGGTCGGTTTGCGTTGAGTTACAAGTCGCAGTTCATTATCCTTCACCATTGCGACATCGCGCTCTTGCACCAGCACGCCGCACGATGTTCCGCGCACTTCCAAGCCGCCTCGATTGGTCGATTTCTTTTGTCGAATGAGTCGGCGGTCTTTCTTTTTCATCAAGTATTCCAACACGCCCTCTTCAAAGTCAGGCGCGATGATGATTTCGGTAAAGATTTCGTTCATCGCTTCGGCGGTGTTCATATCGAGCGGTTGATTGACGGCGATAATGCCACCAAACGGGGCTTGCGTATCGGTCTCAAACGCGCGGCGATAGGCATCGTGAAGTGACTCGGCTTGCGCCACGCCGCACGGGTTCGTATGCTTAACAATCACCACCGTTGGCTTATCGCGCCCAAATTCATCGCACAGTCCAACTGCCGCCGTTAGGTCAAGAATGTTGTTGTAGGAAAGGTCTTTGCCGTGAAGTTTCTCGAAGTATTCGCCAAACGAGACTGTGCCGTGTTCGGTTTTGAGTGCATAGAAGGCGGCTTTCTGATGCGGATTTTCGCCGTAACGCATATCGATTTCTTTTGTCAGCGAAAGCGTGTAGGTTGCCGTCAATCCTTCTTCTTGCGTCTCTTTTCCGTTGAGTTGCTTGTGAAGATACTCTGCAATCATTGCGTCGTAGCGACTGGTGAGCGCGAAGACTTTTTGCGCAAGCACGGCGCGTGTTTTGAGCGTGGTTCTGCCTTTGTTCGCTTTCATTTCATCAAGCACACAAGCGTAATCTCCTGCATCGGTTACAACCGTTACGGATTCATAATTTTTCGCCGCACTGCGAAGCATTGACGGTCCGCCGATGTCGATGTTCTCAATCGCTTCGTCAAGCGTTACGCCTTCTTTCTGAATCGTTTGTTCGAAGGGATAGAGATTTACCACGACCAAATCGATGTATTCAATTTTGTTTTCTTTGACTTCTTTCTTGTGGGTTTTGATGTTGCGCCGTGCAAGCAGTGCGCCATGAATTTTTGGGTGAAGCGTTTTGACGCGCCCATCAAGGATTTCAGGGAACTTTGTGATTTTTGAAATCGACTTCGCCTTTAGGCCTGCGTCAAGAAGCGTTTTGAGCGTGCCTCCCGTCGAGAAAATTTCCACTTTCATTTTTTCTAAAGCTTGGGCAAATTCAACAATGCCCGTCTTGTCGGAAACGGAAATAAGTGCGCGTTTGATTTTCGGATTTTCTAACATTGATATGCCGCTATGGTTTAGGTTTGGATTGCGAAGTTATGAAGTTCTTGCGGTAAAGTTACATCATCGATTGCGTGTCGACATCGATGTCCACTTTGACTTGGCTTGGCGGAACGCGCCGCCGGAAGTGATACTCCACACTGCGCACCACTTGCTTCGTGAGCCTTGCGCCTTGCTTTTGTTTGATGAGCAGTTGGTAGCGAAACTTGTGTTTAAGTTTTGCAATCACCGCTGGCACTGGTCCAAGCAGTTCAAATTGTTCTTTGTTCAAAACGCCTTCGAGCAATTCACGAAACACCTTTGCGCCCGCACTCACTTCTGATTCTGATTTTCCCGAAAACTCAACTTTCGTCAGTCGCACAAACGGCGGATAGCCAACCATTTGGCGAATGTGTTTTTCATACTCAAAAAAATGTGCGTAATCATTTTGCAAGACATAGCGGAAGACCTCGTTTTGAAGGTTTAAGACTTGCAAATACACTTCGCCTTTTTTTTGTGAGCGTCCTGCTCTGCCTGCGACTTGCAAGAGAAGTGAGTAGAGCCGCTCACCTGCACGAAAGTCAGGAAGCGACAAGCCAATATCGGCGAGTATTGCGCCTACGAGCGTAACATTCGGAAAGTCCAAACCCTTTGCCACCATTTGCGTGCCGAGCAAGATGCGTGCGTTGCCTTCTTGAAAGTCGCGCAGAAACTTGGCGTGCGCGCCTTTCTTGCCCGTTGTGTCTAAATCCATTCGCAAAATTTTTTCGTTAGGAAAAAGGCGTTGAAGTTCTTGCTCGATTTTTTCTGTTCCGCTGGATTTGTAGAGCAGTTCGGGAGAGCCACAGGTTTTGCACGTTTTCGGTGCATCTTCGGTTCTTCCGCAGTAATGGCATCGCA